>Ga0157369_10000065_pt1 | contig 144865 bp, 141 predicted proteins | sample C25metaG_FD_113461 | JGI IMG/M metagenome (GOLD analysis project Ga0157369, IMG submission 113461) | Corn rhizosphere microbial communities from Kellogg Biological Station, Michigan, USA - C2-5 metaG | ecosystem: Host-associated > Plants > Roots > Rhizosphere > Soil | place: USA: Michigan... | reverse complement strand
CGCCGGCGGCTCGACCATCGATCAGCAGATCATCAAAGCGCGCTTTTTCTCCCAGGAGCGGACGTGGCGCCGCAAGATCCCCGAGATCATCCTGGCCATCGTGCTCGATGCGCGCATGCCGAAGGACGAGATCCTGGAGGTCTATCTCAACGAGGTTTATCTCGGGCACAGCGAGGGCAAGCCGATCCTCGGCATCGACGAGGCTTCGCGGCTCTACTTCGACAAGCCGCCCTCGGAGCTGCGCGTCGACGAAGCGGCCGTCCTGGCCGGGATGATCCGCGCGCCGAATCGCGATACGCCCGAGAAACGGCCCGACATCGCCCGCGCGCGGCGCGACGCCATCCTCGGCGTCATGCGCGATCACGACTGGATCACGAATGCGCAGTTCGCCGCGGCGAAAAACCGCGACGTCGAATTTACCGGCGGCACGATCCCGCAGGCGCCGTATCCGTTTTACTTACGCGCTCTTCGCGGCGAGATCGTCAAGGAAGTCGGCATCCGCTCCGTCATTGAAGGCGCGCTCACCATCGTCTGCGAAATGGATCCCGACGCGCAGCGCAACGCCGAACGCGTCGCTTCGCATGCGCCGGCGCAGCTCGAAGCGACGCATGCGTGGCTTCGCGCGCAGGCGCGGAGCGAGCCGCTGCAGGTGGCGCTGCTCTCCGTCGATCCGCGCAACGGCGGCATTCGCGCGCTGGTCGGCGGCAGCGACTACAACGTCTCGCCCTTCGATCGCACCACGGCCATGCGCCGCCAGCCGGGGTCGGCGTTCAAAACGTTCGCCTATCTCGCCGCGATCGCGTCGAAGAAAGCGAATACCGCGACGTTGCTGCTCGACGCGCCCATCAGCATCGCCGTGAATGGAAACGAAACGTGGCAGCCGCACAACTACGATGATCGATACCGCGGACGGGTTACGTTGCGCGAATCGTTCGAGCATTCGTTGAACGTTCCAACCGTGCGATTGTCGGAAGACGTCGGTGTATCGAAGGTGGTGAACGTCGCCGAGAAATTCGGATTCGATGAACACTTCGCGCCCATCCCCGCGCTTCCGCTCGGGGTGACGGAAGTCTCGATGCGCGAGCTAACCGCCGCGTACACGCCCTTTCCGAACCTCGGCATCCGCGTCGAGCCGTTCCTGCTGCGCGAAGTGCGCGACGGCCGAGGCAAGACGCTCTACGCGCACGACCTCGAGCAGAAACGTGTGGCCAGCGCGGATGCCACGTACATCCTGCACACGCTCCTGCGCGGCGTCGTGCAGCGCGGAACGGCCTCGCGCCTGAAGCGCTACGGCCTCGGATACGTCGCCGGAAAAACCGGAACGACGAGCGATTACCGCGACGCATGGTTCGTCGGTTACACGTCGGACATGGTCACCAGCGTCTGGGTCGGTTTCGATCATGGCGAGCCGCTGCGGCTGTCGTCGGGCGAAGCGGCCATCCCGATCTGGGGCGCGTACATGAGCGCCATCCCGCATTCGCACGGCGAGCCGCGCCCGCCGAAAGGCGTGACCTTCCGCGACATCGATCCCGAGAGCGGCATGCTCTGGCAGGACGGCTGTCCCGGTCCGATCCGCGAAGTTTTCCTCGACGGCACCGCGCCGACGCACAAATGTCCGGCCGGCTTCTTCGGCAACATCGTCCGCCACGTTTTCTTCGACCGCGACAACTTCGACGAGCCCGCTGCGATCACCTTCGAACAGTTCCGTAAGTGGGCCAACGACGTCGATCGCAGCCGGCAGGAGGTGGAGGGCGTGCTGGGAAGGTTGAAGCGCGTGTTCGGGCAGTGAGAGTGTTGTCATCCTGAGGCTGCCGGAGCCCGGAGCTGCGAAGCAGCGACAGGGCGGAGGACGCCCGAAGGATCTCAAGCTTCCCAAGCTGCGTTGCATCCGAGTGGGTTTCAGCGGAGTTGCGCAACTGAGTTCCTTCACCGTCCTCCGGCGTTCCGCGCTTCGCGCTCCAACGCCTACGGCGGTTCAGGATGACAGGGCGGCCCGTTTGACAAATCCATCACCCCGTCCTAACCTCGCCACTCGCTGGATTGATTTGGGGTCGCTTGCAACCAGGGTAAAAAAAGCTAAATAGCCGGCAAGTTCGAATTCGTTTTTCGATTGGCCCCACGTCGAATCCGGCGTGGGGCTTTTTACTTATGCGCGACTTCATTCAGGCAATCGCTGACGAACACGTCTACCTCTTCGATGGCGCGATGGGGACGATGCTCTATGCCAAGGGCGTCTTCATCAACAAGTGCTACGACGAGCTGAATCTTCGCAATCCGGAGATCGTGCTCGAAGTGCACAAGCAGTACGTGCGCGCCGGCGCGGAGATCATCGAGACCAACACGTACGGCGCGAATCGCATCAAGCTGCGCAGCTTCGGCATCGAGGACGAGTTGCGCGCCATCAACGAGCGCGGCGCGGCGCTGGCGCGCGAGGCGGCGGGCGACTCCGTCTTCGTCGCCGGCGCCATCGGTCCGCTCGGCATTCGCATCGAGCCGTATGGACCGACGTCGCTGGCCGAGGCGAGGGAGTATTTTCGCGAGCAGGCGACAGCGTTGCGCGATGCCGGCGTCGACCTCTTCGTGCTCGAGACGATGTCGAACATCGCCGAGATCGAGCAGGGAATCCTGGCCATCCGCGACATCTGCTCGCTTCCGGTCGTCGCGCAGATGACCATCGGCAACGACGGCCGCACGATCTACGGCGACGTGCCGCGCACGATCGCGCAGCGGCTCGATCTGGCCGGCGCCGACGTCATCGGCCTCAATTGCTCCGTCGGCCCCGACGTCATGCTCGACGCCATCGAAGAGATCACCGCGGTCACCGCGAAGAAGATTTCCGCGCAGCCGAACGCCGGTTTGCCGCGCGAGGTGAACGGCCGGCAGATGTACATGGCCTCGCCCGATTACATGGCCAAGTACGCGAAACGCCTGATCCACAAAGGCGTGAAGTTCCTCGGCGGATGCTGCGGCACGACGCCCGAGCACATCAAGATCATGGCCGATGCCGTGCGGCCGCTCTCACCGCGCCGCTCATTCGTTGTCGTCGAGCGCGATGCCGATGCGAAACACAGCGACTCGAAAGAGTCGGTGCCGATGGCGTCGCGCTCGAACTGGGGCAAGCGCATCGCCGCGGGAGAGTTCGTGACCACGATCGAGATCACGCCGCCGAAAGGGCCGAATCCCGACAAGATGATCGAGTCGGTGCGCACGATCAAAGCGGCCGGCGTCGACGCCGTCAACGTTCCCGACGGTCCGCGCGCGCAGAACCGCATGGGCGCAATTGCGGTCGCGGTCCTGCTGCAGCAGCGCGTCGGAATCGAGACCGTCCTCCACTATTGCTGCCGCGACCGCAATCTCCTCGGCATGCATTCCGACCTGCTCGGCTGCGCGGCACTCGGCCTTCGCAACCTGCTGCTCATCACCGGCGATCCTCCGAAGATGGGTCCATATCCCGACGCGACGGCCGTCTTCGACATCGATTCGATCGGTCTGACGAACATGGCCAACCTGATGAACCACGGCCTCGACCTCGGCGGCAATCCATTCGGCGAGCCGACGCAGTTCACGATCGGCGTCGGCGTCAATCCCGGCCACATGGACCTCGATTACGAACTCCGCCGCCTCGACTGGAAAGTGAAAGCGGGCGCGGAGTACTGCATCACCCAGCCGGTCTTCGATGCGGCCGTGCTGGAACGATTCCTCGCGCAGATCGGCGACATGAAACTCCCGGTCGTCGCCGGAATCTGGCCGCTGCTCTCGTACCGCAACGCGCAGTTCATGAACAACGAAGTGCCAGGCGTGTCGGTGACCGACGAAGTCATGGAACGGATGCGCATCGCCAGCGAAAAGAGCAAAGAGCACGGCCTCCGCGAAGGTATCGCCATCGCCCGCGAAACGCTGGAGCGCGTCCGCGACCGCGTAGCGGGCGTGCAGGTCTCCGCGCCGTTGGGTCGCGTCGATCTGGCGTTACAGGTGTTCGAAGGATTGGTCGAAAACCGCGCGACAGGCGGGTGACAATTCTGAGCGGTACCCGCCGCGGTAGCGGCTTCAGAAGGTAGCGAGGGGTGCGAGCAGCTTCATCGCGAGCACCCCTCGAAACGAGAGTCGAGAATGAAGTGTGCCGCGTCAGCGGCACCCGATGGAGTGTCACATTTTCCAGTGCCGCTGACGCGGCACGAATCCTGGGCGCCCAACATTCGAGAGGTGTTCGCTTCGCTCTCACCCCTCGCTACCTTCTGAAGCCACTACCGCGGCGAGGCGCCTGTGTGACACATCACTCCGTCGCCGTCGCCTGCGGCGACTTGGCAATCCACACCGTCTTCACGTTCACGAACTCGCGGATGCCATACACGCCGAGCTCGCGGCCGAAGCCGGAGTGCTTCGTGCCGCCGAAGGGAACGCGCGGGTCCGACGCGACCATGGCGTTGATGAAGACCTGGCCGGTTTCGATGCCGTCGATGAAGCGGTCCATTTCGGCGCGGTCGTTCGTCCAGACGGAGGAGCCGAGGCCGAAGGGGGAGTCGTTGGCGATCGCGATCGCATCATTAATGTTGTCAACGCGGAAGATCGACGCGACAGGACCGAACGTCTCCTCATGAGCCGCGGGCGCGGAAGAGGGGATGCGTGCGAGCACCGTCGGTGAATAGTAGTTGCCGTTGCGTTTTCCGCCGGCGAGAAGAACAGCTCCGGCGGCTACGGAATCGCGCACCTGCTTCTCGATGTCGTCGGCGATCTGCGGCGTGGCCAGCGGACCGACGTCGTTCGATTCGTCGAGCGGATCGCCGACTTTCAGCGCCTCCATCGCCGCGACGAAACGCTTTTCGAAATCGGCCGCGATCGACTCATGCGCGATGAAGCGCTTCGCGGCGATGCACGACTGCCCGTTGTTGACGATGCGCGCTTTCACCGCCGTGGAAACGGCCTCGGAGAGATTCGCGGACGGCATCACGATGAACGGATCGCTGCCGCCGAGTTCCAGCACCGCCTTCTTGATGTGCTTCGCCGCGATCGAGGCCACGCTTGCGCCGGCCGGCTCGCTGCCGGTCAGTGTCACGGCCTTGATCCGCTCGTCGGCGATGATGCGCTCAACCTGATCGGATCCGATCAACAGCGTCTGAAACTCGTGATCGGTGAAACCGGCATCGCGGAAGATTTCCTCAATCGCCAGTGCGCACTGCGGCACATTCGAGGCGTGCTTTAGCACCGCAACATTTCCGGCCATCAGCGCCGGCGCGGCGAAACGGAAGACCTGCCAGAACGGAAAGTTCCACGGCATCACCGCCAGGATCGTCCCCATCGGCTCGTAGCGGATGAACGTCTCTTTCGCGTCGGTCTCGACCGGCTCGTCGGCGAGAAACGACTCCGCGTGTTCGGCGTAGTAGCGGCAGTTCGTCGCACACTTCACGGCCTCGGCGATGGCGGCTTTGACTGGCTTCCCCATCTCCGTCGTCATGAGCCGTCCCAGCTCGTTCTGACGTTCTTCAAGAATCTCCGCCGCGCGCCGCATGCGCGCCGCGCGCTCGCCAAAACTGCGCGAACGATTGACACGAAACGCACTCACGGAGCGCGTCAACGCCGCATCGATTGCGGCATCATCGAACGCTTCAAACGTCCGGATCGTCGTGCCAGTAGCCGGATTTACGGATGCAATCGCCATGATCGGGGAAGCATAATCCCTGCAAGGACAAACGCTTTTCTCCGCCTCTCCGCGCACTCCGCGTGAACCGTTCCCTTATGATCCTCGTGTGCCCGCTCGAAAAAAATCGATCGTCGTCATCCCGATCGTCATCGTCGTCGCGGCGATTGGTGCATTCCTCTACTACCGCTATTCGCAAAAGCCGCGGGAAGTCGTCCTCAGCGGAACGCTCGAAGCGCGGACGGTCAACGTCGGATCGCTCGTCGGCGGTCGCGTCACGAAGACGCTCATCGATGAAGGGATGCACGTCGCCACCGGCCAATTGCTGGTGACGCTGGAGACCGAAACGATCGACCGCCAGATCAGCGAGCAGCGCGCCGCGATCGCCGCCGCGCAGGCCGCACTGGCGAAAGCGATCGCCGGCCCGCGGCCCGAGGAAATCGCGAAAGCGACCGCGGTCGCGATGAATGACGAAATCGAGCGACGGCGGCAGCAGTACCTTTTCAAATACGGCATCGTCGCCAAAGAGCTGGCCGAGGAGGCTGCGACGAAGGCGAAGACCTCGGCCGAGGATCTGCGCATCCTGCAGAAAGGAACGCGCAAGGAAGACATCGACGCCGCGCGGGCCGACGTCGAAGCGCAGCAGCGCAAACTCGAAACGTTGATGAAGCAGCGCGAGGAGACCAACGTCGTCTCAACAGTAAATGGAACCGTCCAGTCGTTCGGATTGCGAACCGGCGACATCGTCGCGCCCAATCAGACCGTCGCCGAAATCCTCGAGTCGAGCCAGCTCTGGGTTCGCGTCTACGTTCCCGAAACGGAGCTGGGATTAATCGCCGTCGGCCAGCCAGTGCGCGTCCACATCGATACCTATCCGAACGAAACGTTCGCCGGACACATCGCCTCCGTCAGCAGCCAGGGCGAGTACACGCCGCGCAACGTGCAGACCCGCGCGCAACGCGCCGAGCAGGTTTTCGGCGTCAAAGTGCTCGTCGATCCGAATCCGAAACTCAAAGCCGGCATGGCCGCTTCCGTCGACCTCGGCGTGAAGGGCCGCGCCGATTGAGCGACGACCTCGGCATCGACGTTCAGGACGTGTCGAAAGACTTCGGGACGTTTCGCGCGCTCGACAAAATCACGCTGCAGGTTCCGCGCGGTGAAATCTTCGGCCTCCTCGGCCCGAACGGTTCCGGCAAATCGACGCTCATCCGCATCCTCTGCGGCTTGCTCGTTCCGACCGAGGGACATGCGACGGTCGATGGATTTGACGTGGAAAAAGAAGGAGAGCAAGTCCGCCAGCACATCGGCTACGTCTCGCAGGCTTTCTCGCTGTACCGCGATCTCAGCGTGCAGGAGAACCTCGATTTCTTCAGCTCCATCTATCGATTGAAGGGCGCCGAGCGCAAGGAGCGCATCGACTGGGCCATCAATCTCACGCACATCGGTCCGTATCGAGATCGCCTGGCCGGCAAACTTTCGGGTGGCTGGAAGCAGCGCCTCGCGCTCGCCGCCGCGCTCATGCACCAGCCGCGCGTCATCTTCCTCGACGAGCCGACCGCCGGCATCGATCCGGTCGCGCGGCGCGAACTTTGGGATCTCCTCTTCGAACTGGCCGGCAGCGGCGTGACGATGTTCGTGACCACGCACTACATGGACGAAGCGGAGCGCTGCGCCTCGGTGGCGTATCTCTACATGGCGCGCCTCATCGTGGCCGGCCGTCCCGACGCGCTCAAAGAACTTCCCGAAGTCACGCCCGAAGGCACGCGCCGCATTCAGGCAGAAGCGAGCGAAGGCGTGGCCAAGCTGATGACCAGCGCGCGCACGCTGCCATACGTGCGCGCCGCCACGATCTTCGGCATCGCGCTCCACCTCCTGATCGATGCGAACGTTTCGAACGAGAAGGTCAAGAGCGATCTGGAAGCGTTTCGCCTCGGCGACGTGCAGGTCAATCCGATCGAGGCATCGCTCGAAGACGTTTTCGTCCGCCTCACCGAAACGCGCGGGAACGAAATCGAGGCCGCGCGATGAACGGCTTCGCGGCCATGCTCCGCAAGGAGCTGACGCAGATGCTGCGCGACCGCGGCACGCTCTTCTTCGCCATCGCCGTGCCGGTGTTCGAGCTGATCCTCTTCGGCGTCATCGACATGAACGCGAAGAACATCCCCACGGCGATTTTCGACATGAGCCGCACGCAGGAAAGCCGGCGGCTGATCGAGCAATTCGGCAACACGTCGTACCTCAGCGTGAAAACGCTCGTCGGCTCGCGCGCCGAATTGCAGCATCAGATCGTGGCCGGCCACGCGCAGGTGGCGATCGAGATCCCACCCGACTACGCGCGCAACATCGCCGCGAAACGGACGGCGGACGTGCTGATCATGATCGACGGCTCCGACTCCAGCGTGGCCACGCAGGCGCTCTCCGCGGCGAACGGCGTCGTGCTCTCGAACTCGATCAACGCGCTGATGGAGAAGACCGCGCAGCCGCTCGTCGAAGCGCATCCGGTGATGATGTTCAACCCCGACATGCGCAGCGCCAACCTGCTCATCCCCGGCCTGATCTCGATCCTGCTCACGTTCTCCGGCACGATCCTCTCCGCCTTCGCCATCGTCAAAGAGCGCGAGCGCGGCACGCTGGAGCAGCTCATGGTCACGCCGGTCTCGCCGCTCGCCGTCGTCACCGGCAAGCTCCTGCCATACCTCGGCCTGGCGTACCTGCAACTGCTCCTGATCCTTTTCCTGATGCGATTTCTCTTCAGCGTCCCGATCCACGGCAGCCTGACGTTGCTGCTCCTGCTGTCGCCGGTCTATCTCCTCGCGCTGCTGTCGGTTGGCCTGCTCGTATCGTCGCGCGCAAACTCGCAGATGGAAGCGATGCAGCGCGCGATGGGCATCATGCTTCCCTCGGTACTCCTGTCCGGCTACATCTTCCCGATCGCGTCGCTGCCGCTTCCGCTGCGCGTCGTTTCGTACGTGCTCCCCGCGACGCACTTCATCAAGATCGCGAGAGGGATCGTCATTCGCGGCGCGACATTTTTCGACCTGTGGGAGCCGGTGGTCGCGCTGCTGGTGATCTCCGCGCTGCTCATCGCCGCGAGCGCGCGAGCATTTCAAAAGACAGTGACTTAAATTGATCGACCATGTTCCAACTCACACAGCTTGCCCTTCTCGCGCTGCGCGCGCTCACAGGCCTCGTCTTCGTCTGGAGCGGCTTCGCGCACGCGCGCGATCCCGAAGGCAGCTCGACAGATCTAGGACTTCCGAAGCCAATCGTGCTGCTGGTCGGCATCGTCGAGCTGCTGGCCGGACTCGGCATCGCCGGCGGCCTGCTAACGCGGCTATCGTGCGTCGGATTGATGATCACCATGCTCGGCGCCATGCACCGCAAGGCGTTCGTCTGGCACTCCGGCTTCTGGGGCAAGAACTCGCAAGGATGGCACTACGATCTGATCTTCTTCCTCATCTGCCTGCTGATCTTCGCCACGAACGGCGGCGAGTGGACCATCGACCGCCTGCTGTTCGCCGAGCGCGCTGCGCAGTCGTGGATCTTCTGACATGAACGTCAAAGAAGTCGTCCCCTTCCTCAGCATTTCCTCGATGGAGCGGTCGATCCGCTTCTACATCGACGGCCTCGGCTTCGAGATGCGCAACAAGTGGGAGCCCGACGGCAAACTCCGCTGGTGCTGGCTCACGCTCGGCGGCGCATCGCTGATGCTGCAGGAGTTCACGAACGGACCTCCGCCGACACCCGGCGGGATCAACCTCACCTTCATGTGCGAGGACGCCATCGTCCTCTACCGCGAATACCACGCGCGCGGCCTCAACCCCTCGGAGCCTCAAGTCGGCAATGGCCTCTGGGTGACGAAGGTCGTCGATCCCGACGGCTTCAAACTCTTCTTCGAAAGCCCGACGGACGTAGCCGAGGAGACAAAGCTGTCGGAGATCGCGACTCTGTAGCGGATTCTGGCGTTGAAATTCGTAGTCTAGGCTCAGAGTAGTAACCTATAAGCGTCAAAGGAGCCCAAACGTGTCTACGCTTTCAACTACATTCGAGCGGATGAATACCTTCACGGCCGTCTTTCAAGAAGCTGAAGAAGGTGGCTACATCGCGTTCGTCGAAGAGTTGCCCGGTGCGAATACACAAGGGGAGACTCTTGATGAGGCGCGCGAAAATTTGCGCGAGGCAGTTGAGCTGATCCTTCAGGCCAATCGGCGCCGATCGTTGAAAAATCTCGATACGTCGCGCCTGATCCGCGAGCCGATGGTCGTCTCCTCGAAGTGATCTCAGTTGTGACGGAACGGATGCGGGATATCGAGATCGCTGCAGATCTTTCGCACTAATCCGTTCTTGATCTCGTTGTGCCGCGGCACCGCTGACAATGTATTCGACGGCCCGACGAACACCGTGTGATTGCCGCCCTCGTGATCGAAAACACATCCATGCTCCCTCAGGTGACGGACGAGATCGCGACGCTTCATTGAGCGACGATTCTAGAGCGAGTTAAGTAACATTTCGCTTTTCTCCGCGCCCCCGCGTCTCCGCGTGAAAAAATCTCGCCGCCTACGAAACATTTCGTTGATTTCTACGAATGACGTCGTATGTTGCTAACTACTTCGTTCCCGCCGCCGTCTTACGTCGCGGAGAAGGACTCCTGATGACCTATCGCTCGCTCTTCGTCTCGTTGCTGTTGCTCGCCCTTCCGCTTTTTGCGCAGACGCCGCCGCCGGTGCCGGTCGAGGGCTCGCGCACGTACGTGCCCGCCGACTTTGCGCAGTTCGCGCCGCAGACGGCGCTGGACATGCTCAACCGCGTTCCCGGCTTCGCCATCAAGCAGGAGGAAGATGCGCGCGGTCTCGGCCAGGCCACCGGCAACGTGGTCATCAACGGCCAGCGGCTCTCCGGCAAATCGAACGACGTCGTCACGGAGCTCAGCCGCATCCCGGCGCGCAACGTCGAGCGGATCGAGATCGTCGACGGCGCCACGCTCAAGATCCCCGGGCTTTCCGGCCAGGTCGCGAACGTCATCGTCCGCTCCGGCGGAATCAGCGGCCAGTGGTCGTACCGGCCGGAGTTCCGTTCGTACTACACCGATCCGCTCCTCACCCGTTTCGATGTCTCCGTCAGCGGCACGAAAGGGCCGGTTCAGTACACAGTCGGCCTTGAGAATCGCGGCAACCGCAGCGGCGCCGGCGGCCCGACCTGGATCTACAGCCCAACCGGTTCTCTGATGGAAGAGCGGCGCGAGGAGTGGCACAGCAACGCGGAGCAACCGCAGATCACCGGACGCTTCGTCTACGATGGCCCTGGCGGTTCGAAGGGCAATCTCAACCTCCTCTATCACCGCCTCTACTTCGACTATCTCGAGACCGGCTTGCGCACACAACTCGGCAGCTTGCCGGGCAATCGCAAGGTGACGGAGGACCAGCACGGCGACAGCTACGAGATCGGCGGCGATTACGAGCTCGCCCTCGGCATCGGAAAGCTGAAGTTGATCGGCCTCTCGCGCGGCGACGCCTATCCCGATACGACTACCGTCGAGACGCGCTTCGGCAACCCCACGCTCCCGATCGTCGGCGACCGTTTCACGCAGAACGGCAAGGAGCGCGAGAGCATCGGACGCGGCGAGTATCGCTGGAACAAGCTCGGCGCGGAGTGGCAGATCTCCGCCGAAGGCGCATTCAACAGTCTGAATAGCACGTCGGGATTGTTCGAGCTGAATCCGACCGGCGGCTTCGACGAGATTCCGCTGCCGGGCGGCACCGCACGCGTGCAGGAAGATCGGTACGAAGTGATCGGCAGCTACGGCCGGAAGCTCGCCACGAACCTGACCATGAAGTTGTCGGCGGGCGAGGAGTATTCGCAACTGGCGCAGGTCGGCGCCGGCGGCACCACGCGCACGTTTTACCGGCCGAAAGGCGAGCTGTCGGCGGCGTGGAAGTTCTCGCCGCGCACCGACATCAACGTCAAGCTCGCGCGCAAGGTCGGCCAGTTGAACTTCTTCGACTTCCTCGCGTCCGTCGACCTGGCCTCGAACATCGAAAAATCCGCGAATCCCGATCTCGTGCCGGAGCAGAGCTGGGACTTCCAGGTCGAAGGAGTCCACAACCTCGGCAAGGTCGGATCGACGACGCTCCGCCTCTACAGCCGCCTGATCGACGACATCATCGACTACGTTCCGATCGGCGCGGACGGCCAGTCGCCCGGCAACCTCGATCACGCCACGGTTTACGGCATCGAGTCGCGCAGCACGTTGAACCTCGACCAGTTCGGCTGGCACGGCGCGCGCCTCGACACCGACCTGCAGCTGCAGAACAGCAAGGTGCGCGACCCGCTCACCGGACAGGAGCGGCACATCAGCAACAGCCTGCTCGGTGCCGGAAGCGTCGGCCTTCGGTACGACCGGCCGAAATCGAATTGGGCGGCGGGCGCGGATGCGTCGTACGAGCTCGATGCGGACTATTACCGGCTGAGCGAACAGGGCCGCCAGTGGGAAGGACCGGTCTGGGGCGATCTGTACGTTGAGCACAAAAACGTGCGCGGCCTCACGATTCGCGCCGGCCTGTACAACCTTTTCTCCGCCGACAGCCGGTGGAACCGCACGGTCTACACCGGCCGCCGCACCGGTCCGGTGGCATTCGTCGAAGACCGCGAACGGCGGATCGGACCGATCTACTCGTTCTCGGTTCGCGGCAAGTTCTGAAAGGTTATCGGACCGTTACTACCTGCACATTGCGGCCTTCGCCCTTCTGTCCGAATCCCGATCCGGCATATGCCGAATCGTCGCGCAGAACGACCAGGCGATCGCCGACATGGGCAAAGGTCCATGACGAACGATTGGTCATCGATCCTTTGATGAACATGAATCCCGCGGTGCCGCGTTGAATCCGCTCGGCGGCGACCGGAAGGTTGTCGTCGCCGAGCCAGACGGTCATCTGATCCTCGGTGAATTTCACGCTGAAGATGCTGGTGGCCTCGGGCGGCAGCTTCGGCGTCAGTTTCAGAACGACAAGTCGCACCGAATGCCCGTCCCGCATCGTTCGCGTCTCGCTGACTTTTCTGGCCGTGTCGATGAGGCGCAGAAACGGCCCGGCGAAATCAACTGCGTCCGCGATTTCCGTGGCCTCGGTGTCATTCACCGCCGCCCGCGTCGGCGTCTGCTTGCGCGGATCGGCCGTATGCTCCCGCGACTCCCGATCGGCGCGCTCCAGAATCGCCCGCGGAAAAGTGATGTGCAGCCCGGCATCATCTTCGACGACGTCCATCGACGCCGTCCCCGTGAACTGCTGATTCGCGAACCGGCCTTCATTCTTCCGCGACTGCTGGACGTCGATCGAAACGTGAATGGGCCTCGTAGCACGAAGCTGCGAAACGGCAGCGCGCATATCGGTGACGACATCCGCGCGGGCGGTGAGTGAAAAGCAGAGGAAGGCAAGAGCGGCTCGGAGTCGCATGTCGTAAGTATGCGGGAGAGGGAGACGGTTCACGCGGAGCACACCGAGGGGCGGAGAAAGGCCGCTCCGCGTTCTCCGCCTCTCCGTGTGCTCCGCGTGAACCGTCTCCCGCGCTACAGCACGTAGCGGCTCAGATCCTCGTCCTTCACCGTTTCCGCGAGAACCCGTTGCACATACGCCGCGTCGATGGTGACAGTCTGCCCGCCCATCTCGCTGGCGTCGAACGACAGCTCGTCGAGGAGCCGCTCCAGGATCGTGTGCAGGCGGCGCGCGCCGATGTTCTCCGTCTTCTCGTTGACCAGCGCGGCGTAGCGCGCGACCTCGGCGATCGCTTCGTCGGCGAATGTGAGCGTGACGCCTTCGGTGGCCAGCAGCGCGGAGTACTGCATCGTCAGCGCGTTCTTCGGCTCGTGCAGGATGCGCACGAAATCGTCCTCGGTCAGCGACTCCAGCTCGACGCGAATGGGGAAACGGCCCTGCAGTTCGGGGATCAGGTCCGACGGTTTGGAAACGTGAAACGCTCCAGCGGCGATGAAGAGGATGTGGTCCGTCTTCACCATGCCGTACTTCGTGTTAACGGTCGTTCCTTCGACGATCGGCAGCAGGTCGCGCTGCACCCCTTCGCGCGAAACGTCCGGACCGTGCGATGCGTTCTGGCGGCCGGCGATCTTGTCGATCTCGTCGAGGAAAACGATGCCGCTCTGCTCGACGCGTTCGATGGCCTCGCGGGCCACGTTCTGCTGATCGACCAGCTTCTCCGCTTCCTCCTGCACGATGATCGGACGCGCGTCGCCAATGCGCATCTTCTTGCGTTTCGACTTGCCGCCGAAAAGGCCGGGCAGCATGTCCTTCACGTTCACGCCCATCTCCTCGACGCCCTGCGCGGAGAAGATTTCGAACGACGGGTAACTCTGCTCCTTCACGTCGATCTCGACTTCGCGCTCGTCGAGCCGCCCTTCGTCGAGCCAGGCGCCGAGCTTCTCGCGCGTCTCGGTGGGCGGCTGTTCCTCGGCCGGCGCGCCGACGAATGCCGGGCGCGCGGCGGGGCGGCGCGAGTCAGGAAGAACCAGATCGAGGATCCGTTCGCGCGCATTGCGCTCGGCCGTCTCGCGGTTCAGCCGCGTCTTTTCATCTTTCACGAGCTTGACGGCGATCTCAGTCAGGTCGCGCACGATCGATTCGACGTCGCGGCCGACGTAGCCGACCTCCGTGAATTTCGATGCTTCGATTTTCAGGAACGGCGAGCGCGTCAGACGCGCCAGCCGCCGCGCGATCTCCGTCTTGCCGACGCCGGTCGGTCCGATCATGATGATGTTTTTCGGCGCGATCTCGTCGCGCAGCTCCGGCGGGAGCTGCTGCCGCCGCCAGCGGTTGCGGAGCGCGATTGCCACGGCGCGCTTCGCCGCGTTCTGTCCGACGATGTACGTGTCGAGCTCGCGCACGATTTCTTTCGGCGTCAGACGTTCGGAATGGGTTGCTTCGTCGATGCTGCCCGGGAGGTTGATGACCATGCGTCAGAGACTTTCCACCGTGATCTGATCGTTCGTGTAAATACAAATGCTCGCCGCGATGCGCAGCGCTTCCTCGGCGATGCTGGCCGCGTTCAACTGCGTGTGCTTCATCAATGCTCGCGCCGCCGCCAGTGCGTACGGCCCACCGGAACCGATGGCCAGAATGCCGTCGTCCGGCTGGATCAGATCGCCGGTGCCGGAGATCAGGTACGCCCGCTCGGCGTTGGCGACGATGAGAAAGGCCTGCAACTGCCGCAGGTACTTGTCCATGCGCCAATCCTTCGCCAGCTCGACCACCGACCGCTCCATGTTGCCGCGATACTCCTCGAGCTTCGCCTCGAAGCGCGAAAAGAGCGCGAACGCGTCGGCCGCGGAGCCGGCGAATCCAGCCAGAATTTTGTCGTGATACAGACGCCGCACCTTTGCCGCGCCATGTTTCATGACGGTCGTGCCCACCGTCACCTGCCCGTCGCCCGCCATCGCCACCGCGCCGTCGCGGCGAACGCAGAGCACCGTCGTCGCTCGAATAGTGATTGATTCGTCCATCGGCCCGCGATCGTATCGCAAGGCCACCTGTCATTCCGAGCCGGCGACGCCCCGGATGGGGCAAAGCGCGGCGAGGAATCCCCGGCTGGTAACCGCGGGTGGAGGGCTGTGCTGCGGTTAGCAGCCGGGGATCCTTCGCCGCGCTCTGCCCCTCCGGGGCGCCGCCGGCTCAGGATGACAGCTCTTACCGCGGCATCTGATTCCCCGTCGCCGTGTCCTGCCCTTCGACCTCGCCCATCGGGATGCGCAACACAGGCACGAGATCGATGCGCATGCGGCCGAAGTCGATGGTGACGATGAAGTTCTTCAGGTAGTTCTCGCCGATGATCCCCGAGGTGTGCTCTTGCTCCGGAGTGCCGGCGTCGTACATCGGAATCGTGCGGAACGTGCCCGCCCAGCGGTCGATGCCGATTTCGACGTCGTCGACTTTGTCGCCGTGTTTTTTCGCGCCGCCCAATCCCTGCAACGTGGCGTTGTGGAGCTTGGTGAAAAGCTGGACTGGCAGCGAGCTTATTTGCGCCGAGTTCAGAAACGTCACCTCGGAACCGGTATCGAGGACGAAGACGAACCATCCCTTGCGATTGATCACGCCGCGCACGGTGGGGCGGAAGTGATCCCAGAAAAGATTCTGATCGGGCGCGGCCACGCGGTCGGCGGCCGTGAGATGCGTGAACGTGGCCTGGTTGCGGCGGAAATCGAGCTCGATGCGCGTCTCCTTCAGCAGGTGCGCGCCGAGGAGAAACTCGATCGAAAACTCGTTCTTGCCGGTGACGATGAACTTCATCTTGTCGTCGGGCATGATCGCCACCGGCACGTTCTCGATGATCATCTTCCCGATCTGCAGCGACTCGATCATTCCGAACTCGACCTGAATCGGCTCGCCGAGGAGGCCGGCGAACGTACCTTCGACGTTGCCGAGCTTGCGGATGGGAACGGAGTCGGCGAATTTGCGCGAGACGATCGACATCACCGCGCCGGAGTCGACGATGGCGATGACGTTCTTGGTCTTGTTCACGTTCACTTCGATACGTGGAACGTCCGGCCGGCCGATCCGCAGCGGCACGCGCTCGGCGGCAGGTCCGCGGAAGCGGTACGTATCGACGTTCTTGAGGAGCTCGAGAAAGTCCATGTGCCACTTGCGCACGACCAGACCGTGGTCGGCGGCCACGTGCGCCCAATCCAGGCTGGCCTCGAAGTTGTTGCGCATGTATTCGAGCTGCGAAAGCGTCCACGCGGCCTCGGCGTACGTGGTGCGGAACGGCTCGAGGTCGAGCGCAGCGCGCAGGTGACGGCGGGCGTCGTCGAAGCGGCCTGCCGCCATCTCCGCCGTGCCCAGCGACACCAGCTCGTTCGCGCTGCGTTTGTTTTTCGCATCGACCGTCGATGCCTGCTCGACGGCGCGCACGTAATCCGACTTGCGCAGCATCGACGGCAGGTCGCTGCCGCGCTCGATGGATGCGGGCGAGAGCAGCAGCGGCGAAATCGATACGTCCGAATACAGTGCGCAGCCTGCGGCGAGGGCGGTGACGGCGATAAGGACTGAATGACGCATCGGGCTTCGCGCCATTGTACGGATCGCGCGCGACGACGCTGCGGCGGCGGCGTCAGCGCTCTGTGACGTTTGCGCGGACCAGGATGCCCAGCTCGCGAATCTGATACGCCAGCGCCTGGCGCGACATGTTCAACGACGCCGCGGCGCGGTTCTGATTGCCGTTCGCCTGCAGCAGCGACTTTTCGATGAGATCGCGGCGGAAGCGTGTCACCGCGTCCTGATACGAGCTGACGCCGCCGCCGGCGCGGACGATGGCGCTGCGCATCCGCTCCGGCAGATGCTCGACGTCGATCGCTGCCGCCTCGCCGGCCAGCGCATGCGCGGCGCGAATCGTGTTCTGCAATTCGCGCACGTTGCCCGGCCAGCGATAGGAAACGAAAACCGATTCGGCGTCGGCGGTCAGCTTCGACGGTCCGCCACGGCTCTTCTCGTGTTCGCGCGCCAGGAAGTGCGACGCCAGCAGCGGAATGTCGGAAGCGCGGTCGCGCAGCGGCGGCAGCGCGATCTCGATCCCGCCGATGCGGTAGTAGAGATCCTCGCGAAACTGCCCGGATTCGACGGCCGATTCGAGCTTGCGATTCGTGGCGCTGACGATGCGCACGTCCGCGGTGCGGTTCACCGTATCGCCGACGCGGCGGAACTCGCCCTCCTGCAGAAATCGCAGCAGTTTCGCCTGCGCGGAAAGTGGCATCTCGCCGATCTCGTCGAGAAAGAGCGTTCCGCCGTCAGTCGTTTCGATGAGTCCCGCGCGATCGCGGTCGGCGCCGGTGAACGCGCCACGGATGTGGCCAAACAGTTCGCTCTCGATCAGGTTCTCGGGCAGCGCCGCGCAATTCACTGCCGTGAAGGTCTTGCCGCGGCGCGGCGAGTGACGATGGACAGCGCGCGCGGCTAACTCCTTGCCGGTGCCCGACTCGCCGAGGATGCAGACGGGAACGTCGCGGCGGGCCACGCGCGTGATGAGCGTGAAGATCTCGCGCATGGCCGGCGAGTCGCCGATGATGCCGTCGATAGCCTCGCTCTTCGCCACCGTCACGCTCTCGTTCTGCTCGATGACGCGGCGCATGCGGTGATGTTCGGCGCGCGTGCGGAAGAGCGCGGCCAGCGCATCGCGCGACTCGGCGGACCAGGTGCTGATGCCATCGACAAAGAGCAACTCGCGTTCGCTGCAGAGGATCCAGTTGTCTTTTCCGGACGCGGCGATCGTGTCGAGCTCGGCGCCTGACAGCGGCGCGACCGATCCGATTTCCTGCCACTGCCCGAGGCGGTTGCGCGTGGCGAAACGCCAGGCTGTCGGCACGAAGTCGCGCGGCGTGAAGGGAAACTCGCGAAGCGCGGCATCGCGAAGGAATCGCATCTCGATGGCCGACGCGGTCACCTCACGTTTCGGCAATTCGATCTTCATCTGCTTCGCGATCGATTCCGCTCTGGCGAATCGCTGCGGCCGAGGGCATCGCGGAAGTGCTTCAGTTTCTGGGAGCCGGTGTTGGCGTCGCCGAGGTCTGCGGCTCCGCCATTGCGACGGACGCGCATCGCGTCGTGTCGCTTCGTCAGCTCGATGTTTTCCGACTGCCCTGTCGATCGGAGCGGCGTGTCGCGCCCTTCGATCCAATCGATTTCGTCGAGGATCAAGGCGGCCGCTTCGCGGATCTGCGGCGAAAACGAATCGCTGTCGGCGATCGCTTGTGCGGAACGGGCGGCGTCGGCGAAACGGCCGCGCGAGAAGTCGAGATGCGCGGCGATCATGTCGAGCTCGCGCAGCCGTTTGTCGTCGCCGGTGCCGCGATAGAAGTGGCGAAGACGATGAAGCCGCTGCGCTGCATGCGTCCACTGCCCATCGTCGGCGGCGAGATAGGCGAGGATGAAAAGGATTCCGCCACCGGCGCGATCGCCCTGCGTTTCCTCGACGAGCGACAGCGCGCGCAGCGCTTCGTCACGCGCCGCCGCCCACGCGCCGGCGGTGAAGAGGATGTAGACGCGGTCGAGCGCAGCGTCGATGCGTTCGGTCTCGCAACGCGCACGTTCGAGCGATTGCGCCGCGTGTCGTGCCGCCGCGTCGAGATCATTCCGCGACGCGACGTAAGTAGCCAGCCGTGACGCGAGATAGTGCGAGGCCGGCGGGTAATCGTGAATCGGCTCGCGCAACTCAAACGCGAGCAATGCGCGCTGATATGCGAGCTGCGCACGCTCTTCGTCCGTCGAAGCAACGCATTCGTCGAGCGCGGCGCGCATCTCGTCGTATTCCGAGTCGATGTAAAGCAGGTCGGCGCGCAGGATGGACGCCTCAAATCCGCGCGCGGCGATGCGATTGAGGCGCGCAAGCGCGGGCGCATAGTCGCCGGTGCGCCGTTCGATGCGCGCCACCAGCAACTCGTGCGCGTCGCCGGTCACGATCTGCGCGACGTCGCGCGCGTCGCGATAGCGGCCGGCGGCGATGAGCGCGGATGCGAGAATCTCCGCGAGCTTCGGCGTCAGCGCGTGACGCGGCATCGTCCGCAGCACCGGCAGCGCGTCATTCGCCGACGCGCGCTCCAGCATCGTTGCCGCCGCTCGCGCATCACCGGCATCGATCAACAGCGACGCCGACGCCGCGAAGTCTTCCGTCGTCTCCGCCAAAACGTCGGCCGCAACCCGGCAAAGCGTGGCCTGCGACGACGCCGGAATCAGCCGCGCCGCTGCCCGGCGCACGCCGTCCGAGGCGAAGACGAGATAGCCGTCTTCGATCGACGTGATGCCTCCGACGACGAGATCCTCGACGCCTTCGCCGAACATCAGTTGCTTGAAAAATGCGGCGGCGACGTCGAGCCGCGCGCGCGTGCCGAGGAGCGCGATGGCGGCGATGTAGGAACGAAGCGGCTCACGCAGCGACGACAGCGCGGCCACGTCATCGTCGAACGGAAGCGTGCCGGTGTCGAGGAATCGGACGAAATCGTCCGACTCCACGAACGTCTCGAGTTGTGCGATGCGCGTTGCCGCATCACGCGCTGCGTTCAGCGACGGTGCGACGATGAAGTGCCGCGCGGCTGGCAAATCGACGTCGCCTCGATCGGCGGCGATCCAGGTTCCAGCCTCCGTCGCCGCCAGCATTTCCAGCACGCGCGACGACGCTGCGTCGAATCGGTCGCGATTGGCGATGGCAAAGATCAGCCGCTGTTTCGGCGCGCGCTCGACGATTGCTTCGACGATTTCGCTCTCGCCGCGCTTCTCCAGCGGTCCGGCAACCGAGGCGAGCGCGTTGATCGCCGAGTAACGCTGCAGCGGCGAGGCATCGCGTCCGATTTCGAGCAACTGCTCGCCGCCGAGCGCCGCCGCGGCGCGAATGCTGTCGATCGCCTCGCCGCGGAAACTTAGCGCCGTGCCGCGCAGGATGTCGTTCAGCGCATCCGCGCCTGGCGACGAAACCGTGCCGCATGCCGCGCGCCGCATCCAGCGCAAATCGGCTGCTGCATCGCCGCGCAGCCGCGATTCGATCTCGAGGTAAACCGACTCCGCGCGCCCCCACGGCTGCCGCAACGACTCCAGCGGCGGCGCGCCCGCCGCTTCCGCGAACTGCTGGATCACCGTCAGCGCCGGCGGCGCTTCATCGATCTCGCGGCGCGCAGCAACCCGCACGAGCCGGCAATCGTTGCCGCGTTTCCGCACGACGGCCCACTCGGCCGGGTCGTAATCGGCGTCCGAAAATCCGGCGAACTGCCGCAACGCCTGATGCGCCGCAAATTGCGCGACGAGCGACAGCCGGTCGCGCGCGCCAAGCTCGCCCGCGTCGGTGACCGGCGTGGCGTCGAGCGAAATCTCCGTCGCAAATACGTCGAACCACGGCAACGTCGAATGCCGCAACGTGGCGACGACGGCGCGATCCCATCCGAACAGACGAAGATCGACCGCGATCGCCGATCGCGCGCGCCGGACTGTGCCGCGCATAGACATGTATAGAGGTGAGGATCGGCGGCAGCATTTCCCTACCCTCCACCGCGGCTAACCGGTTCCGCGCCTCATCGTCCAACGCCTCGGAGGACATCATGAAACGCTCCCTGTCATTCGCCGTTCTGCTCGTTCTCGCCGCCGCGGCCGCCGAGGCGCGCGATTCGTACGTGCTGCATTTCGGAGCTGGCAATTCGACGACGATCAGCGGCTCGCTCGAGGATTTCAATGCCGTCAAAGGCACGCTCAGCGGCGACTATCTCTGGATTCGCCACGACGGTCGCAGTTATGTCATCACCGATCGCGCAAAGCTGGCCGAGGCGTGGGACTACTTCGCGCCGGAACGGGAACTGCGTCCGCAGCAGCGTGAAATTGAGCGCGAGACACGGAAACTCGAACGCGAAAGCGATGCGCTAGAAGACATGGACGATCGCGAGCTAACCGCGCGCGAGCGCGACCGTCTCGACGAGTTGCACGCGCAGGAACGCGACCTCAGCCGCCGCGAGAAGGCGCTCGATCAGCGCGAGGAAGAGCTGGATCGTGTTGCCGAGCGGAAGCTGTGGTCACTCGTCGATCGCGCGATTCGCGACGGTGCGGCGCGTAGTGTGAGGTGACGCCGAGAAATAGTCATTTCGTCAGCCCAACTTTTCTAATGAGCGCAATGAATCGCGGGTCTTTGCGAAGCGTATCGAGAGACGGATCGACGTTGAGCCAGACCGCCGACTCAGAGCGGTCGTTGTAGACCTGCTCGAGGTTTTTCATCGCCTCGGCGTTATTGCCGAGCGCGGCGTAAATGCGCGCGAGGAAAAGCGGCAGCGTATAAGTGCCGGCGGCGCGGGCGCGTAATTCGTCCATTGCACGCAACGCCTCGTCGCGGTGGCCGGCGCGGGCATTGATCATGCCCCAGTTGGTAATAAGCAGCTGCGTATGTCCGCCGAGTTGCAAGGCTTTCTGCATCAATGACAGCGCCTCGGGGAGATTATTCTTGCGATAGTCGACCTGCGCTTCGAGATCGTAGACGTAGGGGAAGTTTGGATCGAGATCGAGCGTGTGCTTGGCCTGTTCAATCGCCTCTTCATCGTGGCCGGCGTAATAAAGCGTGCGGCTGACGTCCCAACTCGTGGGAACCGAAAGCGGATCGAGCTGCTCGGAGCGGCGTTTTTCGGCGATCGCTTCGTCGAAACGGCCCATCGCTACCAGAAAATCGCCATACAGGCGGTGCGCTTCCGCGTCATTGGCGTTCAGTGCGATGGCGCGGCGGAACTCGGCTTCCCCTTTTGCGAAATCCCAGTCGTACCAAGTCAGCGTCAGCGCCATGCACGTGTGCGCGGCAGCGAGCGAATCGTCGAGGGCCAGAGCGCGTTCCGCGGCTTCGCGCACCCGAGGCATCGCCTCCCGCGGCGGCATGAAAAGGTTCGACAGTGAAAAATACGCGGCCGCCAAACCCGCGTAAGCCAGGGCGTATGTCGGATCGCGCTCGATGGACTGATTGAAGTAGCCGATTCCTTTGCGGATCGCTTCTTCATCATTGAATTTCGTCGCGAAATAGCGGCCTTTGAGATAGAGCTGGAATGCGTCGTTGCTTTCCGGGCGGCCGCGGCTCAGCAATTTCCTCTGTTCTCCGGTGAGATGCGGCTGCAATTGCGACGAGATTTCGTCGGACAGATCCTTTTGCAGCGCCACGACGTCGGAGAGATTGCGGTCGTACTGCTGTCCCCATACCTGCGTCCCGCGTTTGACGTCTGTGAGCGATGCGCGAACGACGACGGTGTTGCCTCGCTGGAAGAGCTTGCCCGTGACGACGCCGCGAACGTGAAGATCGCGCCCGACGGCCAGAGGATCGATATTTTTGCCTTTGTAGCGGAACGCGGTGCTGTGTGCGACGACTTGTAATTCCGGCAGTTGCGACAATGAATCGGTAATGCTGTCGGTCAGGCCATCGCTAAGATATTCGCTGTTCGGATTTCCTGAGGCATTGACGAACGGCAGCACGGCCACGCTGTCGATGCGGTCGGCGGACAGCGTGCTCTTGATGATCGCGTAAGAGGCCGCCGCAAGCAGTCCGAGAAGCACGACCGCCATGAGAATCGCGAAGCGCGAATCGCGGAGCGCGCGCGGAAGTGGAAAGCGGCGCGTGCCGATCGGAAACGTCATCTGTACCGTCTTCTGCTGATCGAATCCCGGCTCAGAGAAATGACGATGCATTTCCAGCGAGCTGAGTTTATTTTCGAATTCCAGCTCGCGGCGCAGCGTATGAAGATCGCTCAGCAGTTGTCGCGCGGATGGATAGCGATTGGCGCGGTCTTTTTCGAGGAGCTTGAGGATGATGCGGTCGAGCTCCGGCGGCACGCTGCTCACGTAATGCGACGGCGCCTGCGGGATTTCATTGACGATAGCATTGGCGATGTCGATGAAATTGTCGCCGCGCACCGGCGGCTGGCCGGTGACCATCTCGTACATGACGGCGCCGAGCGCGTAGAGATCGGAGCGGCTGTCTGGTTGCTGAGCGCGGGCCTGTTCCGGCGAAATGTAAAGCAGCGTGCCGAGAACGGCGCCCGTCGAACTGTCTTGAAGGGCCGACTCCGGTTCGGCCAGTTTGGCGAGGCCGAAGTCGAGCACTTTCACGTAGCCGTCGGGCCGCACCATGATGTTTTCCGGCTTGATGTCGCGGTGGATGATGCCGGCGTCGTGCGCGGCGGCCAGCGCGCTCGCGACTCCGATCGCGAAATCGAGCACCTCGCCGGCATTGAGGCGGCGCTTGGCCATCAGCTCGCGCAGCGTTTCGCCTTCGATGTATTCGGTGGCGATGTAATGGACCGAATCGGCGTGCCCGATCTCGTAAATGGTGATGATGTTCGGATGATTGAGCGCCGAGGCAGCGCGCGCTTCGCGCTGGAAGCGGCGGACGCGTTCCTCGTCGCGCGTGAAGCGCGCGGGGAGGAGCTTCAGCGCCACTTTGCGGTTGAGGGTCTCGTCTTCGGCGAGATAAACCTCGCCCATGCCTCCTGCACCGATGAGGCGCCCTACGCGATAGCGCGAAATCGTACGCGGTTGCATGGATTGCTTCGAGCATAGCCCAAATTGCTGCCATAGAATTCGCCGCGTATGACCGCCGGAAAAAATGACGTTGAGCTCGCATCGGACGCGGCGCGGCTCGGTGCTGCCGTTCTCTTGAAGCATTGGGAGCAGCTTGGAAAAGACGACGCCGATCTGAAAGCGCGCAATGACTGGGTTTCGCGCGCCGATCGTGAGAGCGAAGCGGCCATCATCGCGCTGATCCGCGAACACTGTCCCGACGACGCAATCCTCGGCGAAGAGGGCGGGATGAGCTTCGAAGGCACGAGCGGCCGGACGTGGATCATCGATCCGCTCGACGGCACCTCGAATTACCTGCAGCATTTTCCGGTCTGGTCGATTTCGATCGGGTTGAAGACCGGCGCGGAGATCACGGCGGGCGTTGTCTACGAGCCGCTGCGCGATCACTTTTTCACCGCCGAGCGCGGCGCGGGCGCATTCCGCAACGGCGTGCGCATGCGCGTTTCGAATCAGGAAGGGATCGACAGCTCCTTCCTGGCCACCGGCTTTCCGTTTCGCGCGCAGCAGTTCGTCTCGGTGTACTGCGCGATTTTTCAGGAAGTGATCAGCGTGGCGAAGGGCGTGCGGCGGGCGGGATCGGCGGCGCTCGATCTCGCGTACACCGCGGCCGGCATCTTCGACGGCTTCTTCGAGCTGCATCTTTCTCCGTGGGACATCGCCGCCGGATCGCTGTTGGTCACCGAGGCGGGCGGCGTGTTCTCCGACTTCTCCGGCGGCGAGCGGTGGCTGCAGCGCGGCAACATCGTCGGTGCGCCGCCGGGCGTGCATCGCGATCTGATTGCGCTGCTCAGCCGCCACGTCCGTGAGGATCAACTCGATCGCCGCGCCGTCAATCGCGCGTTCCCGTCGCAATGAAACTTCCGCGCAGTTTCTACTCCGACGACACCGTCTGCGTCGCCCGGGCGCTCCTCGGCTGCGTGCTCTGGCGCCGCCTCGGCCGCGAGCTGCTGGCCGCGCGGCTCGTGGAAGTCGAGGCTTACCTCGGCGCGAACGATTCGGCCAGCCACGCGCGCCGCGGCCTGCGCAGCGCGCGCAACGAGTCGATGTATCTCGAGGGCGGCCACGCATACGTCTACTTCACGTACGGCATGCACTGGTGCATGAACGTCGTCACGCAGGAGGCGGACATCGCCGAGGCCGTGCTGCTGCGCGCGGCGGAACCGGTGCGCGGGATCGAGACGATGCGCGAGCGGCGGCCGAAAGCGAAGCGTGACCGCGATCTGATGAACGGCCCAGGCAAGCTCTGTTCTGCGCTCGGAATCGGCAAGGAGCTGGACGGCGAGCCGCTCGATGGCAACACGCTCTGGCTCTCACCGCGCGACGTCGAAGTTTCCGAGGACGACATCGCCGTCAGCCACCGCATCGGCGTCGAGAATTCGGGCGAGGCGGCGGGGTGGCCACTGCGGTTTTATCTCCGAGGAAACGTCTACGTGAGCCGCTGAACCCGGCACGAGCCGTGCAGTTTTTCGGATCGAAATGTCCGCGATTTCGAGTCCTTCTGAAACCCTCGTCGACCCGGCCAGCCGCAAGTTTTACGTCGATTCGATGCAGCTCATGACCGACGGCGGCGTGCCGTTCCTCGTCGGCGGGGCGTACGCGTGGTCGCGCTACACCGGCATCGAGCGGCATACGAAAGACTTCGACGTCTTCATCCGCCGCGAAGATTTTCCGAAGGCGAAGAAGGTATTCGAAGACGCCGGCTACGAATCGACGCTCACGTTTCCCCACTGGCTCGGCAAGGCGTTCAAAGGCGACGATTTCATCGATCTGATCTTCAGCGCTGGCAACGGCGTGGCCGTGGTCGACGAATTGTGGTTCGACAAAGCCGTGGACGGCGTTGTTTTCGGCGTCGAGGTCAAGCTCATTCCGGCCGAGGAGATGATCTGGTCGAAAGGGCTGATCATGGAGCGCGAGCGCTTCGATGGCGCCGACGTCGCGCACATCATCCACTCGGTCGGCGAGTACCTCGACTGGCGGCGGCTCATCGACCGCTACGCGCATCTCTGGCGCGCTCTTTACGCGCACCTCGTGCTCTACGGTTTCATCTATCCGTTCAAGCGTTCGCAGGTGCCGGCGTGGGTGATGGACGAGCTGAATGCGCGCATCGCCGACGAGACGCACCAGCCGGATGCGAAAGAAGAAATCTGCTACGGCACGATCATCTCGCGCCAGCAATACCTGACCGACATCAACAAGTGGGGCTACAAGGACGCCCGCCTCGAGCCGCTCGGAAACATGACCGCGCAGGACATCGCGCTCTGGACGAAGGGCATCGAGGTGGACGGAGCGAAATGAAAGAACACCTGCGCATCGCCGCGATCGCGGACATTCACGTCAAGAAAACGGGACAAGCGAGCCTGCAGCCGCTGTTCACCGCCGCATCGGAAGAGGCGGACGTGCTGCTGCTTTGCGGCGATCTCACCGACTACGGTCAAATCGAAGAAGCGAAAATCCTGGCGAAGGACATCACCTCATTCCTTCGTATCCCATCGATGGGAGTCCTCGGCAACCACGATTTCGAATCGGGCAAAGCGGACGACGTGGTGAAGATCCTCGCGGACGCCGGCGTGACGATGCTCGACGGCGCCGCGTGCGAAATCGAAGGCGTCGGCTTCGCCGGCATCAAAGGATTCGGCGGCGGTTTCGGACGGCGCCAGCTCAACGCCTGGGGCGAGGACATCATCAAGAAGTTCGTGCACGAGACGATCGAAGAGGCGCTCAAGCTGGAGATGGCGCTGGCGCGGCTGCGCACGCCGCAGAAGATCGCGGTGCTGCATTACTCTCCGATTCACGCCACGGTCGCCGGCGAGCCGCCCGAGATCAATGCGTTCCTCGGATCGTCGCGGCTCGAAGAACCGATCGACCGCTATCGCTGCAGCGCCGTCTTCCACGGCCATGCGCATCGCGGCTCCCTTGAAGGGCGGACGAAGGGAAACGTGCCGGTCTACAACGTGGCCATGCCGCTGCTCGCGGCGAATTTCGAGGATCGCCAGCCGTTCCGCGTCATCGAAGTCCCTGTCGCGGAAGCGGCGATCGCCTGAAGGCGCAATACAATTCCCGCATGCAACACGCCGCATTTCCGGAAGGACTGACGCGGGACCGGCTCATCGACTGGTACCGAGATACGCGCCGAATTACGCACGAGCTGTTCACGATTCCGACGGCCGATGCGTACTACGAGCGTCCGATCCGGCTGCGCAATCCGATCGTCTTTTACGAAGGGCACATCCCCGCGTTTGCGGTCAACACGCTCATCAAGCTGGCGTTGAAGCACGAAGGAATCGATCCGGAGTTCGAGACGCTGTTCGCGCGCGGCATCGATCCGGAGAGCGAGGATGCGGCGAAGGCGCCGACCGATTTCTGGCCGTCGCGCGATGAAATCCTGGCGTACGGGCGCGATGCGGATGATCTGATTTTTCGCGCGCTGTGCGACGGTCCGATCGACGACGGTGCGGTGCCGCAACGGCACAACGCCGAGGCCGCGCTGACGATCGTCGAGCACGAGCAGATGCATCAGGAAACACTGCTGTATCTGTTTCACGAGCTGCCGTACGAGAAAAAGAATTCGATCGCGCCATTGCGGCGAAGCGGCGCGACGGCGGCGCGAGTGGTCAAAAAGGACATGGTGCGCATTCCGGCCGGCCTGGCAACACTCGGCGGTTCGCGCGGCGACTTCGGATGGGACAACGAGTTCCCGCGCATGCGCGTGAAAGTGCGCGAGTTTTCCATCGACCGGCACGACGTGACGAATGGCGACTATCTCGAATTCGTCGATGCGACGAACGCGAACCCGCCGCACTTCTGGACGAAGCAGGACGGCGCGTGGCATTGGCGCGGACTGTTCGAACTGCAGCCGCTGCCGCTCGATGCGCCGGTGTACGTCACGCACGACGAAGCGAGCGCGTACGCGGCGTGGCGCGGCAAACGGCTGCCGACCGAGGGCGAGTTTCACCGCGCCGCGTTCGGAACTCCGTCCGGCGAGGAACAGCTTTTCCCGTGGGGCTCCACGCAGCCGAATCCGTCCCGCGGCAATTTCGGATTCTCGCATTGGGATCCGGTGGCGATCGGTTCGTATCCCGCCGGAGCGAGCGCGTGGGGAGTTCACGATCTCATCGGCAACGGCTGGGAGTGGACGTCGACGGTCTTCGACGGCTTTCCCGGCTTCGAGGCGATGTCGTCGTATCCGCTCTACTCGGCCGATTTCTTCGACGGCAAGCACTACGTGATGAAGGGCGCGTCGCCCGCGACGCCGCCGGAGTTGATCCGCCGCAGCTTCCGCAACTGGTTCCGGCCGTCGTATCCGTACGCCTACGCGACGTTCCGCTGCGCGCACGATTAGGGTTGATCTTCAAAACCGTCCCGAGCATCAGCAGCACAGACAAGAGTGTCTGTGCCACATGAATCCTGCCGTATTGCGCGATGCTGCTTCAGCGAGAGCTGATGTGGCACAGACACTCTTGTCTGTGCTCTCGCAAGGTGCAGAGTCTGATCTTGTTAACCGACCCTCGCGCTTCACGATGACGCTGGCGATTCGCGGACTTGCAGATCCGTCGCTTCGCCCACCATCTCCACCGTCCCTTTTCGTTCGAGTTTTCCCCAGCCAGTGCGCATGCCGGAGACGGCGGTCTTGATCGACTTGAGGACGACGGCGTACATCAACTGGCGGTAGAGGAAACGCTGCCAGAAGAGCCAGACCAGAACTTTCGGATTCTCGCGATCGAGTTTGTAGGCGACCAGCGATCCGATCAGTTCCATCACGAAGAAGAAGGCGTACATGAAGCCGATGAGGTAGAGCGATGAGAGTGCGTTCGGCAGCGGCTGCCAGTCGCCTGCGAGGCGGCCGCGCATCCAGGCGCGCACAACGCCGCCGATCGACCAGAGAATCTGCACGTCGATCAGCGGCGACAGCACCTGGAACGCGACCTGGAAAAGCCAGAGCGTCGGCAGCATCACTCGACCGAACCAGCCGTAGCGGCCGAGGGCGCGGCGATGTTTCCAGAGCGACTGCAGCGTTCCGAAGGCCCAGCGGAAACGTTGTTTGAAGAGCGCGCGGAAACTGTCCGGCGCTTCGGTGTAGCCGACGGCGCTCGACTCCGTCTCGATGCGCCAGCCGATGCGCCGGATGCGCCACGTCAGATCCATGTCCTCGGCCATGGTGTCGGTGGTGTAGCCGCCGGCCTGCAGAATCGCTTCGCGCCGCCATGCGCCGACGGCGCCCGGCACCACGGTGACGGAATTGATGATCGCGTACGCGCGGCGATCGAGATTCTGGCTGGTCACGTACTCGATCGACTGCCAGTGCGTAAGCGGATTCATGCGATTGCCGACCTTCACGTTGCCGGCGACGGCGCCGACGATCGGATCGCGGAAGTGGCGGACGAGCTTCTCGATCGTGTCCCTCGCGAAAACCGTATCCGCATCGAGAGCGATGATGATCTCGCCTTTGGCGACCGCAATGCCGAGGTTGAGCGCCGATGCTTTCCCGCCGTTGGCCTGCTCGAGCAGCGTGACCGTGTCGCCGAAATTCGCGCGCACTTCGTTCGCGGTGCCGTCGTGCGATCCATCGTCGATGACGATGATCTCCAGCGGCTCGTACCCGTTTGCGAGCACAGCGCGGATCGTCCGCGCGATCACCGTCTCCTCGTTGTACGCCGCGATGACGACGCTCACCGCCGGACGGATCGACGCATCGAATGAGTGATGGCGCTCGCGCCACTTCGCGACCAGCGCCAGCGCCGTCACGAAAAGAATGCGGGCCGTGCCGAGGATGATGGCGGAGACGAACGCGATTCCGAGAAAGAGTTCGAAGAGATAGATGACCTCGAACACGATGCGATCGTTCGCCGCCATCAGCGTGTCGGCCGGACTCACGGGAGGGTTGACCTTGTCGCGCGTCGATCCGATCAGCGTGGAAACGGGAACGAAGGTGTAGCCCTTGGCCCGCAGCTCGTTGACGAGCATCGGGATCAGGCGAACGGTTTCCGTCCGGTCGCCGCCGCCGTCGTGCAGCAGGATGCAGCTGCCCTTCTCTCCTTCGAGCTGCTGGCGCACGGTTTCCATCATCTGTTCCGCGCCGCGATGCAGAATCTTGCCGTCGGGCAGACGCTCTTCTGTGTTCCAGTCCTGCGTGTCGATGAACTCGAGAACGGTGATGTAGTTGAGCTGCGACGCAAGCGCGACCGGCGTTACTTCCATCGCCGCGGTCGGCTCCGCGTCGGCGTTGTACGGCGGCCGGAACAGCAGCGTGGAACGGTGCAGAAGGCTTTGAAACACACGCTGGGTGGCGTTGAGCTCGAGACGCGCTTCCGCCGGAGGAATCACGCCGATGTTCGGATGCGTGAACGTGTGATTGCCGATCTCGTGTCCCTCGGCCCAGATCCGCTTGACAAGATTGGGATAGCGCTCCGCGTTCTGGCCGATCAGAAAGAACGTCGCCGGGACGTGCAGCGCCTTCAATTGATCGAGGATCTGCGCCGTATACGGACTGGCCGGTCCGTCGTCGATGGTCAACGCCAGCATCTTCGGTTTGTAGCCGGTGCGGCTGATGACGTACGACGTTGGAAAGAGGTTGTAGTTTTCGTCGAGCACGAGGCCGGTCTGCGGATCGATCTCCAGCGAGCGCGAACCTTTGGTCGGCAATTTGTCGACGTGCGCGATCTCGCCTTCTCCGATGAACTCGACGTCGTAGGGATAGTCGGGCTCCTGCAGCGCGGCCATGTTCGGCGGCGCGTTGAGGTGATCGCGGTTGATGAACTTCCAGATCGACGGATCGGTCGAGCCGAGGACCCAGATAGCCATTCCGCGGACGCCGTAGTTCTCGGCGATCAGCCACTGGTTCGCCGCCGTGATGGCGTCGAGCATCCACACCTCGTGCTTCTTGCCGTCGTCGTCCTGATAAAGAAAGGTCGGATTGAGAAACTCGGAATCGAAGTCGACGATGTCGGCCGGTTTTTCCTCCTGGCGGAAATCGTGCGCGGTCACGAGCGCGGCCTGATACGTCAGCGGCTCGGCCCAATCGCGGCCTTCCATCCAGTCGTACGAGTAGTTGGCGAGACCGACGACGAGTTTGTCGCGCGGGATGCTCTGCACCGCACGCTGCACGACCTCGCGATACCAGCCGATCGAGGCAATCGGTCCGGGCGGACTGTTCTCCGAGTGCTCGTCGTACGCCATCACGATCACGAAGTCGCAGACCGAGGCGACCGCGCGCCAATCGAGCGTGCCGCCCGGCATGTTGCGATCGTTTTTCGCTTCCAGATCGACGCTGACGAGCAATCGCTGCGGCGCCGCGCTGAACGCCTTCTTCATCCGCTGCAGAAACGGAATGAGGCGCGGGTAATCGGCCGGTTCGAGATTCTCGAAGTCGACGTTGATCCCCTGAAAACGATTCTTGATACACCAGCGCTGCAGCTCGCCGATTACGCGCAGCTGCAAGGCGGGATCGTTGAGAAAAATATGGACGCGTTTCGCATCGAATTCGCCGGAGCCGTTGGACGAAATCTGGGCGTTGCTGAAGACGGGAACGACGTTGAGATTGTTGGCGCGCGCCAGCTTCAGCGCTTCGAGGTTGTGCGGCGTCAACGCCGGATCCCAATCGTGAAAATCGAGTCCGTTCGCATCGGAGCGAAGGTGGACCCAGACCGGAAGAAGATGGGTCATCCGGCTGGCGTTGGCGTCGAGCGAATGCAGTCCCGTTTCCTGCCACGGCGCATAGAACGCGGCCACGATGCTGTGGCCGGTCTCGATGGGCCGCACCGGTCCTTTCGCCTCGCGCGCGAGCTGCTTCCGGTGATCGCTGCGGATACTGGCCAGAAGGCGATCGCGATCCCTCTTCTGAAGAAACTGCACGCGTGCGGCGCGATGCTGCGGGATGCGCAAGCCTCGCTTGATCGCCTCCGTGATGCCGGGAAACGGCTTCAGCAGCGGCGCGGTGAACAGGCTCACCAGCCAGACGCTCACCGTAACGACGGCCGCGAGCCCTATCAACGTGCCGAGACGCTTGACCCACCACCAGCGGCGATGGGTCGGATCGAAAAATACGGCGCGGTCAGACATGGTTGCGAGTCGGGCGATGATACAGAACCCGCCGCTTGCGGAAGGCATTCTGCGCAACCCGAACGGCTTTACACCGTAAAGAGGTGCCATGAGTCAGACCGTCATCGAGGTTTCAGGCCTCAAAAAGCAGTACAAGTCGTCGGTCGGGCGCTCGCGGATCACCGCGCTGGACGGCATCGACTTCAGCGTCCGTGAAGGCGAGCTGTTCGGTCTTCTCGGCCCGAACGGCGCCAGCAAAACGACGGCCGTCAAGATCCTGCTCGACCTCACCCGCGCCACCGCCGGCGAAGCGCGCCTCAGCGGACTGCCGGCCGGCAATCCGGAAAGCCGGCGCCGCGTCGGCTACCTGCCCGAGGGGCACAAAATCCCCGGCTATCTCACCGCGAGGCAGGCGTTGGGGATCTTCGGAAAGATGTCCGGCATGGACGACGCCACGATCAAGAGCCGTTCGCTGGAGCTGCTGGAAAAGCTGCGCATCGCGCAATGGATCGACGTCCGCGTCAAGAAGTATTCGAAAGGGATGACGCAGCGCCTCGGCATCGCCATCGCGCTGCTGCATTCGCCGCACGTGTTGCTGCTCGACGAACCGACCGACGGCGTCGATCCGGTCGGCCGCCGCGAAATTCGCGACATCCTGCGCGCCGAGGCCGCCGCGAACGGTACGGCCATCCTGCTCAACTCGCATCTGCTTTCGGAGATCGAGCTGACCTGCGATCACGTCGCCGTCCTTCGCAGCGGCAAAGTCGCCGCAGCGGGCAGCATCGAAGAGCTGACGCGGCGCGCCACGCAATACAAACTCGTTCCGGCAGCGCCGGTCGATGACGCGCTCGTCGGAGCGTTCCGCGAGAGCGGCGCCGGCGTGCAGCGCGTCAACGGACACATGCTGCTCACCGTCGACGACGTCTCGCACCTCAACGCGCTGGTCGACAAGCTCCGCGCCAGCGGCGGCATGCTCACCGAGCTCTCGCCGGTGCGCTCGACGCTCGAAGACGTGTTCGTCGATCTCGTCCGCGCCGTCGATCCAGGCGGGCAATCGTCCGAAGGAGCGATGCTATGAAAGTCCTCATGGCGAATATCGAAGATGTGATGCGCGAAGCCGCCGCGCGCTGGACGCTGGTCGCCTACTTTTTCCTCTCCACGATTTTCATCCTGATCTTTGCCTCGGCCATCAACCTCGACATCGTCGACGGGGCGCTGGCCGGCGCGAAGCTGTTCGGCAAGTCGGTCGAAGTCAGCGGCACGATGTCCATCGAGAAGCTGGTCATGGGTTTCGAGTCGGGCTTCTCCGGCATCCTCTACGTTCTCTGCACCTTCCTGGCGATCTTCGCCACGGCCCATCTCGTGCCGCGCATGCAGGAGAAGGGGACGATCGATCTCTACCTTTCGCGGCCGGTATCGCGGATGAAGCTGATCCTGTCGCGCTACGTGGCCGGACTGATCCTGGCCGGCAGCAACGTGCTGTATCTGATCGGCTCGATCTGGTTGATCGTGGCGTGGAAGACGCACGTTTTCCATCCGCGCTTTTTCCTCGCCGGCGGCGTGATCCTCTTCCTGATCGCGGTGCTGCTCGCATTCGCGTTCATGATCGGCGTCATCACGTCATCGACGGCCGTCTCGATCATGGCCACGTACGGCGTCTTCTTCTTCGGGCTGATGCTGGCCGGCCACGCGCGCATCGAAGCGGCGTTGTCGAAGGAATGGCAGGCCGCGGCGATCAGGACGCTTTACTGGATCATGCCCAAGACCGCCGAGCTGGCGACCTCGGTGGTCGCGTACGTGGGCGGGCCGCAACTGCAAAACGAAATTCTCAAAGTCACCGCGGCGCCGTTCTGGAGCACCGCGATCTTCGGTCTCGTTTGTCTCACCCTTGCTTCCTGGATGTTCCAACGAAAGGAGTTCTAAATGAAAAAGCAGTTCCTTGCAGTAGCGCTTCTGGCTCTGGCGCTCGCGCCGGCGGCCTTCGCAAAAAACGATGCGATGTCGCTCATCCCGAACGACTCTGTCTCCGTCGGCGTGGTCCGTCTCGCGGACATGCGCAGCAGCCCGCTGTCGGCGGCGCTCTTCGCGCAGACGGCCCACATCAGCAATGACGACGATGCGGTGGCTTTTCTCCGCGACGCCGGTCTGCAGCCGACCAAAGACGTCGACGTGGTCGTCTTCGCGACTTCCCCTCGCACGAACCTCGGCAGCGAAGCCGATTTCCTCATTGCCGCCGACGGCCGCTTCAACGTCGACCGCCTGACGAGCGCGCTCGTCAAGCGCGGCGCGATCAAGAAGACCTCGGCGCACGGCACGTACTTCCGGATGCCGGAGAAGAGCGGCGAGACGCATCAGGGCGTCGTGGCGTTTCCGGACGCTCACCTCGCGCTGATCGGCACCGAGGCAGCCGTGCTCGAAGCGCTGGCCAGCCGCGCCGCCGGCGGGACGTCGTTCGCGACCGCGAGCGGCCTCGGACGCGACATGGCGCGCGTCGATGCGCACGCGACGGCCTTCATCCTCGTCGACGTCCCGCGCGCGCAGCGCATCACCGGCACACCGAAACTCAGCGGCAACGGACAGGCGCTCGGCGCCGCGCTGAAGAATGTGTCGACGGTCGCACTTTGGGCCACCGACAGCGGCGATTCGCTCAAGCTGAACGCGATCGGTCTCTCCAGCGACTCCGAGACGCTCGGCCTCGTCGAAGACACGCTCCGCGGCGCGCTCTCCGCGATGCGCCTCGCGGTTCAGGAGAAGTCGCCGGAGCTCGTCTCCGTCCTTCGCAAGTTCTCCGTCTCCCGCACCGACAGCTCCGTCTCGATCTCCGGCAGCGTCCCCGCCGAAACGTTCAAGACGTGGGTGGCGAAATCGCAGCAGCACTCGGACTCGCGCTAGGTTCCGCGCGACAAACGTCGCAAAATAAAAACGCCCCGCGGCTTGCGGGGCGTTTTCGCTTGCGGCGAAAACCGAATCAGCGCTTCTTGCCGCGCTTGGTGTTGACGGCTTCGCGCAGATCCTTGCCGGCCTTGAAACGGACGTTCTTGGACGCCGGAATGGTGATCTTTTCGTTCGTGCGCGGGTTGCGGCCCTCGCGCGCCTTGCGCTGCGACACCGCGAAGCTGCCGAGGCCCGGAATGGCGCAGCGCTCGCCGCTCTGACACGTGCTGGAAATGTAGCCTACGAACGCGTCGAACGCAGCCGCTGCTTCCTTCTTCGAAATGCCCGCCTGCTCGGCGATTTCATTGATGACGTCACCCTTGCCTGCCATAGACGATCTCCTCCTCCTGAGATGCGAAAAACCGTGATGTTTTCTAGGTTTTCGGCAATCTATGAGAACGATGGTGGTTTGTCAACGGAGTTTCCGGGCGCGTTTTTTACTTGCGCACGCGCTGCATTTTCGGGCCCGTTCCGGCGCAAAAAACGAAGCCGGTCGAGATACCCGCGAACGACGGAAACCACCTGCGCGTGGCTCCACGAAAACGGCGAAACGGACAGCGGCGCGCCGCTGTACGGATGCACCTGTTCCGGCAGAACGAGCGACGGCCGCGCCTTCGCGCGCGCCCAGCGCAAAAGATCGAGCGCCGATTGGAGCTCGGCCACCGAGGTGGCGCGGGCGACGGAGTGCTCGGCGAGCCAGAGCGTGCAGATCAGCCACGGATTTCCCGGCGTCGAATCGTCGTCGCCGACGTTTCGCTGGTAGCGGTCGTTTGCATACCGCGCAACGCCGCCGATTTCGGTCTGCACCCACAGCTTCTCGCGAATGGCGCGCATCGTCCCGTCGACCATGGCCGTGTCGGCCGCAAACGCGCCGAGGAAGAAGGTGGCGAACGTCGAGGCGTCGACGGTGCGGTCGAGCTCCAGCGCGTCATCGGTCAACGTCAGTCCGCGCGCGAATCGCGACTCATCCTCAAGCCAGAGATGCCGCACCATCGCGTCGCGGATTTCGCCGGCGACCTTGAGGTAGTGGCTGCGGCGTTCCTGTTCATTGAACAGATTGGCGAGATCGGCCGCCGCGGTCAGCGCCGCGCAAACGGCGGACGCGGTGAAGGTGAAGACGCCCTGCCGCTCCTCCCACATGTCGAACGACGGCAGCGGCAGTTGCGTTTTCGGATCGCGGTAGCGAGCCATGAAGTCGGCCGGCTGCACGACCAGCCGCCGATAGACGCCGCGGATGAATTCGAGATCGCGCGTGCGGTCGTAATGCCGCGCCAGAAGCCAGAGCACGAGCGCCGTCGAATCCTCCTGGATCGGCAACTGCTTTTTGCCGTTGCGCACCCACGGATTCCACGACGAGGCCAGCGAACCGTCCGGCGCGTACTTGTGCAAAAAGTAACCATCGTTACTAATCGTGTCGTGGGCAAACTGCAGAAAACGCCGCGCGATCTGATGGAAGCCGGCGCGGTCCATGGCGTCCGCGACAAACGCGCCGTCGCGCGGCCAGACGTACGCGTAGTGATCGTTGTGGCCCCACTCGATGTCGGAATCGGCCGCGGCCACGATGCCGCCCTGATGATCGCAATGCGTCTGCACGACCAGCAGCGAGCGGCGATACAGATCGAGAATTTCCTCGGGCAGATCGCTAAGATCCTCGCCCGATTTGTTGACCCACGTGTACCAGAGCGACGCGGTGCGGGCGATGATGCGCGCCGGCGTTTCGCTGATGACGAAGTCGTTGAGCTTGCGCACGTCGCCGTACCGCCCGCCGGCGCAGATCCAGTAGTACGCGGTGTGGCTTCCGAGGGGCTCCAGCTCGATCGACAGCGCGACGGTCGAATCGACCGCGCCCTGCTGAATGGCATTCATCGACAGCTCGCCATCCTCGGCATCGCGCCAGGTTCCTTCGCTGTCGCCGATGCCGGCGCGTCCGCATGAATATTCAGCGATGCCGTTGTCGCGCTCCGTCGCGCCGCTGACGAGGAAGTAGCGCTTCGCTTTGTAGTGAATGACGCTGCGCGAGTCGGGATCGAACATGGCCGTATCGGCGTTGGGGCTGCCGTACAACTCGAAGCCGTGGTGAAAGAAGAGCTTGACGCGCCGCGCTTCGCTGCGCGTGTTGCGCACCACGATCTTGCGCACGTAAACGTTGCACTCGGAATCGACGGCGTCGTAGCAGCGCAGCCGAATGCCGAGCGCGTCGTTGACGCAGGTGACGTCGGTGACGTTCGTCTCGCGCAGATACGTCAGCGTGCGATGCCAGGCGTCATCCTCGACCCACGAAAACGCGCCGTCTGCGGAGACGCCGAAACGGAAGCGCTCGCCGGCGTGATTCTCGAGGCCGACATGCGGAAAGTAAAAATCCGCCAGCCGGTATGCGGCGTCAAATCCGAGGACGAGTGAACCGTTGCCGATGAGGAGGTCGCGAGCCAATGGGAGATGAAGTTTATCGCGTGCGTTCGTTGATGATCCCGGCACCTCCAGCCACTTTTGTAAGCGATCACTTGGAAAACGGAACGCGCTTTGCACCAATCGCAAAGGAAGGAGAGTTGTGATGGAAGCACGCGCAAAGCTGTTCGGTCATCCCATTCACCAGATGCTGGTCGTTTTCCCGCTCGGCGTCCTCGGCATGGCCTTGTTCTTCGATCTCATCGCCATCGGTACGAACCGGCCGGCACTTCTTCAGGCGTCGTTCTACATGATCGCGGCCGGGATCATCGCCGGCCTCCTCGCGGCGGTCTTCGGCCTCATCGATTTCCTCGGCATCCCCGGCGGCACCCGTGCAAAACGGATCGGTGCGATGCACGGCATCGGCAACGTGGTCGTCGTCGGATTGTTCGCCGTCAGCTGGTGGCTGCGCCGCGGCGATCCGAGCGCGCCGGGCACGCTTCCGATCGTCCTCGCCGCGGTCGCAGTCGGAATCGCGCTCGTCACCGGCTGGCTCGGCGGCGAACTCGTCGACCGCCTCGGCGTCGGCGTCGATGACGGCGCGAATGTCGATGCGCCCAGTTCTCTGTCAGGTCCCGTCAGTGGAAGGACAGCGACGCGCTAACGAGGTCGCTCGAGGACGTGCGCGGTAAACCCATCCGTGCCCGCCTCGGGCGTCAGACGGATGAGGAGATCGCGAGCCAGTGGGAGGCTAATCGCGATAAAGATCGCAAACACCCGTCGGCGTGGCCGGCGTGAGCACCGTAGCCCACGCTTTCAAGCGTGGGGCAGGGACGGTGTCCGAGTTGTGAGCCCGCCTTGGCGGGCGAGAGAAAGCTTTCTTTCGCCCGTTAAAACGGGCTCACGAGATTGCACGAACTGAATTTCCCCCAGCTCAAAGCTGGGGGCTACGCTTCTCACGACGGCTACGCCGCCGATACATGGTCGCTGACCGACCATTACGTTTTCCGTAAGACATGCGCCGTAAACCCATCGGTTCCAGCCTCGGGCGTCAAACGCAACACGCCGTTCTCTACCCACGTCGCGACGCTCGCGTTGACTAACTCGGCCACGTCGCCGCGAACGAAGTCCGTGCGACTGCGGAGGACATCGTTGACCACAGCATCGTTCTCCTCGGGTTCGAGCGAGCAGGTCGAATAGACGACGGTGGCCGCCGCGAGATCGAGCGCCGAGGACAAAAGCTGTTTCTGCAGCGCGGCGAACGACGGCAGATCGTCTTCGCTAAGCCGCCACTTGATCTCCGGATTCTTGCGAATGGTGCCGGTCGCGCTGCACGGCGCGTCGAGCAGGACCACTTGAAACTGCCGTGCGAACGGCGGCTGCCGTCCGTCGCTGACGACGATCACGTCGGATTGTCCGATCAACGGCCGCAACCGCGAAATGGAAACGTCGTTGCTGACGACGCGTGCGCCGCGAGCGCGCATGACCAGCGATTTGCCGCCGGGCGCCGCTGCGAGGTCGAGAACGTCATTGCCCGCCGCGGCTGCGATGTCCGCGATGACGGCGCTGCCTTCATCGAGCGCCAGTCCGTCGACTCCGGCGCTCGATCCGGTCAGCTTCCACATGCCGGGCACGAGTTCGGATGGCGTTGCATCCGGCGGCGGAGAGTCGGTCATCGCGTCGGGATACGACAGCTCCTGATTCGCCTCGGCGATCTTCGCGGCGCGGTCCGCTCCGTAGAAACGCGTCCAGCGATCGATCAGCCATCGCGGATGCGCGGTGCGCGTGGCAACATCCGCCGGCTCCGGCGCGTTCTTCGAAATCTTGCGCAGGATGGCGTTGACGAATCCGCGCGCACGCAACGGCACGAGCGCGACGGTTTCGCCGACCGCTGCATGCGGCGCGACGCGCATGAACAGCAGTTGCAGCGCGCCGAGGCGGAGGATGTCGCGGATCTCCGGCTCGATGGCGCCTTTCGCAAACGCATCGATCGCGAAGTCGAGCCGCGAACGCCAGCGAAGAACGCCGAGGACGAGCGTGCGTACGAAGCCGGATTCGTTGATGAGCAGGAGCGACGCATACGCCGATTCGCGCTCGATGCGGCGCAGAAGCTCGAGTGCCCGCCGGCGCTCGTTCATAGCCGGCTCGAACCGCGCAGGACATCCGCGGCCGCTGCCTTCGGTTTGCCGGGACGCTGTACGGTGATCAGGCGCAGCGCGCCATCGCCGGTGCCGACGATGACGCCGTCGTGGTTCGCGCTGAGAATCGTTCCCGGCGCGCCGCGACCGCTCGCGGGCGCGACGTCGCTCAGTTTCAGATCGCCGGCGAAAATGCCCGGCCACGGATCGAAGGCGCGGAACTTGTTGTAGATCGTCGCAGTCGCATCGCTCCAATGGATCGCCCCTTCGCTTTTCTCGATTTTCGGCGCGTAGGTTGCGGCGTCGTGATCCTGCGCCGTCCCTTCCGGCATTGCCGCAAGCACGCGCAGCAAGGCCTCGGCGCCGATTTTCGACAAGCGCGTTGCGAGCGATCGCGTCCGTTCGTCGGGACCGATCTCCGTCGTTTCGATGGCCAGCATCGCGCCGTGATCGAGTTCCTCGTCGACACGCATGATCGTGACGCCGGTGGTCGTTTCGCCGTTCTCGATCGCGCGCTGAATCGGCGCTGCGCCGCGGTACTTCGGGAGAATCGAGGCGTGGACGTTGATGAATCCGTGCGCGGGAATCGTCAGCAGAGTAGCCGGGAGGATTTTTCCGTACGCGACGACGATGCCGGCCTCCGGCTTCAGCGCGGCGATGGAGGCGAGAAATTCGTCGTTGCGAATGCGCGGCGGCTGCGCGAGCGGCAATCCCATCGAGCGCGCTTTCACCGCCACCGCCGGCGCCTGCATCTTCATCCCGCGGCCGGCCGGTTTGTCCGGCTGCGCCACGACCAGCGCGATCTCGTGCTCGCGCGCAAGCGCTTCGAGCGTGGGGACCGCGAATTCGGGCGTGCCGAAGAAGACGAGGCGCAAGGGCGCGATTGTAAAGGCGATCAGCTTTACGTATGCGTCGTCGTAGGCGCCTGATTTCCGAGCTTTTCGTTCGGCGCGGTGCCCGATGCCGGCTGTTTCGTGATGTTGATCCCCTCGGCGCCTTTGCTCGGCTCGGGGGCGGGACCGCGCATACCGTTCGCGGTCGGCGTTTGCGCGGACGACGTCGGCGGATGCGTCATCGCCGGCGGCGCGTTCTGGTAGTCGCGCGGCGGCTTTTCGCCGCGGCAGGCGCTCAACAGCAGCAGGACGGAGGCGGCAATGATCGTGATGCGCATCGCTACGGATGAGAGGTTCAAGGAAGGTGCCATACAATCGCCGGCATGCGAAAAATCGTGCTGGTAGCGACCGTCATCGCCGCGTTTGCGCTCTCTGCCGCGGCCCAGATCAGCGAGGGCGAACAGCACTGGAATGCGCGTGCCGAGGGGCATGTCGGCGGGCGCGCGAAAGCGGCGCAGATCGATGCCGCCATCGCCGCGTATCAGAAGGCGGTTTCGCAGGATCCGAACAACCTCGAGGCGCGCTGGAAACTGCTGCGCGCGATGCGATTCAAAGGCGCGTACGTCGCGCAGACGGTCGATGAAAAGAAGAACGTTTACGCAGCTGCGAAGACCGCAGGCGAAGGCGCGTTGGCGGTCATCGACCGCTTGCTGGCCGCGAAGGGCGTGAAAGCAAACGCCGCGGAAAAGCAGACCGCCGATGCGGCGCGCGCGATCCCCGGCGCGGGAGAAGTCTTCTTCTGGGACTCCGTGAATTGGGGCGAGTGGGCGCTGGCGTACGGCAAGATGGCGGCGGTGCGCCAGGGCGCGGCCGATCGCATTCGCCGCGAAGCCACGATCGCCATGCTCACCAATCCGAAGATGGATGGCGGCGGTCCGCAACGCGTCCTGGGACGACTTCACGACATGACGCCGCACGTGCCATTCCTCACCGGCTGGGCCTCGAGCGATGAGGCCGTTCGCTTCCTCAGAGAGTCGTACAAACTCGACCCGACGAACAAGATTACGCGCGTTTTTCTCGCCGACGCGCTGGTCTCGAACAGCAGCAAAAATGCGCCCGAAGCGATCCGCATCCTGCAGGACGTGATCAATTCACCGAACGATCCGGCCTACGAAGTCGAGAGCGCGAAAGCGCAAGAGGATGCGAAGGCGATGCTGCATTAGCGCGCAGTGGCCGGCAGGAACTGCGAGTCGCCGACGTCGTTGACGATGCTGACGTAGGCGACGCCGGTGCCGGCGGTCATGGTCACGTGTACGGCGGTCGTTTCGTCGATCGGCACGCCGAGGGTTTTCTCGATGTCGGCGATCATCCGTGACGCGTCTTCGCCGAGGCCTTCTTCGAACGGTTTGCCGATCTGCTGGCCGGTGCGGGTGCGGACGGTAATGCGGAAGGTCGCCGGGATTTTCCCGACGTTGACGATGCCGAGGTTGACACGGCGTTGCGTGCCGCCGGGGATGCCTACGATGGTGAGGTCGTCGTTGGCGGTGCCCGCAGTGGCGGAGTCACGCATCGACAGCGGCGCGTCGACCGAGCCTCGAGCGCCGCGCGCGGCGTCGTAGGTCTTGAGCAGCGCAACCGGCGCGGTCTTTCCGCGGTATTCGATCCAGAGCACGCCGCTGCCCTCGGGCGCGCCGAAGAGCGACTTGACGACGTCTTCCCAACGCAGGCTCTGGCCGCCGAGGATGGTGACGGCGCGATCGATGCGGACGTCGCCGGCGACATAGCGCAGACCGAGCGGCATGCGCTCTTTGAGCGGATTGTGAACGGTGAGATCGCTCTGCCAATGCGCGCCGTTCGCGCCGGGAAGGCTTCCGGCGGACGGGAAGACGACGCGCGAACGCTCGCCGATCGCGCCGAGCTCTTCGAGCGTGGGGATGCGGATGCGCGCGAGGTAGCCGTTGAGATTCAGCGGCGTGGCATCAGTCCGTCGCCGCCAGATTTCGACGCCGCGCGTCGACCGTGCGTAGGTGTAGTGATCGTCGATGTACGCCGCCACGGCCTGCGCGCGGATGGAGTTGTCGATGCCGTCGAAGACGTCGAACTCCTGCGGCGATCGACGGATCACCAGCGGCGGTTTTGTTCTCTCCAATGCCCGGATCGTTTCGATCTGGTAGTCGCGCGGCGAGAGAATCGGCACCTGGTAGAAGCGCGTCGGATTCGGCCGGTCGCAAAAAAAGTAGAGAGCCGGTTGGTTGGAAAAATCGAAGATCGGCTCGTTCGGTTTGCTCAATTCATCGACGGCGCCCTTCACCCCTTCCACGCGCCCGCGAATCTCCTCGGCGGCCGGATCGATCCATCCGATGCGGCTGACGCGGCCGAGGTAGTGCGTCATGTCGTCGAGACGAAGATTGGCGATGTCGGGAACCCACAGCATCACCGCCAGCAGCGGGACGACGATGGCCGTTGCGAGAATGACGAAGGCCTGTTCGGCGCGGTCGCGCGTGCGCCAGACGTGCGCGGTGGCGCGGCCGAGGAGCACGAGCAGGATCAGGATCATCGGCCCGATCAGGAACGCCGAAAAGTACTGATGCGGGAAGTCGGCGCGGCCGAGCGCGCTGCGCTGCGTGAGGATGGCGAAGGCGGTGAGGACGGCCAGCGAGACGTCGAGCGCGTCACTGCGGCGCGTGACGGCGCGCTGCACGAGCACGATCAGCGCGATGCCGATCACGAGCGGATTGAGGATGAATCGGAAGTGTTCGAAGAGGACGAAGTCCGCCAGCGTGTGCAGATTGAGGTTGCTGCGGAACGTCGTGGTCATGTCCGGAAACGGCAGCGACCAGACGGCGTCGATGATGCGCGGGATGGCCACGAACGACGTTTCGAAAAACGCGCCGATTGCGCCGCGAACGCCGAGGTAGATCAGAAACGGAGTCGCTCCAACGGCGATGCCGGCGATAAAGGCAATGAGCGGAGCAATGACCGTCTTCGCGCGGCGCGCCAGGAGGCTTGATCCGATCAACGCGAGCACTCCGCCGCCAACGGAGTAGAGGCCGATGTCGAGGCTGTAGAAAATCGTCACGCCCGCAGCGATGCCGCTGAATAGCGCCATCACTTTCGAACTGCGGCGCAGCGCCCCGATGAGCAGCGCGATGGAGACGATCTCGAGCAGCGCGCGCTCGTTGTCGACCGTCGTCACCGCGCCGAGCAGGATCGACAGCATGGCCAGCGGGATGGAGTCGAAGATGACCATGCCGAGGTACCAGAGCATGGCCACGGCCACGGAGCCGAGGACGACCGGACGGAGGAGGACGACGTTCACGTCGCGCCCGAAGAGTTGCATGAGCCAGGTGTCGAGGAGACCGTCTTCGAGCAGGCCGTGCAGGACGAAGACGTCGCGGAACGGCACTTTGCCGCGCAGCAGATCCGACGCCGGCCCGAGCGATTCGCCGCGGTGGAAAAGGTCGATCCACTGCGTCAGCGAGGCGGTCGATGCGTAGCTGATGCAGAAGAGCAGGAACGGCAGGATGGCGAAGGCGATGAGGTTGCGGACGTGCCGGCCGTCGATCGCGTCGCGCTTCAACAGCATCAACGGAAGCGCGATCAGCATCATCACCACGACGATGGAGATGGCCGTGCTGCCGGGAACGAACAGAATGGCCAGCGGCGGGAGGATAACCAGCGGCAACGCGGCGATGGCGATCCGCTGCAGTGCCGCCTCGGTGGTCAGGTCGGACGTGAATGCGGCGATGCGCGCCACGAGCAGAAAGGCCAGCCAGAAGAGCGCGATGAAGAAGGCGATGAAGGCGATCTCGAGGAACAGCGTCGGGATGTGCGCGATCCGTTTGCCGACGGCGATGTAGCGGAAGAGGATCCACGCCAGCGCTTCGACGGCGATAAGCGCGTGGAACGGCTGCATCTCCGCGACGAACAATCGCCGCACCCACATCCGCCGCTGCCACGCGATAACGGCGCGCGGCAGGAGCTGCGAGATGGCCACCGGGATCAGCACCGGCCAGGCGGGCTTGAACGTGGTCAGGTAAAGAAACGGCGCCAGAAAGAACGGCGCGACGAAGAGGAGTGAGACGAGGTTGCGGATGCCGTCGCCAATCACGGCGTTTCGCAATCGATCGTTTTCACGTGCGCCGAGGCGGAAAAGAGGGATCGTTGCCGCGGGCGTGATGAGAAAGAAAAGCAGCACGGTGAGGTAGTCGCGCAGCTTCGACGCGTTCTCGACGGTGACGCGTCCGACCGCGACATGCGGCGTCGGCGGAACGCCGCGCAACAGCAGCGTGGCCGCGAGAAAAAGTCCCGCCGCGAAGCAGAACGCCGCGAGCCACAGGAGCGCGCGGATGACGCCCGCCGCGAGGTCGTTTCGCTCCTTCTCGATCACGCGCGGGAGTATACGAGCGTAGTGCGGGCGTCCTCGCCTGCATCCGGCGCGGCGTCTCGCCCGACGGGGGTTTCTGTTCATGTTCGGATCAGCGTCCCGCCGGGCGGGACGCCCGACGGATGCAGGCGGGACGCCTGCTCTCCGCCTCCACGGCATGCGTCGTGAACCTCGCGCTGTCGTGGCAGAGACGGAGTCGCCTCACCTGTTTCCGCGGACGCGGGCGCGGCATCGCATTTTCGGAGGGCTCAACGAGCGGCAGGAGCACATCTTCACGTGGATCGCCGTCGTCGTCGTGCTGCTGTACGTCACCGGATGGATCGGCGCGATCCATACCGCCTACGAGGATCAGCGCGAGATGGAGCGCGTGGCCAAAGAAGCGGGCGTGAAGTTGCCACCGCCTCCTCCACCTCCGCCGATCGCGACGCAAATCCTGCAGCCGGACGCTCCCACCACCGCCTACATCGACGACGCCATGCTCGGCTTTCTCAATCCGCTTCGCGGCCGCAGCGGGAAGCTCTACTTCACCACCGTCACGCCCGGCGCGCCGATCGCCTCGGGAGCGCCGGGCGGCGCGAAAGCGGTGCTGACCCAAGGCACCGACAAAGTCGCATCCGATTTCACCGCGCCCGAGCAGCCGGGCGTCTACAAGATGGCCGTGCAGATCGATCAGGCCATGCGTCAGCTCGACAACTTCAACGTCATCACGCTCGTCCCCTTTTCTCAAAAACGCGCCGGCCACATCGGCACCTACTTCCTCGGCAGCTGGCCATTCGAAGGCGGCAAGACGCCAAAGACGCCGGCCTACGCGAATCCGTCCGGCTTCATCGAAGTGACGCAGCAGAACGCCGACACGCCGATCTCCGCGCACTTCAAGCTGCGCGATTTCCTGACGAAGGATCAGCCGAATGTCTGGCCGAAGTACCTGCTGCTGAATCCGAAGCTGCTCGACAAACTGGAGCTGACGATTCAGGAGCTGGAGGCGATGGGACATCCCGTCCGCCATTTCCAGATCATGAGCGGTTTCCGCACGCCGGAGTACAACCATGGCGGCGGCAATACGCAAGGCCGCGCGAACCTCAGCCGCCACATGTACGGCGATGCCTCGGACACGTTCGTCGACAACGACGGCAACGGATCGATGGACGACCTCAACGGCGATCATCGCGTCGATGTTAGGGACGCCGAGGTCATCCAGGCAGCGGTGGAACGAGTTGAGAGAAAGAATCCGTCGCTGGTCGGCGGAGTTGGCGTTTATTCCGCATGTTGCGGACACGGCCCGTTCGCACACATCGACGTGCGCGGCTATCGCGCAAGGTGGCGCGGAACGGGCAGTGGATGAGATGAAAGTGGAGGTACCGTGGTCGACGCAGTAGCAGCGAACAAAGCAACAGCGAACAAAGCAACAGCGATATGCCCCGAATGCGGCGCGGCGCGTCCCGATCCGTCGCGCGTCTGTCCGGCCTGCGGCGCGCCGCCGATGCGCGATGACGAGCACCGCACGCGTGAAAACGAAGTGCGCACCGAGGATCTCGAGCCATATGTAGCGCTTCGTTACATCGCGCGATTGTTCAAAGTCCTGGCCGTGCTGATGCTGATCATGCTGATCGGCGAAGTGGTCACCGGCGTCGTCACCAGCGGCGTTGCGGCGTTCATGACGCTCCTCGGCGAAGCGACGCGGCTGCTGGTACTGGCCGGATTGCTCTGGGCCGGCGGCGACATCACCATCCTGCTCATCGACGCCGGCCACGATCTGCGCGTCGCCCGCATCCTCCTCGGACGCATCAACGCGGCCATGCACGAGCGCGAGTTGCGCGAGAAGAACCGGTAGAGGTTGCACGCGGCCGTTCGTCGGTGTAGCCGGCGCAAGACCCGTAGCCCCCGGTTTCAACCGGGGGAATCGTGTGCGGCGCGAATTTGGGGAGCGCGCTTCAGCGCGCGAGAGAAAGCTTTCTATCGCCCGTCAAGACGGGCTCAGAACTCGGGGCGGCCCCGTAGACCCCCGGTTGAAACCGGGGGCTACGGTTCTCACAGCAGCTTCGCCGCTGCGGCCTCGCATCCTACCCGCCCAGTTCCTTCTTGCGCGCCGCCATCCGGTCGCCCAGCTCCTGCAGCTCGGCGCGGCCGAGCGCTTTGCGCGCCTCGGGGAACATCTCCTTCTCTTCTTCGTCCGCGTGGTGCTCGACGAGCTCCTTGAGCACCTTGCACTTCGCGGCGAATTCTTCGACGGCCATTCCGCCTTCTTTCACTTCCGGCAGAACGAGCTTGACGACGTGATGCTCTTCCTTCGCCTCGAAGTACATCTTCTTGTCGTCTTTGGAACTGACCGCGTCGCGGAAGGCGGGATAGAAGATTTCCTCCTCGATCTGCGAATGGATGGTCAGCTCTTTGTCGATCTGCGCGACGAGCTTCTGCGCGCGCGGGCCGCCGCGCATCGACGACTTCTCGAGATCGCCGAGGAGCCCCTTTACTTTCTTGTGGTCCTCTTTGAGAAGGGCGATCGCGTCGGGACCTTTCGCCGGTTTCTTTGCCGATTTGCTGCTTTTTTTCGTAGCCATGAAGCCTCCTGAGGTCATCAGGAGATCAATAGCCGTGCCGACAATGACGACAGTTACGAAAGCGGCATGATGGCGCGCGTCATCGTCTCGCGGATCTCGCGGAAAACGTTTTCCGGCGGGATGCCGAGCTCGCGATGACCGGCGGCGCGCTTGAAGAGATTCTCGGCCGCTTTTTCATCGAGCAGGCGTGAGTCGACGGTGCGATTGTTCAATTCGCAGAACGCGAACAGCGACGCCAGCGCCACGCGCCGGTTGCCGCCTTTGAACGGACTGTTGATGAGCAGCGCGAAGAGGAAGGCCGCCACTTTGTCGGGAAACGTGGAGTAGGCCTCGCGGCCGAGCATCGTGACCTGCGGCCGCTGCACGGCGTTGAGCAGACCGAACTGCGACTCGACGACGCCGGGATGCGCCTGATTGCCGCCGAACTCCAGGCTGACCGCGCGATGCAGCTCGACCAGATCGGCGACGCTGAGGTAACGCGTGCCGCCGCCGTCAGTCGGTGAGGCGGCGGAAGGCGTTGGGATACTTCTTGACGGCGCGGTTGAAGGCGCTGGCGATGGCTGGATTGGTGAAGGAGATGGTTTCGGGCTCGGAGCGGCCGGCTTTGCCGTTGCTTTTGCCGCCGGCGGCTTTGGCGCCGCCTTTTTTTTCGGAGCCGGTTTTGGAGGAGGCGCTGCTTTCTTTTTTGCTGCTGGCTTGGACGGCTTTGCCGCCTTTTTTTGCGGAGCTTTGGCTGCTGGTTTCTTTCCCTGAGGTTTTGGCTTTGGCTGCTTTGGCTTTTGCTTTGTCGCCATCTTTCATTTCCAATCCTCGGCGACGCATGCTACGACAGCTAAGTTCCTGAGTCAACGGTGTTTACGCGCACGAGTAGCATTTCGCGCCGCGGATCATAGAGCTAAACCGCTGAATTTAAGTGAGTTATAGATTGCACCGATTCATGTGCAATTTATTCAACAACGACCGGCTCCTCCGCTGCAGAACCGGCCTCCTCGAACTCCGGCTTCGGATCGTAGGAGAGGAACTCCTTCGCCTTCTCCGTCAGCGAAAAGTTCTCCCGCGCCGCGTCGGTGGTCAGCATTCCCTTGTCGACGAGCGAAAAGGCTGGCGCCTCGCCGCCGCCGGCTGGATGCTTGATGCCCTTGATGGCCGCGACCCCCAGCGACTCCACCGCCAGCCTCCGAAACTCCTGCAACACCCGGATCTCCTGCTCCGTCATCCCTTTGATCAGCATGGGGCGCATTCTAATTCGAGTGCGACAAAACTCGGCGTCGGCGTAGCCGGGGTGAGAACCGTAGCCCACGCTTTCAAGCGTGGGGCAGGTGGAGTCGTCAATTCGTGAGCCCGCCTTGGCGGGCGAGAGAAAGCTTTCTTTCGCCCGTTAAAACGGGCTCACAAGATTGCGCGATCTGAAAACCCCCGGCTCAAAGCCGGGGGCTACGGGTCTTACGACGGCTTCGCCGCCGAGTTCACCCTACGATTCGGAATGCGCGACTGCGCAGCGCCAGCCAGACGCGCGAGCCTTCGCTGACTCCGAGGTCGTCCGCAGCTGCTCGCGTGATTCGCACGTTCAGAGGCACCGGTGCCGTCACGGTCAGATCGACGACACCCTCGCTTGCGCGCAACGACGTCACCGTCCCTTCGAATACGTTGCGCGACGAAATCGACGTCGGACGTTCTCCGAAGACGACGATGTCGTCCGCGCTGATCCTCACCACCAGCGGAAACCTCGCTTCGGCCACCTGATCGTAGGGAAGGACAAGCGCCAGTCCATCGCTCGTCGTCACGCGAGTGATGCCGACGGCGCGATCGTGTTGCGGCTGCGAGACTTCGAAGACGTTCTCGACGTTCCCCGCCACCTCCGGATCGGCGAGGACGACACGCGATGCTCCCTCGGCGGCCACGCGTCCGTCGCGCAGAACGACGCACCAACTGCTGAGCGCGAGCGCCTCGAACGGCTGATGCGTGACGTAGATCATCGGGATGCCGAGGTCGCGCACGCGGCGGAGGTAGAGCAGGATGCGCTCGCGAAGCGGCTGATCGATCGACGCCAGCGGCTCGTCGAGTAACAGCAGCCGCGGTTGTGTCATCAGCGCGCGAGCCAGCGCGACGCGTTGCCGCTCGCCGCCGGAGAGCGACGCTGGAACGCGATCGAGCAGCGGCGTCAACTCCAGCGCGTCGACGAGCGCATCGAAACGGTCGCCGTCATTCCCTCCGAAGCGGATGTTCTCCGCGACACGCAGATGAGGAAACAGCGCGGCATCCTGCGGCACATAGCCGATGCTCCTTCGTTCCGGCGCCAGATCGATTCCTCGGTCGCTGTCGAGCAGCGCAGTGCCGTCGACGACGATGCGTCCCTTCGCGCGGCGAAGGCCGGCGATCGATTCGATCAACGACGTCTTTCCCGATCCCGATCGGCCCACGAGCGCCGTCACGTTCGCGTTCAACTCACAACGAACGTCGAGCGTGAACGGCGCGAGCGGCAAGCGAACGTCGATCTCGATCACGCCGCGAATCGTCTCCGCTGCTGCGCGATTAGAACGGCGCTGATGGCCACCAGCACCCAAGCCATGGCCACGACGTACGCGACCAGAATCGTGGCCTCGGCGTCGCTCCCGTTCTGCACGCGGTCGTAGATCGCCAGCGCCAGCGTCTGCGTACGGCCGGGAATGTTGCCGGCGATCAGGATCGTGGCGCCGAATTCTCCGAGCGCGCGGCAGAAAGCCAGCAGCATCCCGCTCAACAGTCCGCGCCACGCCAGCGGCAGCGTCACGCGAAGAAACGCGCGCACCGGCGGCACGCCGAGCGTGCGTGCGACGTCGAAGAAGCGGCGGTCCGAGGTTTCGATGGCCACGCGGAACGCGGTGAACATCAGCGGAAACGACATCACCGCACAGGCCAGCACGACCGCTTTCGGCGTGAACAGAATCTCGATGCCGAGGCGCTGCAGAAATGCGCCGACCGGACTGCGCCGCGACAGGATCTCCAGCATCACAAACCCGACCGCAGTCGGCGGAAGCACCAGCGGCAGCGCGCCGATGGCGTCGATGATCATCCCCTTCGTCCCCGCCCTCCACGACCACGCCGCCAGCGCCAGCGCCACCGGCGCGACCACGATCGTGCTGATCGTGGCCATGGCGAGTGTGAAGAGGAGGATTTGTGGCATGCGGCAGTAGCTTACTCCGCGTAGTGTGGGCGTCTCGCCTGCATCCGCCGTGGCGTCTCGCCCGGCGGTGGTTTCTTTGCCAACACACCGCTCTTGCAAAAGGAAACTGCCGGGCGCGGGACGCCCGGCAGCAGCAGGCAGGATGCCCGCTCTACGCTTCGGGATGACACCGGCACTTCCCACTGTTTCCCCCCGCCGTGCCGCCCAAAATCTTCCTCCTTTCGCCGGCCAGCACCGGCGGCGTGAAGGCGAAGCAGCTCACTTCGCCGCGGGCGAACTTCGAGGCGGCGCGGATGTATCGGTCGCCCGAGGGCGTGCCGATCGCGATGGCGTTCGCGTTCATGAGCTCCCTCTACTTTCGCGGCAAGATCGGATACGCCATGCATTTCGCACAGCCGTCGCCGGCGGCCGGCGAGCATGGCGTCTTCATCATTGCGCCCGGCTTCGGACTCGTTCCGCCCGATTGGCGCGTGACGCCCGAGCGGATGAAGGTCATGTCGCGCACGCCGGTCGACGTCGCCAAACGCGCGTACCGCAAGCCGCTCGAAGACGATGCCCGCGCGCTCGCCAACAAACTTGAGCCGGATGCGCAGGTCGTTCTCCTCGGCAGCGTCGCCAGCGGCAAGTACGTCGACATCCTCTGGCCCGTTTTCCAGCACCGGCTGCGTTTCCCCGCGGCCTTCGCGGGACTCGGCGACATGTCGCGCGGCGGACTGATGCTGCGCGCCGTCCGCGCAAATCGCGAGCTCGAATGCACGACTCTCGACGCGCCGCGGCATCGCACCACCGGCGACGGCAAAATCCCCGAGGATTGGTGAGGCGGCACGGCCGCCGGCGCTGGTTGCCCAAGGCTCCGCCGCCGAAGCCGTGACAAAGTTTCTGCGGCGAAGGCTCCTGACGTGTGGCACAGACACTCCTGTCTGTGCACAATTCGCATCGTGGCCGCCGCCAAACGTCTCGTCATCGATCCCGATGCCACCGATCTCACGCTGCAATTCGGCGCGCGCGAGGTGCGGCTCACGAATCTGCGCAAGCTCTTCTGGAAAAATCTGAAGATCACCAAGCGCGATCTGCTGCAGTACTACGCCGACGTCTCGCCGTACCTGCTGCCGCACCTGACCGGCCGGGCCATGGTGATGAAGCGCTATCCGAACGGCGCCGAGGGCGATTTTTTCTACATGAAGCGCGCGCCGGAGCCGCGGCCGGAGTGGATCGAGATCTGTCCGATCATGCATTCGGAGATGGTCAACTTTCCCATCGTGCAGGATCTCCCCTCGCTGCTCTGGCTCATCAACCTCGGCTGCATCGATCTCAATCAGTGGTACGCGCCCTGCGACGATTACAACCGTCCCGACTATCTCCACTTCGATCTCGATCCCGGTCCCGGCGCCGATTTCAAAATGATCCGCGAGGTGGCGTTACGCGTTCGCGACATCCTCGAACACCTCGGCATGCCGGTTTACGCAAAGACGACCGGATCGAAAGGGATTCACGTCTACATCCCGATCGTTCACGGACCGCTGCAGAAAGAGGTATGGACGTTCGCGAAGGCGATCGCCATCGAACTGGAATCGCGCCATCCGAACATCATCACCGCCGAATACCGAAAGGTGAAGCGGCCGTACGCGCGCGTCCTCGTCGACTACAACCAGAACGCCTGGGGCCGCACGCTGGCGTCGATCTACTCGGTGCGCCCGACGCCATTCGCCGGCGTCTCGACGCCCGTGACGTGGGAGGAGATCGAAGAAGGAATCGACATCAAAGACTTCCGCATCGACAACGTCCGCGAACGGCTGGCCGAGGTCGGGGATTTGTGGAAGCCGGTAGCGGTGGGGAAGAAGAGGTTTGATTTGATGAAGGTGTTCACGGCACCGAAAAAGTCATCGAAGAAGAAAGCGAAACCGTTGTCATCCTGAGCCGGCGGAGCGCGGCGAAGGATCTCAAACGCGCGATTTCAGCCGGAGCCGCGTAGCTGGAGATCCTTCGCCGTCCTTCGGCGGCTCAGGATGACAGGAACGAAACGAATGGCCACAAAGATCCGCATTCCGAAAATCGCAACCGCCGAGTTCCCCAAACTCGACCTCCCCATCACGCCGCCCTACCCGCCGATGGAGGCTAAACGCGTCGACAAAATCCCGGCCGGCGACGTCTGGCAGTTCGAGCCGAAATGGGATGGATTCCGCGCCATCATTTTCAAGAGCGGCGAGGACATCGTCGTGCAGTCGAAGGCGGGGCAGCCACTGGGACGCTATTTCCCCGAGGTTGTTGAGGCGATGCGCGAGTTGAAGATGAAGGATTTCGTCATCGACGGCGAAATCGTCGTGCCGGTCGGCGGACGGCTATCGTTCGATGACCTGCTGCAGCGCATCCATCCGGCGGAGAAGCGAATCCGCAAGCTGGCCGCGGAAACGCCGGCGCACTACTTCGCCTTCGACCTGCTGGTGATGAAAGGGAAAGCGATCGCGGACAAACCGATCGAGGAGCGCCGCGAACTGCTGGAGCGATTCATCGAAGGCGTTCCGGAAGGATCGCTGATCCGCCTCTCGCCGGCGACGACCGAGCGGAAAGTGGCGAACGACTGGTTCAACAAATTCGGCAGCGCCGGACTCGACGGCGTCATGGCCAAGCGCCTCGGCGAGCCGTATCACTCCGGCGACCGCGAAGGCATGGTCAAGGTCAAACACCTCAAGACCGCGGATTGTGTCGTCGGCGGCTTCCGCTACGGTGAAGGCACCCGCTTCGTCGGCTCGCTCCTCCTCGGCGTGTACGACGACGAGGGGCGGCTGGTCTACATCGGCCACAGCTCATCGATCAAGAAGAGCGATCGGGAAGCGCTCACGAAACAGCTCGAAGCGCTGCGCGGCGAAAATCCCTTCGAGGTTCGCGTTCCCGGCGGCCCATCGCGTTGGGCGACCGAAAAAAGTGCGGAGTGGGAGCCGTTGAGGCCGGAGCTGGTGTGCGAAGTGGAGTACGACTATTTCTCGCAGGGCCGCTTCCGCCACGGCTCGAAGTTCCTGCGCTGGCGGCCGGAAAAGAAGCCGCGCCAGTGCACGATGGAGCAGGTCGCCGGCAAGCCCGGAAGGTCGAAGGGCGACTTCACGTTGATCGCGTCGTGATTCGACGACTGCTCGTTCTCCTCTTCCTCATTGCCGCCAGCAGCGCCTTCGCGCAAAGCGTGCAGATCACGCAAAAGCCAACGGCGCTGGTCTACGGCGACCTGCCGGTGCCGGTGACGACGACCGATCCGGTGGTGCGCGTGGCGCTCTTCATCAACGGCGTGAAGTACTCCGAAGGCACGGGACGGATGATGGTGCTGCCGGTGAGAATCGGCGATTACATCCGCCGCCTGCGCATCCGCGCCGTCGGCTACGACGCGCAGGGCAACGTGGCCGGCGAAGACGAGATGGTGGTCAACGATCCGCGTCCGCCGTTCCGCGTGCGCCTGCATTCGAATCGCAGCGTGCTCGAAGCGAGCGTCGTCAAACCGCAGCAGCTCGGAATCAGCGGCGTCGATTTTTTCGTCGGCGAGGAAAAGGTCGCGACCGTGACCACGCCGCCATACACGGCCGCGTTCGATGCTGCGAAGTTTCCGAACGCCGTCTACGCGCGCGTGGTCGTGCACGCGAGCGATGGAAGTGAAGCGAACGACGTCCTCTTCTTCGGCACCAATCCGAGCGAACAGGTCGACGTGTCGGTGCAGCAGGTTCCGCTCTCCGTCGTCGGCGGCGACCGCGCTCCGCGTCTGAACGAATTGACGCTGCTCGACAACGGCACGCCGCGAAAAATCGAGGCGCTCAATCCAGCCTCCGATCAGCCGCTGTACGTGATCCTGCTGATCGACTACTCCGAATCGATGCTCGAAGAGTTGCCGGTCGTCAAAACAGCCGCGCGGCAGTTCGCGCAGCGACTGCTCCGTCCGCAGGACCGCATCGCCGTCGTCGGATTCAATCAGCGCACGTTCTGGCTGACGCCGTTCACGAACGATTTCAACGCCGCCGCCGCGACGGTCGACCGCGTGAAACCATCCGGCGAGACGCACCTCTACGACACCGCCATCGAGATGCTGTACGAGCTGCAGAAGCAGCCGGGCCGCCACGCGCTGGTGATCCTCACCGACGGCGTCGACCAGGGCAGCCACTTCAAGCTTGACCACCTCGTGCACTACGCCCGTTACGCCGGTGTCCCGATCTACCCGATCATCAAAAATAAGCAGCTGACCCGCTGGATGCGCTTCGGCGTCGGCTACCTCGAAGCCCGCCGCCTCCAGAACATCGCCCGCGACACCGGCGCCACATACTTCATCATCAAAGCCGAGCGCGAGCTGCCGGACGTCTACGCGAAACTGGCGCAGGAGCTCCGCAATCAATACCAGCTCGCCTTCTACTCCGATCCGTCCGCGGCGGATCAATGGCACGCGCTGGAAGTGCGCTCGAGCGCAGGACAGCAGTTGCGCGCTCCGCGCGGGTATTTCCCGTAAAACGTTTTCACGCGGAGCCGCGGAGGCGCGGAGGGGGGTACCGGGGTTCTCCGCGTCTCCGCGTCTCCGCGTGAACGGCATCGTGAAGGGCCTGGATGCTGGCAGTCGCAGCCTCGATATCCGGCTGGCGTTCGAGTTTGCGGAGTGCGTCGCTTGTTGTCGGTCCGATCGACGCGAGCAGGGCGCCGTCGATTGAAGGAGCGGACGCGAAGAAGTTGTCGACCGTCGATGCGCTGGTGAAGGTGACTACATCGATGTCGTGGAGCTCGTCTGCATTCAATGCAACGGGAACGGTTTGATAGGCGACGGCCAGATGCACATCGGCGCCGCGTTTCCGCATCTCGTCGATGAATTCGTCGCGCCCCTCGGCGGCGCGGATGACGGCGATGCGGACGTTGCGTTGGTCGGCGTCAAAGTGCGGGATGAGGGCGGTGGACATGAACTTATCCGGGACGAGATCGGGGATCACGCCACGAGAGCGAAGCGACGCCGCGGTTGTTTCGCCGACGCAGGCGATGCGCGTTCCTGACAGCGCGCGAACATCCAATCCTTTCGCGAAGAGTCGTTCGAAGTAAGCGGTCACGCCATTGACCGAGGTGAAGACGAGCCAGTCGAAACGCTCATTCACGGCGACGTCGAGCGAGTCGAACGACTCCGGCGGAGCGATTTCGATGGTCGGGAACTGGATCACCGTCGCGCCCGACTCTTCGAACAGGCGTTTCAGTTCCGAGGCTTGCTCGCGGGCGCGGGTGACGACGATGCGCTTGCCGAAGAGCGGCTTCGATTCGAACCAGTTGATGACGTCGTGCAGTTTCACGACCTCGCCGACGACGATCAGCGCCGGAGTCGGCAGGTCTGCTTCGGCCACTTTCTTTTCGATATTCGCAAGCGTGCCGGTGACTGTGCGTTGCTCGGGCGTCGTCGCTTTCGAGATCACGGCGACGGGTCGATCGGGCGAGACACCGTTCGCGGTGAGGTTTTGCGTAATGGCTGCGAGATTTCCGAAGCCCATCAGAAACACGATCGTGCCGTCGAGTTGCGCCAGCGCTTCCCACTTGATGCCGGTCGATGCGTCGGCCTCGTGGCCGGTGACGAGCGTGAGCGAGGTTGCGTACGAGCGGTGCGTGACCGGGATGCCGGCGTACGCGGGGCCGGCCACGGACGACGAAATCCCCGGCACGATCTCGAATGCGACGCCGGCCGCGGCCAGCTCCTCCGCTTCTTCGCCGCCGCGTCCGAAGACGAAAGGATCGCCGCCTTTGAGGCGGACGACGGTCTTCCCTTTCTTCGCTTCGTCGATGAGGAGCTGATTGATCTTGTCCTGCGGCAGTGCGTGTTTCGATGCGCGCTTGCCGACGTAGACAACCTCCGCGCTCTTCGGCGCGCGATCGGCGATGGCGTCGGAGACGAGCGCGTCGATAGCGATGAAATCGGCGCGGGCGATGAGGTCCGCGGCGCGCATCGTCAGGAGGCCGGGATCGCCGGGACCGGCGCCGATGAGGAAGACTTTGCCGGTCATGAGTTCTCTCCAGCGCGATTTGCCCGGACAAGAGTGTCTGTGCCACACAGCCGCGGAGCGGCTTCAGAGAGTAGCCAGGGGTTCGAGCGAAGTGAGCACCCCTGGTGGTCCGGGAGTTGGAAGGATTTGTGCCGCGTCAGCGGCACTCGAAGGATCGCGCGCCTTTTTCTTGTGCCGCTGACGCGGCACGAATCCGAACGCTCTTTCTCACCAGGAGTGTTCGCTTCGCTCTCACCCCTGGCTACCCTCTTGAGCCGCTCCGCGGTGAATGTCATGTCGTCACCATCAGATCCATCGCGCCTTGATCGACAAGCTCGCGATACACATCATCGATGACGACGTCCGCATCGCGCCCGCTGCGCGTTACGCGAATCGATCGATCGCCTTCCAGCTCTCCGAAGAACGCGCGAATGGTGATTGCGCCGTCGTCGAACGTCGCGTGGACCGCGCAGGCGGAGTAGCAATCGAGCAGCGTTCCGAACTTTTGGAGGACGCCGCGTTCGCAATGCGCGGCGAGGGCAGTCGGTGGATGCGAGAGCGATGCGGCGATTGAACGGGCGGAGGAAAGCGTTTCGATGGCCACGATTCCCTGTCCGCAGGCGGGCAGCATCTCGTCGGTCGAAAAGTACGACGTGATCTCGCTGGCGCGTCCGAGTCGCGTGAGGCCTGCGGCGGCGAGGATGGCGCCGTCGTAGAGACCGGCGCGGAGCTTGTTGATGCGCGTGTCGACGTTGCCGCGGATATCGTCGATGCGCAGATGCGGATACATCGCGCGAAGTTGCGCGCGGCGGCGCGGCGCGCTCGTGCCGACGACGGCGCCCGGCGGCAATGACGCGATCGAAGTTCCATCGAGGTGCACCCAGGCATCGCGCGGATCGGCGCGTTCGAGAAAACCGGCCAACGCGAATTCGTCGCCGATGATCGATGGCACATCCTTCAGGCTGTGCACGGCCATATCGATTTCGCCGCGGAGCAGCGCTTCTTCCAGCTCCTTCACCCACAGACCCTTGCCGCCGATCGTTGCCAGCGGCACGTCCTGCCGTTTGTCGGCGGTCGTTTTGAACGTCACGATCTCCGGCCGATAGCCGCGTTCGGATAGCTGTTTCGAAACCTCGTTGGCCTGCCAGAGCGCGAGCTGGCTGCCGCGCGTGCCGATGCGGATGGTCGTGCTCATCGCAGGCCGAAAATCTTTCGAATGGTCTTCCGCAGCGTCTCGCGCTCGGCCGGCTCCTCGGCTTCCTTGAGCTGCAGGATCGGGTAGTGAAGGATCTTGTTCACGAGCTGCGTCGAGAGCTGCTCGACCGCGGCGCGTTGATCGGCGCTCACCGGCCCCATCCTGCGCAGGCACTTCTCCAGCTCGTGCGTGCGGATGTCTTCGAGCCTTCCCTGCAATTCGACGATGGTCGGGACGGCGTCCTGCGCCACGAGGCGGCGGCGGAAGCCGTCCACTTCACGCTCCACGATCTCCTCGGCCTCGTGCGCCTTCTGCATGCGCAGCTCGCGATTGGAGTCAGCGACCTGCTGCAGATCGTCGATGTTGTAGAGATACGCGCCGTCGATGTTGGCGATTTCCGGATCGATGTTGCGCGGCACGGAGAGGTCGATAAGAAACAGATTGCGGCGGCGGCGCGTGGCCATCGCGTGCGCAACATGTTCACTTTCGATCACGAAATGCGGCGCGGCCGTTGAGACGATGACAATGTCACACTCCTTCAGATACGAAGGCACCGCGTCAAACTGCATGGCGACGCCGTGAAAGCGCTGGGCTAGCTCGCGAGCACGATCGAGGGCGCGATTCGCGACGAAAACGTGCTGTACATCGAATCCGGCCAAATGCTCCGCCGTCAGTTCGGCCATTTCTCCTGCACCAACGATCAAAACATTGAGTTTCCTGAGATCGCCGAAAATTTTCTTCGCCAGCTCGACGGCCGCGTACGGAACGGAGACCGCGTGCTCGCCGATGCCGGTGTCGGTGCGGACGCGTTTGGCGACGCGCATGGTCTGATCGAAAACCTGCGAGAGGAGCGAGTCGAGCGCGCCGAGCTCGCGGCTGGCCAGGAATGCGGCACGAACCTGTCCCGCGATCTGCGGCTCGCCGACGATCATCGAATCGAGTCCTGACGCCACGCGGAAGAGATGCTTGAGAACGTCGCCGTGGCGAAGGATGTAGACGTGTTTTTCGAGCTCGGCGCGATTCGTTCCGGCGCGCTGCGTCAGCCACTCCACGATCGGCTCGATCACATCCTCGGCGGCCGCGGAGACGATCGCTTCGACGCGGTTGCAGGTCGAAAGGACGGCCGCGCCGTTGATGCCGTCGAGCGTGCGAAGGTCATCGAGCGTCTCCACGATCCGCGACGGCGACACGCTGAGCCGTTCGCGCACGTCGACCGGGGCGGTGCGGTGGTTCACGCCGACGACGATCAGCGGCATGGGCGCACCTCAAACATGGTGGATCCCCAATATCGCCACCATGATCGCCACGAACGCACACGCGCCGATGACCGCGGTGCGCCGCGTGCGGTAGGTATCGTTGATGTACGCCTGCAGCACGATTGCGAAAAGGATCCAGGCGATGACGGCGCCGATCTGTTTGACGCGCAGGTCCATGAGGCCGGCGGTCGTGCGATACGACCAGAGGATGCCGGCCAGGATGCCGAGGGTGTAGACGCTGAATCCGATCGCCAAGGCGCGATAGCTGACGGTCTTGCAGACGTTGAGGCTGGGAATCCAGTCCCACAACGCGCCGCGGTTCTTCGTCTTCAACGCCCGGTCCTGCGCCCAGGCCAGTGCGCCGAAGGCCAGTCCGATCAGCAGTCCGGCAACGCCAATTGTTGTAAGAAATATATGCGTGATAAATAGTCGCGATATTCCTGCAGGCGTCTTGATGAACGGCTCGTGCACGACGGCGGAGAGCGTCAGCAGCATCAGCACGAGCGGGTAGACGAAGAACGACGCGGCGTGAACGCGGTAGCGGATGAAGAGCGCAATCTCGACCGCGAAAATCGTCCAGGCGATGAATCCGACCGCCTCGGGGAGATTCGTCAGCGGCGGATGGCCGGTGCGCACGCAGATGGTGCCGATCCAGAACGTGTGCGCGACGAAGCCGGCGATCATCATGCCGAGGGCCACGTGCTGCGGGCGCTTCTCGCGCGTGAAGAGCGTGGCCAGCGCCATCACCGTTCCGGCGGCGTACAACGCGAGCGCAGTGTAGAGGGTCAGGTTGGGGCTCATGTCAGCTCGGCGTCAGCTTCTTGCAATAGACGACCTTGTCGTCCTCGATCCGGTAAAAATCCTTAATTCGTGAGATCTCATCGTAACCGCTGCGCTCATAGAACCGCATCGTCGACGCGTAGCTTTCCTTCGACGACGTCTCGATCAGCAGCATGCGCCCGCGCTTGCGGCGCACTTCATTTTCGACAAAACGCAGCAGCAGTTGCCCGATGCCCTGGCCCTGCTGTTTGGGATCGACAGCGATCCAGTAAAGATCGAAAACGCCGTCGGTGAGCGGCGTGGGACCGTGGCAAACGTAGCCTTGGACGGGACCGTCATCCGGCTCCTGCAGCACGTGAACGAAGTAGTCGCCCTTTTCGGGCTCGTCGTGCGCCTGGTCGACCAGCTCCATCGCGCAACGGACTTCTTCTTCGGTGAAATGGGCAGTGGCGACGAGGATCTCGTGAATGCGCTCTCGGTCGCGCGCCTCGGCTGGGCGGATTTTCATGGGCGATGGGTTGCGGCGGCCATGATAAGCGCCTTCAGAAAATCGGCGAACGAGATGCCGGCCGCGTCCAGCGCTTTGCGGAAGCCGCTGCCGCGTCCGATGTCGGGGTTGGGGTTGATGTCGACGATCCACAATTTGCCTTCGCGCGACTGCCGCAGGTCGAACCGAACGTAGCCGCGAAGTGAGAGTACGGAAGCGGCGCGAAGACAGACGTTTGCGACCTCACGCCGCAATGTGTCGTCGATCACAGCCGGTGTGCGGTTGCGCGTTCCGCGGTCCTCGCGCGAGCCGCTGGCCCACTTCGCTTTCCATCCGACCACGCGCTCGTTCGCCGCGAGGCCGTCGTCGAACACGATCTCGCCCGGCGGCAGAACGACCGGACCGTTGACGTCGAAATACATGGCCTGATTCAGCTCGCGTCCGTCGATGAACTCCTCGACCAGAGCGGGCTGGCGATAGGTTTCTTCGACGTACTTCGCGCGCGCTTCGATTTCGGAGGTCGATGAAACGACGGACGCGGCGTCGATGCCGATGCCTGCATCTTCGCGCGACGGTTTGACGATCCACGTCCCGCCCTCCTCGGCATGCCAGAAGCGCGGCGTCGCAATTCCGCTGGCGAGGAGGATGCGCTTGACGAGTTTTTTGTCGGTGCAGATGCCGAGGGCGATCGGTTCGCAGGAGGTGTGCGCGATGCCGAGCATCTCCAGACCGAGCGCGAAGTTCTTCTCCCAATCGGGATGACCGAGGACGCCTTCGCAGAGATTCACGACGACGTCGAAGTTCCGAAGTTCTAGCAACGATGCGGCGACGTCGTCCTTCACCGCGACGAGTTGCGCATCGAGGAGCTCCGCAATTTCGCGAGCGGTCTCGATGACCTCGGCCTCGCCGAGCTTCTCGATCTCGTTGAGGTGCGGCTTGCGATGGAGGTCGTCGTTGTAAGCGACGGCGATTTTCATGCGGACCACCGTCTGATCGCTGCGTCGATGACTCGGCTGATGAGATCGGGATGCGAGATCCCGGCGAGGCGCGCGAGGATGACCAGATCGCTGTTGATCGGATGAACGCCGGGCAGCGGATTCACTTCGACGAAGTTCGCGACGCCGTTGCGATCGCGGCGGACGTCGATGCGGGCAACGTCGCGTAATCCGAATGCTTGCCAGACCTGCAACGCGACCTCGGCGACATCGGGCGCGTCGACGAGACGGTAGTCGACGCGATTGAGGTAGTCGCGTTTTACGTCGAGCGAGTAGATGAAGTCTTTGTCATCGCCGCGCGGGAGCACCTGCATCACGCCGAGGACTTCGCCGCCGATGATACCGACTGTGAATTCGTCGCCGGGGAGGAACTCTTCGACGAGAACCGGGCCGTATTTCTTCAGCCGCTCGATTGCGTGATCGAGTTCCGCCTGATCGCGGCAGAGCGAGCGATCGGTGATGCCCATCGAGGAGCCTTCGGCTGCCGGCTTCGCGAAGACGGGAAATCGGATAGCAATTTCAGGCACTGCATCTTGCGTAGGCACAGACAAGAGTGTCTGTGCCACACTGGCTTGCGCCAGTACCGAAGACCGCGAATCCGGCAGAGTCGGTGTGGCACAGACACTCTTGTCTGTGCTTGTGCGGCTTGGCAGGCTGTGTACAAACCAAGCCGCCGTCGCGATCCCCGCGCTTTTGGCGACGATCTTCGCCAGCGCCTTGTCCAATGTCAGCGCGATGGCCAACGCGTCGGAGCCGGTGCACGGAATGCCGAGCATCTCCAGCACCGCCGGAACCTGCGATTCACGCCCACGTCCGCCGACGCCCTCGGCGATGTTGAAGACGCCGTCGACGTGCTCGCGTTGCAGCGTTTCGAGCATCTCCAACCCCCATCCGAGTCGGATCGGCTCGTGGCCGGAGGCGCGGATGGCGGATTCCAATGACTCGATCGTTTCGACCGAGTCGAATTCTTCGAACTGATCGCCTTCCGCGCCCGCAGGCTTCAGGTTGTACGTCAGCCCGATGCGCACTAGCCCTCGCGCCGTTTCTTCTTGATGTTCACGCCGCGCGGGATGTCGCGGATGGGCTGCGGCTCGAAGCGGTCGGCCGTGCGGTTCAGAAGCTTGGCCACGCCGCGTTCGTCGATGTGTTCGCGGTCGGAGCAGCGATCGCATTCGTGCGATGCGGACGGGACGTCGTCGTAGCGGCCGATGACGCCTTCGAAATTGCGGTAGACGACCGAATCGCCGTACTGGCCGAGGAGGTAATTCGGCATCAGCGGGATCTTGCCGCCGCCGCCGGGCGCGTCCATCACGAACTGCGGGACTGCCAGCCCCGAGGTGTGGCCGCGCAGGAACTCGATGATCTCGATCCCTTCGCCGACCGAGGTGCGGAAATGCTCGGCGCCCATCACCTGATCGCAGAGATAGAGATAGTACGGGCGGACGCGAATCTTCATCAGACCCTGCACGAGGTCGCGCATCGTGTAGGGACAATCGTTCACGCCGCGCAGCAGCACGGCCTGGTTGTTGACGGGGATTCCGGCGCGCAGCAGACGATCGCAGGCAGCGGCCGACTCGGGCGTGATCTCGTTCGGATGATTGAAGTGCGTGTTGATCCAGATGGGGTGGTACTTCTCCAGCATCGTGCACATTTCTTCGTCGATGCGCTGCGGGAGAAAGACGGGAACGCGCGAACCGAAGCGGATGATCTCGACGTGCGGAATCGCGCGCAATCCGGCCAGGATTTTTTCGAGATAGGTCAACGAGAGCGAGAGCGGATCGCCGCCGGAGACAATGACGTCACGAATCTCCGGATGCTCGGCGACGTACTGGATCATCGTTTCGATGCGGCGCTGGCCGGTCGTTCCATCCTCGTCCACCCACTTCCGTTTGCGCGTGCAGTAGCGGCAGTAGAGCGGGCAATACGACGTGACGAGAAAGAGGCAGCGGTCGGGATAGCGGTGAACGATTCCGGTGACCGGCGAGTCGCCTTCTTCGTTCAGCGGATCCCAGGTCAGCTCGCCGGGATTGAGCAGCTCTTCGACCGTCGGCACCGACTGCAGACGCAGCGGATCGTTGGGATTGTCGAAGTCGATGAGGCAGAGGTAGTACGGCGTGATGGCGGTGCGATAGAGCTCGAAGATGTCGCCGAGCCGCGCGGTCGTGACTTCATCGAAGGGGAAGAGCGCGGAGAGCTCCGCCAGCGTGGTGACCCGATTTTTCTGCTGCCACTTCCAATCGTTCCACTGCTCGTCGGTGACCTCGGGGTAGAGCCGCGCGCGATTCGAAAGATAAGTTTGAAGATGACTGGGGCGGGTTTGCTGCGGGGAGAGTGGTAATGGATCTTCAGACACAGAGAGAGAGCTCATGGCACACACCCTTTCCTTCGATGACTTGGGATTTTGCGAAGCCGGATGAGCGACGGTCCCGGACGGTATGAAAGCGTTCCCATGATGTTCAACTCACCTTGGCGGGCTTTAGCAAACTTGCTGCCGCGTAGGGCTCGAACATGTGCAATGCGTCGCGCGGAATCCACGCGGTGATGAGCATGGCGTCGTCGGTGACGCGCTGTTCGTAGACTTCGGCAACGTCGTGCAGCCGCGCGATAAGCCGCGCATCGTCGTGCGGAATCTCGAGATTCAGGACTTCGCCGTTTTCCAGCTCGCGCTCTCGGATGATGTCGATGAGGCGATCGATGTTGCGGCCCGTCAGCGCAGAAACGCTCGCGGCGTTCTTGCGCCGCAGCTCGAATGCGTCGGTGCGATCGGCCTTGTTGTAGACCTCGACCACGCGATCGAGCTTCACACCGAGGTCGCGAAGGACGTCTTCGCCGACAGCGCGCTGATCTTCGAACTGCGGATGGCTGGAGTCGATCACGTGCAGCACGAGATCGGCGGCCACTGCTTCTTCCATCGTCGAACGGAACGAGGCAACGAGGTGGTGCGGGAGTTTGCGGATGAAGCCGACGGTGTCGATGATGACGGTCTCGCGCGGCATGTCGAAGACGGCTTTGGCCGACTTGGCGTCGAGGGTGGCGAAGAGTTTGTCGGCTGCTTCGGCGGAACCGCTGGTGAGGCGGTTGAACAGCGTCGACTTGCCGGCGTTCGTGTAGCCAACCAAAGCGACCGTGTACGCGGCGTTGCGCGACTTGCGCTGCGTTTCGCGCGTCCGCTCGATCTTGGTCAGCTCTTCTTTCAATCGCGCGATGCGGTTGCGGATGATGCGGCGGTCGAGCTCGAGCTGCGTCTCGCCGACGCCGCGCGTTCCGATGCCGCCAGCCTGCCGCTCGAGGTGCGTCCAGGCGCGCGTCAGACGCGGAAGCATGTATTCGAGCTGGGCCAGCTCGACTTGGGTTCGCGACTCCCGGCTACGCGCGCGGCCGGCAAAAATATCCAGAATCAATCCGCTTCGATCGATCACCTTGACCTCGGCGATCTTCTCGATGTTGCGCGCCTGCGCAGGCGAAAGGTCGTCGTCGAAGACGATCAGTTTGGCGCCCGTGTTTGCAGCCAGCGACTTGAGCTGCTCCGCTTTTCCGCTGCCGACGTAGGTGGCGGGATCGGGACGGGGCCGTTTGGCGAAAACGCGGTCGACGACCGTGCCGCCGGCGGTCTCGATCAGTTTTTCCAGCTCGGAGAGGTGTTCTTCGGCGACGCTGCGAGTGAGGTCCGGAAGAATGAGGGCGACTGCGATGGTCTTTTCGGGCACGTTTTCTTGAGAGAAGGATGATACAGAGTTTTTTCTGAATGAAAAGAAAAAGGCACCGCAATTCGCGGCGCCTTTTTGCATCTGGTGCAAAGCCGGCACGGCCGGCAGCGTTGGTTGCCCAAGGCTCCTTCAACGCTGTCGTTTCAAATTGACATTCGTGAACACTTCTACCTATTTGTGATCGTTGAAGAACGTCCACTGGCCGACCGGGACATTGGCCTTGAGCTGCATGGCCTGCAGGTAGCCGTCGATCGCGGCGACCACCGACACGAGAACCGAGACCGTGCCGCAGGTAAAGATCGCGCCGACGACCCAGGCGATGACCGCGGTGATGCCTTTCATCTTCTGGCCGATCATGAAGTAGCCGACGCAGCCGGCCACCAGTGCGTTGAGCACGGCGATCAGCACCGGATCTTTCGGCGGATTCTGCGGATAGACGATGTCGCCCCCGCCGGCAGGGGCCGGCGTTCCGCCCATCGGGGGCGGCGGTGGGGGTGGAGGAGTGTAGGAACCGCCAGGCGTATCCATGGTTTGTCTCCTTAGTTCTTGTCAGCGAAGTCGCTGATGACGGGGAAGCGCATCCGCTCGCCCTTGAGCGCCTTCATGATGGCCAGCACGATCACGGCCAGGAATCCGAGCGCGAGAACGCAGTGGATGACGGCGATGCCGCAGCTGACGACGCCGGGCATGAAGTGCTCGACGATGGCGATGACGATCCAGAGAAGGATCCAGGCCACGGTCAGGCCGAGACCGTTCTTGGCGTGCCACTGAACTTCTTTGTCGTCCTTCTTCACCAGCAGCGGGATCAGCGCGAGGATGCCGAGGTACGAAAGGACAAGCATGATGGTGCGGTCGCTGCTCGGCGCGGCCCCACCTGGCGGAGGAGGCGGAGGCGGCGTGTAACTTCCACCGGGCGGAGGCGGGGGCGGCGGCGTGTAAGACGGAATGTCGCTCATTGCTTCTCCTGTCAGTAATCGAGTTAGTTGGTTCGCCGCGATTCTAGCGGCTTTCGGAAAGGGCGGTTAAACGTTTTTCCGCGGCCATGAGAGGGAACACGCAAAGCGCAATCGAGAGTGTGACCGCAGTCACGAGCGGGATGAGATCGGCGGCCAGTGCTTCGTGTTCGAGTCCAAAAAAGCGCGAGAAGAAGTAGCGCGTGACCGGCCTGGTCATCAGCATCATGATTCCGCCGACGTATGCGAGCGCCGCGCCCATGTAGGCGAAGCCGCCGAGCGAGAGCCCGACCTGCAGCGGATTCTCGGCGTTGAAATCGGGAGCGAGCGCGCCGAGGCCGACGCCCATGCTGACCAGCGTCACGCCGAGCATGGAGGCGCCGATCAGGGTGAAGGTCCAGACCACGCGGTTGGCGTCGAGCAGGACGTCGGCGAAGGTCGTGAGCAGGATGGAGAGGATCGTCAGCGGCGCGCCGTAGACGAGCACTTTGACGATGAGCAGACGGCGATACGACACCGGCGCGCTTTGCAGCATCCAGAACGCTTTTCCTTCCGACGAAATGGACGGATAGGCGAAACGGAGGCAGATCGCGGCGACGACGAATCCGGCCATGCCGAGGTTGGCGTAGGCGACGATTGTGGCCCGGGCGTCGCCGCCGAGCGGCAGCATGCGAATGTTGTAGAGATAGAGGAAGAGCAGGGCGACGAAGAGAAAGAGCTGCGACCACTGCGCGACGTCGCGCGTCAGCGTCCGTACTTCTTTGCCGATCATGGCGCGCGTCGGCGGCGAGAAGGGTTTCAGCAGGCGGTCGGTGATGTTCGTCAGACTGGTCGCCCCGAGCGCGGATGGCGCCATGCTCTCGCGGGCGCGGACGAAGGCGCGGAAGTAGATACGCCGCGCGATGATGAGGAACGCAGCGAAGAGCGCCAGCGCGGTGACGGCGATCTTCGGCGGGAGCACGCTTGCGGGACGGCCGTCCGCCATCGCTACCATCGAGTCGGCCAGCGCCGTTCCGGGATAACGGTCGAGCGACGGCAATTCAACGGTGCGCAGAACGCGCGTTACGTCATCGGTATTGATGCTGGCGAAGAGCCGCTCGGGCCGCGACATGCGAAACGCGATCACGGCCACGGTCAGGACGATGATGGCGATCGTGGCCACGATCTGGCTGACGCGCTGGATGGGGAAATAGCGCACGAGCACGACGATGACCAGCGCGCCGAGGGTGACCGGGATCGCCAGCAGCAGCGCGAGGTTGACGAGCGCGATCGGATAGAGCCGCATCGGCGTGTGATAGCGCTGCGCGAAGGCGACGAACATCGGCGCGATGAAGAGATAGACCATCGTGGCGCTCTGCGCGAACGTCTTCATCCATCGCGTCAGGACGATGCGTGTCTTCGACATCGGCGCTGCATGGAAAATATCGAGATCGAGATCGCTGAAAAACGCGCCGATCGCGGCGGTCATCGCCGACGAGAAAAGCATCACCACCGCGGCCAGAAAGACGAGAGCCAGCAGGTTGCGCAGCAATCCGAGCGCGAAGAACGGCGTGGCCTCTTCGATTTTCGCCATGGCCGCGAAGAGGCGGCGGAAGAGGGCGAAATCGCCGTAGAGGAAGGCGGCAAAGAGCGAGATCACGATCGCCGTCCGCGTGATCGTGGTCGCGTTGAAGGGGCGGAGTTTGGATGCGGCGATTCGGATTGGCCAGAATCCTGGGAACGCGGGCGTCTCGCCCGCTGTCGAAACTCGCGCGGCGTCCCCATGCGGGCGAGACGCCCGCGTTCCCAGGCTCACACGATCCCCTTCACCTCGTCGAACCACTTCATCGTCCCTTCCTGCCGCGACGTTCGGGCGCGGGAGCGTTCGATGCCGAGTTCGATGATTCGTTCGATGAGGCGCGGGTACTTGAGCTCCGTCGCTTCCCACAACTTCGGATACATCGAGATGTTGGTGAAGCCTGGGATGGTGTTGATTTCGTTGAGATACAGTCGGTTCTTGCCGCGCTCGAGGAAAAAGTCGACGCGGGCGAAGCCGGCCGCACCGATCGCTTTGAAGGCGGCTACGGCGAGGCGGCGGAACTCTTCGATTTTTTCTTTCGGCAGCACGGCGGGGATGACCAGCTGCGTTTTGTCGTCGACGTACTTGTCCTCGTAGTCGTAGAACTCGGCGCCGGCGATGATCTCGCCGGGGAGGCTGGCTTGCGGATCGTCGTTGCCGAGCACTGCCACTTCGATCTCGCGGGCATCGATGCCGCGTTCGACGAGCGCTTTCTCGTCGAAACGAAACGCCTTCTCGATCGCCGCGCCGAGGTCCTGATCGTTCTTCACCTTCGTCACGCCGACGGACGAGCCGCCGTTGGCCGGCTTCACGAAGTACGGCAAACGCAGCGCGTTGTTGACGGCGCGCAGGATCCGTTCGCGCTCGTTGTGCCAGTCGTGCTCGTGCACCTGAACGAATTCGACCAAGGGCAGCTTGGCGGCGGCGAAGGCGTGCTTCATGTGGCCTTTGTCCATGCCGATGGCCGAGGCCGTGACGCCACTGCCGGCGTAGGGGAGGCCGAGCATTTCCAGGTAGCCCTGCAACGTGCCGTCCTCGCCGCCGGTGCCGTGGATCAGCGGAAAGACGCAGTCGATGGCGGCAGTGCGCACCCACGACTCCATCGAGAAATCGGCGTCGCCTGCGGCGCTCGTGCCGTCGCCATCGAGAATGCGCGCGCTTCGCTCCGGAGCGACGAAGCGGCCGTCGCGCGCGATGCAGATGGGCACGATCTCGATGCGTTCCTTCGGAGCGGCTTTGGCCACTGACCGCGCGGAGAGAATCGAAACTTCGTGCTCCGCGCTGCGGCCGCCGAAAAGAAGGAGGGTACGGGTGGGCATGTGGAGCGGGAGTTTACCTGTCATCCTGAAGCGCCGGAGGCGTTGGAGCGCGAAGCGCGGAACGCCGGAGGACGCTGAAGGATCTCAAGATGCGCGACTCCGGATGAAACCCGCGGATTCAACGCAGCATGGGAAGCTTGAGATCCTTCACCGTCCTCCGCCACTTCGGCTTCGCCTACGTGGCTCCGGCGGTTCAGGATGACAAACTACCGAAACATCTCCCGCATCACGGCGAAGCCGAACGTCTCCAGCATCGTCGATGGCAGCACTTCCAGCGCCATGGCCAGCTTGAGCACCACCGTCAGGCTGGGCACTTTGTCGCCGCGTTCGACCTGTCCGACGTAGGTCGTCGTCAGGCCCGCGCGCTCGGCAAGGTCCTCCTGCGTCCACGCGTGTTCCTTGCGGACACCGCGTACGATTTCTCCGAAGATTGCTGCCTCGCGCGCTTTCGGCACGTGTGGAAGTAACAATTGGTACTGAGTTCTTGTCCAGTAACCACCGTTACCTACTACCGCCGCCCGCCTGCATCCTCGGCGGCGGAATGGCGATGCCGAGGAGCGCTCCACCGATTGTGGATTACGGGTTTGGGGCGAGGATCAGATCGCCCGCGCTGATGGCCGTGGTCTCGTTTCCGCTGCGCAAAAGGGCGCGGCCATGCTCGTCGATTCCGCCCCAGGTTCCTTCGACCGTGCGGTCTCCGAGAACGCAGTGAATGCGATCGCCGAGCTGGTGAATCGCGTAACGGCGCCACTCGTCGAGCACCGCATCGCGTTCGAGAGGTTGGCCAAGACGCTTGTCGAGATGTTCGATGAAGGCCTCGGTCGCGCTCTCGACGCCGCGAAAATCGCTGGTCAATTCCGCGATAGTGGTCGCGTTGGGGCGGTCGTCGTCAGCGACCGGTTCGACGTTGATGCCGGTCCCGATCAGCAGGAACGCGCGCTCCTCGTTGATGCGCGCCTCGATCAGGATGCCCGCGATCTTCCTGCCGCCGACGAGGATGTCGTTCGGCCACTTGATGCGGGCATCGAGGCCGAAAACTTCGCACAGGTAGGACGCCACGATGTTGGCGACGGCCAGCGGCACGAGCGGCAGCTTGTCGACCGGCAGCGGCAGGAGCGTCGTCGCATAAATCCCTTTGCCCGCCGGCGACGACCATTGCCGCGCGTTGCGTCCGCGTCCGGCGAACTGCTCGCGGGCGATGATGATCGCTTTCGGCAGCGACAGCTCGTTCTCGATGCACTCGTTCACGATCCGCCGCGCCACCAGGTTCGTCGACGCCACGCGCGGAATCACCGCGATCGATTCGATCGTAGTCAAGCGGTCGACGATGCGGCGCGTGTCCATGAGTCAGGCAGGGGGTGAGACAGGGATTAGGGAGGTGAAGCAGGGATGAGGGACGAAAGGTTTCTCGTGGTTTTCCCTCGCCCCTGCTTCATCTCCCTGCCTCACCCCCCTGATTCTGCATCAGCTTCTCAATCCGCGCGCGTAGTTCCGCCTGACGCGCCTGCGCGCCGGCAATGATGTTCGGCGGCGCGTTTTTCATGAACTGCTCGTTGACCAGCTTCGCGTCGAGCGACTCCAGCTCCTTGCGGCTCTTTTCCAGCTCGCGCTCCGTCCGCTCCTGCTGTTCCTTCGTGACCACCTTCTCCGGAAACTCGATGGCGATGGTGAAGCCTTCGACGACGTCGTGATGCGCACCGCCGGGCGGATCGGCGTTGACGATGACTTCGTTCAGGCGGCCGAGGTCGATCAGCAGATAAGCGTAGGCATCGAAGAAGGCGGCGTCGCGCCCTTCCGCGCGCACGTAGAGTTTGAAGCGATCCTTCGGCGTGAAGCCGCGCTGGGCACGAGCATCGCGGATGGTCGTGATCATCGCCTGAACGGCGCGCACCAGCCGCTCTGCCTCCGGATCCTCCAGCGTCTCCTCGGCCACGGGATACGGCGCGACCATGATCGACGGCTCAACGCCGCCCAACTTCTGCCAGATCTCGTCGGTAATGAACGGCATGAAGGGATGGAGGAGCCGGAGTGAGCGATCGAGCACTTCGAGAAGGACGCGTTTGGCGCGCAGCTGATCGTCCGGCGTTCCGTGCCTGCCGAGGAGCACGGGCTTGACCATTTCGATGTACCAGTCACAGAACTCGTGCCAGAAGAATTGATAGATCGCGTTCGATGCTTCATCGTAGCGGAAGTCGGAGAGCGCGCGGTTGACGCTGCGCGTGGTCTCGTTGAGCCGCGACAGAATCCAGCGCTCGACGCTCTTCAGCTCATCGCGATTGATCGCTTTCGCCGCGGCCAGCGTCGTGTCGATGTGCATCATCGCGAAGCGCGACGCGTTCCAGATCTTGTTGGCGAAGGCGGCGTAGCCCTGCATGCGCGACTTGGCCAGCGGGATGTCGCGGCCGGACGCGAAGATGGCCAGCGTGAAGCGGACGGCGTCGGCGCCGAACTCGTCGATCACGTCGAGCGGATCGATCACGTTCCCCTTCGTCTTCGACATCTTCTGGCCGTGTTCGTCGCGCACCAAGCCGTTGAGGAAGACCTGGCTGAACGGCGCCTGGTTCGTAAAGCGCAGGCCGAACATGATCATCCGCGCCACCCAGAAGAAGAGGATGTCGAAACCGGTGATGAGGACGTCGGTCGGATAGAAGATCTGAAGGTCCTGCGTGTCGTCCGGCCAGCCCATCGTCGAAAACGGCCAGAGTCCTGACGAGAACCAGGTGTCGAGGACGTCGGTCTCCTGCGTGATGTTCGTGTCGCCGCATTGCGGGCACGACGCCGGATCGTCGACGGACACCGTCATGTGCCCGTTCGCGCAGTAGAAGGCCGGAATGCGATGGCCCCACCAGAGCTGGCGGGAGATCGTCCAGTCGTGGATGTTCTCCATCCAGTTGAAGTACGTCGCTTCCCAACTCTGCGGAAGGATGCGGATCGTGCCGTTGCGCACGGCCTCGATGGCCGGCTTGGCCAGCGGCTCGATCTTCACGAACCATTGCCGCGAGATCATCGGCTCGATCACTGTCTCACATTTGCCGTGGATGCCGATGGAGTGCGAGTAGTCCTTGACCTCGCGCAGTGCGCCGGAGTCACGGAGCATCTCGACGATTTTCTTGCGCGCTTCGAAGCGATCGATTCCGGCAAACTGCGGCCCGGCGGCATCGTTCATCTTTCCGGTGTCGTCGATCACCTGCATCTGCACGAGATCGTTGCGCTTGCCGGCTTCGTAGTCGTTTTTGTCATGCGCCGGCGTGACTTTCACGACGCCGGTGCCGAAGGTGGGATCGACGAGGATCGGATCGGCGACGATCGGAATGCGGCGGTTCGCGATCGGCAGAATGGCTTCGCGTCCGATCAGATCCTTGTAACGCTCATCGTCCGGATGCACCGCCAGCGCGGTATCGCCGAGCATCGTCTCCGGACGGGTCGTGGCAATGGTCAGCAGGCGATCCGAATCGGCGACCGGATAGTCGACGTAGTAGAGCTTCGACGCGCGCTCGACGTACTCGACTTCCACGTCCGAAATCGCCGTGCGGCAGTGCGGACACCAGTTCACCATGGCGATGCCGCGGTAAATGAGGCCGTCGTCGTGCAGCTTCACGAACGCGGTGCGCACCGCATGCGCGAGACCTTCATCGAGCGTGAAACGGAGGCGCGTCCAGTCGGCGGAAGCGCCGAGGCGCTTGAGCTGATCGATGATCTGGTGGCCGTAGGACTCTTTCCACTCCCACACCTTCTCCACGAACTTCTCGCGCCCGAGGTCATGGCGCGAGATGCCCTGCTTGTTGAGGTCGCGCTCCACGATCATCTGCGTGGCGATGCCGGCGTGGTCGGTGCCCGGCAGCCAGAGCGTGTTGAAGCCGCTCATCCGCTTCCAGCGCACCAGGATGTCCTGAAGCGTGTTGACCAGCGCGTGGCCGATGTGCAGCCGCCCGGTCACGTTCGGCGGCGGGATGACGATCGAAAACTTCGGCCGCTCGCCGTCCAGGAGCGGCGTAAAGAATTCGCCCTTTTCCCAGAATGCGTAGAGCCGCTGCTCGATCTCTTTCGGCTCGTAGCGCTTGTTCAGTTCCTCGTCGGTCGCCATACGGAGCGCGGATTATAGGCGCCTGTCATCCTGAACCGCCGAAGCCGCCGGAGCGCAGCGCGCGACGGCGTAGGACGGTGAAGATCTCAAGCTACGCAGGTTGCGTCGTCACCGTGGGTTTCAGCTGGTGTTGCGCAACTTGAGATCCTTCACCGTCCTGCGGCGTCTCCGCCTTCGGCTACGCGCCTCCGGCGGTTCAGGATGACAAGCCGGATTATTGAGCTCGGCTCTCAAGGTTCCGGCATCTCGCACATGATCCTCGGCATCGAAACCTCCTGCGACGAAACGTCGGTCGCCGTCCTCGACGACGACGGAACCGTGCGCATCAACCTCATCGCATCGCAGATCGAACGCCATCAACCGTTCGGCGGCGTCGTGCCGGAGATCGCCTCGCGCGAGCATCTGCAGCATCTCTTTCCGCTCATCACGCGCGCGCTGGCCGACGCGAAGTTGAGTTGGAAAGACGTCGATCGCATTGCCGTCACCGCCGGCCCCGGACTCATCGGCGCGCTGCTGGTCGGCGTCGCCGGCGCGCAAGGCCTCGCCTACGGATTGGGCATCCCGCTCGTTCCCGTCAATCACCTCGAGGGCCACATCTTTTCGCCTTACCTGCAGCGCGACGGCGCGTCGCTTCCGCTGCCGGAACGCTTTCTCAGTCTGGTCATCTCCGGCGGCCATTCGTCGATTTACGACGTGCGCGGCGGCGTCATCACCATGCTCAACCGCACGCGCGACGACGCGATCGGCGAGACCTTCGACAAGGTCGCCAAGTTCGTCGGACTTCCGTATCCCGGCGGGCCTCAGATCGAGAAGCACGCCAATGGCGGCCGCGTCGATCGGAAGCGCTTCCACTTCGCCTTGCCGCAGTTCAACGAAAAGTCGGCCGACTTCTCGTACTCCGGCATCAAAGCCGGCGCGATCCGCCTCGCGCGCGAACACGAAATCAGCGCGGCCGGCGATCCGCAACTGCTGGCCGACTTCTGCGCCACGTTTCAGGAAGCGCTGATCGATCAGCTGTTCGATCGCCTGGAAGTCATCTGGGCCGGCATGAACTCGCCGAAACCGACGGAAGTGGCGGTCGCCGGCGGCGTCGCCGCAAACACGGCCGTGCGCGAGCGCCTTTCCTCATGGGCGGAAAAACGCAACGTCGTCGTCCGCCTGCCCGAGAAGCGTTTCTGCACCGACAACGCCGCCATGATCGCCTTCGCCGCGCTGCAGAAACCGGAGGCCGCGGCCGATCCGCGGCGTGTAACCGCCCGTTCACGGGTCCAGTGAAACTTTTCCCCGAATCGTCCGTCCAACCTTGTGAGCGGCTGAACAGACAGACCTGATCTCCTACCCCTCTCCTCGAATTCGCCCCGCCATCGCTCAGGCGGGGCGATTCTTTTTGGGCGCAAAATGGGCGGATGAAACGAATCGTCGTAGCCGGCGGCAGCGGATTCATCGGTGAGCCGCTCGTCCGCCGCCTCCTCGCCCGCGGTGACGATGTCGCCGTCCTGACCCGCAATCCATCAAAGGTCCACGCCGGACGCGCGGTCGCGTGGAATCCGCCATCGCAAGGAAGTTGGTCTGACGACGTCGCGAATGCCGACGCCGTCATCAACCTCGCCGGCGAAAACGTCGGCGGCGGTCGATGGACCGCCGAACGCAAGAAGCGAATCATGGAGAGCCGCGTCGCCGCGACGAGTGCGCTGGTCGAAGCGATGTCGGGCAAACCCGATCCCCATCGGACGTTCATCAGCGCCTCGGCCACCGGTTTCTATGGCGACCGCGGCGACGAATCGCTCGACGAAAGCTCGACTCCCGGTTCAGGCTTTCTCGCCGAGGTCACGAAGCGATGGGAAGAGTTGGCGAGGGGCGCGGAGCCGTTCGCGCGGGTTGTCATCATCCGATTCGGCGTCGTCATGGCCAAAGACGGCGGCGCGCTGGCCAAGCTCCTCCTGCCGTTCCGCCTCGGCGCCGGAGGTCCGATGGGCAGTGGCAGGCAATGGATGCCGTGGGTCGACCGCGACGACATCCTGCGCATCATCGAATGGTCGATCGATCGTGACGCCTCCCGCGGCACCTACAACGCCACCGCGCCGAATCCCGCGCGCAACCGCGACTTCGCGCATTCGCTCGGCCGCGTCCTGCATCGCCCCGCCGTCATCCCCACGCCCGCGTTCGCGCTCCGTCTCGCCCTCGGCGCCGAAATGGCCGACGAGATGCTCCTCGGCGGGCAGCGCGTTTTGCCGAAGCGCGCGCAGGATGAAGGATTCGAGTTCGCCTACCCCGACCTGGACGCTGCCCTCAAACACGCTGTGTCCGGTTAGAATGGCCCGCTATGGCAGAACAAGGCGTAGTCAAATGGTTCAACGATGCAAAAGGTTATGGCTTCATCGTGCGTGAGCAAGGCCCCGACGTCTTCGTCCACCACGCTTCCATCATCGCCGAAGGCTTCCGTTCCCTCGGCGAAGGCGACCGCGTGGAGTTCGAAGTAGCCGAAGGGAAAAAGGGCCTCGAAGCCAAGAACGTCCGGAAGATCGGTTAGAAGTTTTTCGCGCGGCAGAGCCACTTTCGCGTAACTTACGCTTGACTTTCGCTCCGTTACCGCCTACATTGCATCTTTGCGAGGCGGAAATGACGTATTTGACTGAGCGTCAGCGCGACATCCTGCAGTTCATCCGGGACTTCCAGAAGGAGCGAGGGGTCACACCGACCCATCGCGAAATCTGCGATCACTTCGGATTCTCTTCCTACGGAACCGTCTACAAGCACCTTTCACTCTTGCAGAAGAAAGGGCTGATCAAGCGGGACTGGAACCAGAAACGCGGCGTCGAGGTGGTTGAACAAAACGCCAAGCCGGACGCAGCGGTTTCTTCAAACGTTCTCGAGCTTCCGCTCTTCGGCTACATCGCTGCCGGTCAGCCGCTGGCAGTCGAGATCTCCGACGAAACGATCACTGTCCCGGAGCGACTCACCAGCCGCGGCGAGAACTACGTGCTGAAGGTGCGTGGCGACTCGATGATCGACGACGGGATCATGGACGGCGACTACGTGATCATCGCCCGCCGCCAGCAAGCCGACAACGGCGAAATGGTCGTTGCGAACGTCAGCGGCGAAGTCACCCTCAAGCGTCTCTACCGTGAAGGCGAGAAGGTTCGCCTGCAGCCTGCCAATTCGATGATGCATCCGATCTATGCCGCTGCGCGCGACGTCTCCGTGCAGGGAGTGGTCGTCGGTCTGATGCGCCGTTTCTGATCGCGAAAGTGAGGATTCAACATGGATCTCGTACTCAAACTTCGTGAAATCCGCCGCCTGAAGGGCCTGAGCCAGAAGGATGCAGCGCGCCTGTCGGGCGTCGGCGAGAAGACCATCAGCTCATTCGAAACCGGCGAGCGCGTCGGCGCGATGAAGCTCGGTCAGTTGAAACGGCTGCTTGCCGTCTATGGAATGACCGAAGCCGAATTCTTCGGCGGCGGCGTCGAGAAACAGATCGCGCCGTGGGAGCTCGACCCGGAACAGTTCGCGACCGCCCGGCTCATCGACGAGCTGCAGTCGCTGCCGAAGCATTCGCAGCGCGCACTGCTGGCCAAGTTCCAGCTCATGATCGAGACTCTCTCCGACGTCCACGAGCCGCGGCAGAAACGTCCGCCCCGTTATTCGCAAGAGGATCCGGGGTGGCAGATGCTGGCGTCGCGGAACTGACTTAGTGCAACAAGTCGGCGCCCTGCATCCCGACGTCCCACATTTCGACGCGGTTGCGGCCGTGGTTCTTGGCGGAGTAGAGCGCCAGGTCGGCGCGGTCGATGAGGATCGAAGGGCTGAGCGTCGATTCTGATTCGATCGAGTCAATGCCGGCGATGCCGATCGAGGCGGTGACGACCACCGAGTCGCTGCCGACTTCGAAGCGGCTCGCGGCGAGGCGCTCGCGAATCCGCTCGGCCACCACGGTCGTGTTGCCCACCTTCGTCTCCGGAAGAACGATGCAGAACTCTTCGCCGCCGTAGCGGCCGGGAACATCGTAGACGCGGCAACTGTCGCGCAGCACCTGGCCGACGGAACGGAGAACGCGGTCGCCGGCGCTATGTCCGAACGAATCGTTCACGCGTTTGAAGTGATCGATGTCCAGCATGATCAGCGACACCGGCGAGCGGTGGCGCAGCGAGCGATTCATCTCGCTGTCGATCTTCTCCATCACGTACCAGCGGTTGTAAAGGCCAGTCAACGCGTCGCGCGCCGAGATTTCGGAAAGCGCACTGTTCCGGTTGAGCAGCTCCGCATTCGCTGCCTCGACCTTCGCCAACTGCTCCTGCAACTCGAGCACGCGTTCGTCGCGCTGGTCGGCGAATCGGATCAGCGACGCGATCTCGTTCACGAGCTCGCGCGATTCGGGAGCGAGCGGCTGTTCGAACTGGATCGACGTCGCCGGCGACAGCGCGAACGAACGCTCCGCAGCCGCCGACATAGAGTCGACGATCGTCAGTTTCTTCTGGATTGAGGCGGACAGCGACCGCACGATGCGGGCCGCCGCGTCTTGGGCGAACCTGCTCATTCCCACACACTCCCCTCGATTGGATCGGCGGAGTATCTGAGCACGGCGCGAAGGCGTCAACCCGCCAATTTTGGAGTGCCCGTCTAGCGATGTTCAATTCGAAATCGGTTCACGCCGGCCCGGATTTCGTCGCCGCTCTGCACTTTCGTGTTCTGCGCCGGCAGCGTATTGAGGTACGTGCCGTTGCGGCTGCCGAGGTCGCGAACGCGGACGGTACCGTCGGGATCGGGACCGACTTCGAAGTGGCGGCGGGAGAGAAATTCGTCGGGAACGCGGACGTGGCCTTCGCGGCCGACCACGAGACCGCTCGCCGGAATTTCGAACTCCTGGCCGTTCAGCGGACCGCCGATGCAAATCAGCACCGGACGCGCCGCGGCCTTTTGCGCGGCGGTGCGCTGCGTGATTTTGTGCACCAGCTCCGCTTCTTCGAGCGGCTTGGGAACATCGAGGCGTATCGGTTCGACGGGCACACCCTTCTGGTCGGTCGGTTCGATGCTGACCAGGGCCGAACCGACGCGGAGCAGGTGCATGCCGTCGGTGATCACCGCCTCCTTGATCTGTTGTCCGTCGAGAAACGTTCCCATGTGCGAGTCGGCATCGCGGACGACGAGATTGTTTCCAACCATCGAAATGGAGCAGTGGCGGATCGAGAGCTCCGCTTCGGCGAGCTCCACGTGGCAGCCGGCGCGTCCGATCCAGAGCGGATGGAGGCCGATCGTGAAGATCGTGTCGACCGCTTCATGCGCGCCGCGGGCGATGATGCGGATCGATCGCGGCGGCCCGAGCGTCGGCGCCTGATGCGGATCGACGGACGGCGCCGGCGCGGGCGTTTCCGCGCGCTGGACCTTGTACGGCTGCAGGTCGATTTCCTTGATCCCCTCCGGATTGCCGAGGCGCGCGAGGAGCGCGGCCTTGCTGCCAGCGAGCCATTCGCCGCACGCGCAAGTGGCGATCGAATTCGGCAGGCGGACGGCGATCACGCCAGGCACGTCGTACGCCTGCCCGCACTTTGCGCAGCGAATGAGGGGCATGCGCGGATGATAGCGCAGCGCCATACGCTACACTTCCGGCCATCCGCATGCTCTCCGGCGCTCCAACTGAACATCCGCGAAACCGCGTCGGCCTGCGCCCGAAATTCATTCTCGCGTTCGTGCTGCAGACCGTCATCATCGCTTTGCTGATCGTCGGATTCGTGCAGTGGCGGGTGCGCAATCTCTTTCACGATCAACTACTCGCGCGCGCCGAAGGGATCGCCAGAACTGTCGCCGTCGCGAGCGACAACGCCATGAAAAATGGCCGCGCCGACGACCTTCGTCCGGTTGCCGACGACATCAAAGCGCGCGCGTGGATCGACTACGCAGACTTCGCCGCCGCTGACGGCAGGATCGTCGCGAAATCGCAGGGAACGCCTCCGGCGAATCTCACGCTGACTCCCGGCCGCACCGATCTGACCGATGCCACCGGCGACGAGCTGCACCTTTTCGTCGTTCCGATGGCAAGCGGCGGATTCTTCCGGCTCGTTGCCAACGAGCGCGAAGCGATGAGCGTCGTTCGCCAACTTCGATGGGCAAACCTCGGCGTCGCGCTGCTGGCTCTCGCGGCCGCCGTCGGACTGGCGTCGATCGGCTCGCGATTCATCATCCGTCCCGTTCTCCATCTAGCGGAAAACGCGCGCAATCTTTCGCAGGGCGATCTCACGCAGCGCGCAGAAATCGGATCGAGCGACGAAATCGGCGACCTTTCCTCGGCCTTCAACACCATGGCTGCGAATCTGGAGAAGACCGTCTCCAAGCTCGTCCGCTCGCAGGCGCAGTTGAAGACGGTCGTCGAAACCGTCGGCTCGCGTTCGCGCACCGTGGCCGAGCGCGTCGACGAGCAGCGCTCGATGATCGACAGCACCTATCACTCGATCGATCAGCTCAACAGCGGCGTCCGCAAGATCACCGATAACGTCGAGGCGCTCTCCGCGGCGTCCGAGGAGACGTCGTCGTCGATGCTGGAGATGGTCGCGTCGATCGAGGAAGTCAGCCGCCACACCGACACGCTTTACAACTCCGTCGAAGACACCGCCTCGGCCACTGGAGAGATGGCGACGTCGATCAGCGAGGTTGATCAGAACGTCGACTTCCTCTCGAACTTCGTCACCGACACCTCGTCGTCGATGGTCCAGATGAGCGCGTCGATCGCGCAGGTGGAGTCGAACGCAGCGAAGTCGTACGACCTCGCGCTCGCCGTCGCCGACGCCGCCGAATCGGGGATGAAGGCCGTGCGCGAGACGATTGACGGCATGGAGCAGATCCGCCATTCCGTCTCCGAGTCGAACGCAGTCATCACGCGCCTCGGCGAGCGTTCGACGGCGATCGGCAAGATCCTCAATGTCATCGAAGATATCGCCGAGCAGACGAACCTGCTCGCGCTGAACGCCGCCATCCTCGCCGCGTCCGCGGGCGAACATGGCAAAGGCTTCTCCGTCGTGGCCGCGGAAATTCGCGATCTTTCCGAGCGGACCGCATCGTCGACGCGTGAGATCGCGAACCTGATCCGCTCGGTGCAGGACGAAGTCGGCAACGCGTTGCGCTCGATGTCCGCCGGCACGAAGCTCGTCGCGGACGGCGTCTCGCTTTCGCACGAAGCGGGCAAGGCGCTCAACAACATTCTCGAGTCGTCGACGAAAGCGTCCGAGATGGGCAAAGAGATCGCGGCCGCAACGCGCGAGCAGGCCAAGGGGAGCGAGACCGTCACGCAATCGGTCGGCCGGCTGCAGGAACTCGTAAGCCAGATCAACAGCGCCACGACGCAGCAGGCGCAGGGCTCGGATCACATCATGAACGCGGTCGAATCGATGCGCGAGGTGACGCGATACGTGCGCCAGGCGATGGTGGAACAACGCTCCGGCTCGTCGATGATCTCGGCGTCGGCCGAGAAGATGATCGACATGATCCACGAGATTTTCCAGGTCGCAGCCGGGCAGGCGACGGAGAGCGAAAAGATCGTGGCCACGATGGAGCGCGTACGCGCGATCGCTGAGGGGAACGGCAACTACGCGATGGAGATGGGCGAGTCGCTGACAACGCTCTCCGAGGCCATTCGCGGCCTCGACGAAGAAATCCGCCGCTTTCGCGTGCGCGGATGACGGCGCTGCGCGGGCGTTTCACCCGTCGCGGCGGCGGCGCGATCGTCCATTTCGATCATCCTTCGATTCCCGACGTCATCCATTTCGCCGGCGCGGACTGGCGAGCCAAACGCGAGTTTCACGTAACGCTCGCCGGCACGTCCACGATGCGCGATCTGACTCCGAACGCCGATGACGTCATCAAGCGTGCGGCGCGGCGGCTCACGTTCGCCGTCACGCTTCGCGACGAGTTCTGGCTCATGCGCGAGGAGAAAACGCGGACCATCATGCGCACGTGCGACGTCGACGGCGCGGAAGAGTTCTTCGCCGGCCTCGAACGCGAGCTGCAGACCACCATCGAACGGCCGCCGTATCACGTGACGCTCTACACGATCGGCACGCTGCGCGGCATCGGGGTCGCCACGCGCGCGGAGCTCGAACGCCTCGGCGAACCGATCGCCGGCGCCGAGCGGGACGCACTGCTCTCGGTCATACAATGAGCGCCATGCCGGACAGCGCCGCGGAATTGCGGCTGATCACTTTCACCGTCGGCCCCGAGACGTTCGTGCTCGACATCATGGGTCTGCGGCAGATCATTCCGTACACCGGCTCGACGACGGTTCCGACCGCGCCGGCGTTCATCGAAGGCATCATCGTGCTGCGCAACGAAGTGATCCCGATCATCGATCTGCGCGAGCGGCTCTACCCGCAACTACAGGAACGATCGGAGCAGCCGCTCGTCCTCATCACGCACAGCAGCGCCGGCGTCATCGGCATCAAGGTCGACGCCGTCCGCCGCATCATCAACGTCAGCACCGACGCGCTCCTCCCGCCGCCGCCGATCATCCGCGGAATCCGCGGCGAACTGTTGATCGCGATCGTGCCGTACGAGAGTGAGGTCTACCTTCTCATCGACATCGAGAACATCCTCAGCGGCGATGAGAAGCGCGAGCTTGCGAATGCGGATTTGACGCAAGGTGTTGAGGTACAGGCTTAACCGGACGAGTAAACTGAGACATGCCTCGCATCGCGATCGACTATGACAAGCAAAAGCTCCGCGACTTCTGTCGGCGCTGGAGGGTCACGGAGCTTTCGCTGTTCGGCAGTGTCGTACGCGACGATTTCAAGCCGGAGAGCGACGTCGATGTGCTCGTGACTCTTGCACCTGACGCTCCATGGACGCTGTCGAATTGGCTGGAAATGCAGCGCGAGCTGGAGAGTCTTTTCCACCGGCCCGTCGACCTCATCGAACGCAACGCGGTGGAGCAGAGTGGCAATCGTTTCCGCAAACGCGCCATTCTCTCGTCGGCGGTGATGCTTGACGTTGCGTGATCTCGGCTACCTGGAAGACATGCGGCTTCACGCCCTGGACGCCCTCGCAATCGTCCGCCGCATGAGCAGAGATGAGTTCCTCGCCGATCGCTCGATGCAGCATGCGGTGATCCGATGCCTCACCGTCGTCGGTGAAGCGGCGAATCGCGTTTCGGACGAAACGTGCAAGTCATTGCCGAACGTAGCCTGGAGCGAGGCCGTCGGGTTGCGAAACGTGCTTGTCCACGATTACCAACGCATCGATCTCTCTCGCGTGTGGACGATTGTCGAAACCAACCTGCCGCCGCTTGTCGCCGCGCTCGACGCGTACCTCGGCGACCTCGATTAGTCCTCGGTTACTTCCTCCGTCGGCGCGTCGTTGCGTTGATCCTTGCGGAATCCATATGGGCAGTGGCGGCAGCCGGATTCGCAGCAGTAGCCGCGGTCGCGGAGGAACTTCTCGGTGAAGACCAGGTACGGGCCTTCGTAGTAGAAGTCGATGCCTTCGATCAGCGCGGGCATGGGGGCAACGATATTCCGATATCCTTCGCGCGTGTTTGCGCGGACGCGTCTCCTGCAGATCGCCGAGGGGATGAAAGGGCGGCGGATCGTCGTGTATGGAGACATCGTCGCCGACCGGTTCATCTACGGAACGCCGAAGCGGATTTCGCGCGAGGCGCCGGTGCTCATTCTTCGCCAGTATCGCGACGACGTCCTCCTCGGCGCGGGCGGCAACGCCATCAACAACATTCACTCGCTCGGCGGAGTGCCGATGCCGGTGTCCGTTCTCGGCAACGATGCGCAAGGACAGCAGCTCGTCGAGTCGATGGCGGCGCAGGGCATCGACTGCGCGGGCGTCGTGCGCGCGGGACGCTACAACACACCGACGAAAGTGCGCATCCTCGGCGGAATGCCGCATGCGAGCCGGCAGCAGATCGTTCGCTACGACATTGAAGATCATTGCGAGCTTACGGATGCCGAGGCCGGGCAACTCGGCGACGCGTTGCAGGAGCGGATCGCGAACGCCGATGCGGCGTTGATCAGCGACTACGGCTACGGCGCGGTGACGCAGACGCTGGCGATGGCGCTGACGTCGGCGGCGGCAGGCAAGCCGGTCACGCTCGACTCGCGCTACGACCTGTTGCGATTTTCCGGCGTCACCGCGGCGACGCCGAACGAAGAGGAAGCGGCGGAAGCGGCCGGGACGTCGCTCTTCAACGGCGACAACGACGTGCGATTGCGGCAGGCCGGCGAGACGTTGCGCGAGAAGATCGGCAGCGAAGCGCTGCTGATTACGCGTGGCAGCCGCGGCATGGCGCTGTTCGAACGCGAGCGTGCGGAGCCGATTTTCATCCCGGTTTACGGCACCGACCAGGTTGCCGACGTCACCGGCGCGGGCGACACGGTCATCGCCACATTTACGTTGGCGCTCGCGGCAGGCGCATCGTTCGCCGAGGCGGCGAAGATCGCGAACTATGCCGGCGGAATCGTGGTCATGAAGATGGGTACCGCGACGGTGTCGAACGACGAATTGCGGCGCGCGATCGAACGCGACGAGGCGTTGCCCGAGTGAACGCGCCGATCCTCGATGAGCGCGCGCTCGATGAAGCGCTCGCAGCCGAGCGGGCGGCCGGGCACACGATTGCGTTTGCGAACGGTTGCTTCGACGTGCTGCACGTCGGCCACATCCGCTATTTGCAAGGCGCGGCGAAGGAAGCAGACGTGCTCGTCGTCGGCGTCAATGGCGACGAGTCGGTGCGCGAGTTGAAGGGCGACGGACGGCCGGTGATGAACGAAGCGGAGCGCGCCGAAATCATCGCGGCGATCCGCGGCGTCGCGTACGTCACGATTTTTCGCGAGCGCAGTCCGGCGCGATTGATCGGCGATTTCAAGCCGGACGTGCATTGCAAAGGGACCGACTACACGCCCGACAGCGTGCCGGAAGCGGCGGTGGTGCGGTCGTACGGCGGCCGCGTGGCCATCGTCGGCGATCCGAAAGATCATTCCACGACCGAGTTGCTGGAGACGATGCGGCGGCGATGACGGACGCCGCGCCGCAGCGCCTCCTGGTCATTCGTCTCTCCGCCTTCGGCGACGTCATCCACACCATTCCGGCCGTCGTGGCGTTGCGCGATGCGTTGCCGGAAGCGGAGATCGCCTGGGCCGTCGAGCCGGCGTATGCGGAGTTGGTGGAGACCGTGGCGCGAGTGAACGCGATCCGCGTGTCGCTGAAGCGCTGGTCGTTTTCGCGGATCGCCGCTGCGAGACGTGACGTTCGCGGATTCGACACCGCGATCGATTTTCAGGGATTGATCAAGTCGGCACTGATCGCGCGCGCCAGCGGCGCCGCGAAGCGCTACGGATTCGCGCGCGACGTCATCCGCGAAAAACCGGCAGCGTGGTTCGTGAACCGGCACGTGGACATCGATCGATCGAAGCATGTCGTCGAATGGAACCTCGAGCTCGCGCGCACGTTCGCGCCCGCCATCGCGCGCGTCCCGCACGTCGACTTCACTCCGTTTGCGAACGACGCGACTGGCGAACTTGCGCGATTTGCGAATCGCATCGTTCTGCTTCCGGGAGCAGGCAAGCCCGGGAAACAGTGGCCGGTGGAGCGCTTCGCGGAGTTGGCAGCACGGATCGGCAGCGACGCGTTGGTGGTCTGGGGTCCCGGGGAAGAAGCGCTTGCGCGGGGCATCGGCGCCGAGGTTGCGCCGGCCACGAACTTCCGCGAATTGGCGTTCGTCCTGAGGCACGCGCGGCTCGTCGTCGGCGCGGACACTGGCCCGCTGCATCTCGCCGCAGCGCTCGGCACTCCGCTCGCCGGCCTCTACGGTCCGACCGATCCGGCGCGCAACGGACCGTATGGCCAACTCGACCGCGTCGTCTCCACGTTTGGCACCTCCAAGTCGATGCACGACATCGCCATCGACGACGTCATGCGCCTGATACTCAAAATAAACGCGCGTTGACGCTGTGTCCGGCGTGAGCGTAAACTCGCCGGTCGACGAACCGAAATCTCTGATGCCCCGCAACTTCCGACGACCGCGGCGCGTTGCTTCTGACGCGCTCCGCACACCCGACTCCAGACAATGAGCGTACGCCTTGGCGAACTGTTGACGAAAGCGAGCCTGATCACCCCCGATCAGCTCAAGGAAGCACTCAAGCTCCAGAAGGAGACCGGCGGCAAGCTCGGCGAGACGCTCATAAAACTCGGATTTGTGGCCGAGGAAGACATCACCGAGTGTTTGTCGCAGCAGTTCGGCGTGCCGTCGATCAACCTCGCGCACTTCGAGATCGACGCCTCCGTCATCAAGCTGATCCCGGCCGACGTCGCGCGCAAATACAACATCCTGCCGGTGAACAAGACCGGCGCCACGGTCACCATCGCCATGGCCGATCCGACCAACGTCTTCGCCATGGACGACATCAAGTTCATGACCGGCTACAACGTCGAGCCGGTGGTCGCGTCGGAGCTCGGCATCAAGGCGGCCATCGACAAGTACTACGGCACGACGTCGTCGCTCGAACTGAAAAAGGTCATGGAGGACCTGCAGCAGTCCGAGAACGCCGACCTCGAGGTGCTGGAAGAGGAAGAAGAATTTGACCTCGCCGCGCTGGCGGATTCCGCCGAAGAAGCGCCCGTGGTCAAGCTCGTGAACCTCATCCTCACCGACGCCATCAAGCGCGGCGCGTCGGACATCCACATCGAGCCGTACGAGAAAGAGTTCCGCGTGCGCTTCCGGATCGACGGGACTCTGTACGAGATCATGAACCCGCCGCTGAAGCTGAAGGACGCGATCACGTCGCGCATGAAGATTCTGGCGAAGCTCGATATCTCCGAGAAGCGCCTGCCGCAGGACGGACGCATCAAGCTGAAGATGAAGCTCAACGACAAGAACAAAGAGCTCGACTTCCGCGTCTCCGTGCTGCCGACGCTTTTCGGCGAGAAGATCGTCATGCGCCTTCTCGACAAGGACAACCTGCGCCTCGACATGACCAAGCTCGGCTTCGAGCCGGAGTCGCTGGTGCGATTCGAGGAAGCGATCTTCAAGCCGTGGGGCATGGTGCTCGTGACCGGCCCGACCGGCTCGGGAAAAACGAACACGCTCTATTCGGCTCTATCAAAAGTCAACTCGCCGGAAGTGAACATCATGACCGCCGAGGATCCGGTGGAGTTCAATTTGCCGGGAATCAATCAGGTGCAGATGAAGGAGTCGATCGGCCTCAATTTCGCGGCCACGCTGCGCTCCTTCCTGCGGCAGGATCCGAACATCATCCTGGTCGGCGAGATCCGCGACTTCGAAACGGCCGAGATCGCGATCAAAGCCGCGCTCACCGGACACCTGGTCCTGTCGACGCTGCACACGAACGATGCACCGTCGACGATCAATCGCCTGATGAACATGGGCATCGAACCATTCCTCGTCGCCACCTCGGTGCAGCTCATCGCGGCCCAACGCCTAGCGCGCCGCGTCTGCTCGAACTGCAAGGAGCCGGTGGAGATGACGCCGCAGGCGCTGATGAACGTCGGCTTCAAGAAGGAAGAGATCGGGACGTTCACGGTCTACAAAGGCCGCGGCTGCGACAAGTGCAACAGCACCGGCTACAAAGGGCGCGTGGCGCTCATCGAGGTGATGGCCATCGACGACGCCATCCGCGACCTGATCCTCTCCGGCGGTACGGCCATCGACATCAAGAAACGAGCCGCGGAAACGGGAATGATCAGCCTCCGCCGCTCCGGTCTGATCAAGATCAAAGACGGCACCACGACGATCGAGGAGGTCGTGCGGGAGACGATACTGTGAGTCCGTGGATTCGTAGATCAGTCGATTGGGTCAACGATCACAGCGTTGATTTTCGAATCCACTAATCTACGAATCGACGAATCCACTACGGAGAGCGAATGCCGGTCACACTTCATCAGCTACTCAAGACGATGGTCGAGCGCGGCGGCTCGGATCTGCACGTCACCACCAACTCCGCACCGCAGATTCGCATCGACGGCAAGCTCACGCCGCTGGACATGCCGGCGCTGACGGCGCCGGAGACGAAGCAGCTCGCCTACTCGGTGCTCACCGACGCCCAGAAGCATCGCTTCGAAGAGAACCTCGAGCTCGACCTCTCCTTCGGCATCAAAGGGCTGGCCCGTTTTCGCGCGAACATCTTCAACCAGCGCGGCGCCACCGCCGCCGTCTACCGCCAGATCCCCTACGAAATCCTCGGCTTCCGCGAGCTCGGGCTTCCGGCGGTCGTCGAGGAAATCTGCAACAAGCCGCGCGGACTCGTGCTCGTCACCGGCCCGACCGGTTCAGGCAAGTCGACCACGCTGGCGGCGATGATCGACAAGATCAATCGCGAGCGGCACGAGCACATCATCACCATCGAAGATCCGGTGGAGTTTCTCCATTCGCACAAGAGCTGCATCGTCAATCAGCGCGAGCTGCACGCCGATACGCATTCCTTCGCGAACTCGCTCAAGTCGGCGCTGCGTCAGGATCCGGACGTCGTCCTGATCGGCGAAATGCGCGACCTCGAGACGATCGAGTCGGCGCTGCGCATCGCCGAGACGGGCCATCTCACCTTCGGCACGCTGCACACCAACTCCGCGGCGCAGACGATCAACCGCATCGTCGACGTTTTCCCGTCGCACCAGCAGCCGCAGATCCGCGCGCAGCTGTCGTTCGTTCTCGAGGGAATCCTCTGTCAGGCGCTATTGCCGCACGCCACCGGAAAGGGGCGCGCCATGGCCATGGAAATCCTCATTCCGAACGCCGCCATCCGCAATCTGATCCGCGAAGACAAGGTGCATCAGATCTATTCGATGATGCAGACCGGCCAGGCCAAATACGGAATGCAGACTCTCAACCAGTCGTTGGCGACGCTGTACTTCAAGAAGCAGATCACACTGCAGACGGCGCTGGCCCGCTCGTCCAATCCCGACGAGCTTCAGGAGATGATCTCGCGCGGTGCCGGAGCGCTCTCGCCGCAGGGAACCACCGTACCGACAGGCACCCGCCCGCGCTCGGTGTAACGCAGAACTTCGACGGAGGAGATGATGCCGACATTTGAATGGAAAGGATCGCGCGCCGGACAGATGCAGAGCGGCGTTCTCAATGCCGATTCGAAAGAAGCGGCCAGCGAGATGCTCCGCCGGCAGCGCATCGAAGCACCGTCGATCCGCGAGAAGGGGAAGGAGATCGCCTTCCCGAAATTCGGCGGCGGCGTACCACCGCAGCTCGTGGCCATCTTCACGCGTCAGTTCTCGGTCATGATCGACGCCGGCCTGCCGCTCGTGCAGTGCCTCGAAATCCTCGGCACGCAGCAGGAAAACAAGACCTTCAAGCGCGCGCTGATCCAGATCCGGCAGGACGTCGAGTCAGGCTCCAACCTCGCCGACTCGATGCGCAAGCATCCGAAGATTTTCAACGACCTCTACACCAACATGGTCGCCGCCGGCGAAGCGGGCGGTATTCTCGACACCATCCTCCAGCGCCTGGCGCAGTACATCGAGAAGTCGGTGAAGCTGAACAGCCAGGTGAAGTCGGCGATGATCTATCCGGTCGCCGTCATCTCCATCGCCTGCATCGTGGTCGCGGTCATTCTCTGGAAGGTCATCCCGGTTTTCGCGGCCCTCTTCAAAGGACTCGGCGCCGAACTGCCGATGCCGACGCAGATCGTGATCTGGCTCTCGAACTTCATCGCCGATTTCTGGTGGCTGATCGCCATCGTCATCGGCGGAACGATCTACGCGCTGCGCCGCTATCACGAGACGTACAAAGGGAAGCGCGTCATCGACGGCGCAGTCCTGAAGATGCCGATCCTCGGCCTTCTGATGCGCAAGATCGCCGTAGCCCGTTTCTGCCGCACGCTGTCGACGCTCACCGCGTCGGGCGTTCCCATCCTCGACGGGCTGCAGATCACGGCCCGCACCGCGGGCAACTCGATCATCGAGGACGCCATCATGGCCACCCGCAAGTCGGTCGAAGAAGGCAAGACCATCAGCGAGCCGCTCTCCGACACCGACGTGTTCCCGACCATGGTCGTGCAGATGATCGCCGTCGGTGAACAGACCGGTGCGCTCGATACGATGCTTTCGAAGATCGCCGATTTCTACGAAGACGAAGTCGACACCGCGGTGGCCGGCCTGATGAAACTTCTCGAGCCGGTTCTCATCGCCTTCCTCGGCGTCGCCATCGGCGGCATCGTCATCGCCATGTACATGCCGATGTTCACGCTGATTGGACAGATTGGATGATTTAGCTCTTAGCTGGTAGCTATTAGCTCTGAGGGGTTATGTGGCACAGACACTCTTGTCTGTGCTGGTGAGGCTCGGGATGACTGTGAAATCTACCCGTGAGCACGACCCTGCTCTCCAATTGCAGCCGCTGCATCTTGCAAAAGCACAGACAGGAGTGTCTGTGCCACACTTTGTTCGTTCCCCTAAGAGCTCAGAGCTAATAGCTAAGAGCTAACCACATGAACTCCGACGCCCGCATGCTCCTCGCCATCCGCGTCGTCGTCGTGACGACGCTGCTGCTCGCGGCGCTCATCATTCAGTACACCGTCCGCGAGCTGCTGCCGATCAACTATCTCTACACCAGCGCGGCCATCACGTACGGACTCACGCTCCTCTATATCGGCATCGGCTTCGTCGCGTCGCGCAAGGTCAATCTCATCATTCAGGTTGCCGGCGATCTGGCCGTCGAAACCGTGCTGGTCTACTTCACGGGCGGACTCGATTCGCCGTTCTCGTTCCTCTACCTCGTCTCGATCATCACCGCCTCGATGCTGCTCTACCGCCGCGGCGGCCTGCTTAGCGCCAGCGGCGCGGTCATCCTCTACGGCGTTCTTTGTGACCTGATGTATTACGGCGTCGTTCCAATGCCGGAGCAATCGTGGGTCGCGCCGGCGGCATGGACGCCGTCGCGTCTCTACCTGAACATGGCCACGAACTTCGCCGGCTTCTACGCGACGGCGCTGCTGACGTCATTTCTGTCGGAGAAGCTGCAGAAAACTTCGGAGGAGCTCGACGCCAATCGCCAGAACCTGGCCGAGCTGCGCGCGCTCAATCAGAACGTCGTGGAGTCGATTCCGTCGGGACTCATCACGCTTTCCCCTGACGGAATCGCGACCTTCATCAATCCGGCGGGATGTTTGATTCTTCGGAAGGAGCCGCAGGCGATCGTCGGCCATCCCATTTCCGACCTCGGCTTCTACGCCGATGGCGAATGGGACGCGTTCCGCGAAACGCTTACCGGCGATGCGGTCCTCCGCCGCGAAAAGAATGACGTCGCCATCGGCGATGAACTGCGCACGATCGGATTCGCGGTGACGCCGTTGAACACGATCGAGGGCGCCGCGTCCGGCTACACCGTCATCTTCCAGGATTTGACCGACATGAAAATGCTCGAAGCGGAGCTGCGGCTCAAAGACCGCATGGCTGCCGTCGGCGAGCTGTCGGCAGGCATCGCTCACGAGATCCGCAATCCGCTGGCCGCGATCGCGGGGTCGGTGCAGGTGCTCAAAAAGTCGGCCGCGCTGAATCCGCAGGAACAGCGGCTGATGTCGATCATCCTCAAAGAGTCGGAGCGGCTGAACAAATCGATCGCCGACTTTCTACGCTTCGTGAAACCGCAGGAAAAACGTCCCGCGGAATTCGACATCGCCGCCAGCCTGGCCGAGACGCTCGACCTGCTGCGAAACTCCGCCGAGGTCGCGGCGACGATTGCGATCGAAGACGAGATCGTGCCGCCGTCGTACACGATCGTCGGCGACAGCGATCAGATCCGGCAGGTCTTCTGGAACGTGGCTCGAAACGCCGTGCAGGCGATGCCGAACGGCGGAACGCTGCGCGTGACCACTGCCATCGCCGGCGATCATTACAACATCGTTTTCAGCGACAACGGCCGCGGGATGAACGACGCCGACCAGCGCCGTCTCTTCCAACCCTTCCGCACGAACTTCCCCAGCGGCACCGGCCTCGGCATGGCCATCTCCTACCGTATCGTCCAGGAGCACGGCGGCCGCATCGACGTCACCTCGCACGAGGGTACGGGTACGTCGATCACGGTCTCGTTGCCGTCATCAGCGGCGATGAGCAACGCGGTCGCGTAGCGCCCGGGAACGCGGGCGTCTCGCCCGCTTTTTCAATGCTCGCGCGGAACTCAGATGCGGGCGGGACGCCCGCGTTCCCAGGCAACTACTCTTTCAGGTACTTCTCCATCAGCGCCGCGTTTTCCATCATGGCCTGAAGCTGGAACCAGTACGCGCGGCAGTACATCGCGGCCGAGGCGGCGAAGAGGGTGATGTGCAGCCAGTGCGGCGTTTTTCCCGAAGCCACGCCGCCGCCCATGATGAACGTCACCATCAGCGCCGCCATCGCGTACATCGCGGCCGGGAACACCTTCGTCTTGAATGCCTTCGTCCGCTGCACGACCTCGGCGTCGTTCTTCGCGGCGTCCTTGATCTCTTTGCCGGTTCCGATGAAGAAGAACATCGTCATCGATTGCGAGAAGAGGCCGACGATCACGGTGCCGAGCGCGCAGAAGATGTGCGTGGCGATGTGACCCGGCGTGGCGGTAAATCCGAGGACGCCGGTGGCGACGATGCCGACGATGGAGAGGAGCGTGGTGATGAGGAGGAACTGGGCCAAGGGACCGGGATTATAGGTGCTTGATACACTGCCGATCGTGGCCAACAAATCTTCGTACCGCGACGCGGGCGTGAACATCGATGCGCAGGATGAGGCGTTGCGCGAAGTGCGGCGGATTGCGCGGGGAACGTTCACGCCGCCGGTGATCTCGGACATCGGATCGTTCGGCGGACTTTTTCGCGCGTCGTTCGAGGGCATCGAGAAACCGATCCTGGTTTCGTCGACGGACGGCGTCGGGACGAAGTTGCGCGTGGCGCAGGCGATGAAGGTTCACGACACCGTCGGCTACGACCTGGTATGTCATTGCGTCAACGACATCCTCGTGCAGGGCGCACGTCCGCTGTTCTTTCTCGATTACTACGCGACCGGAAAGTTGCGGCCTCCGGTGATGACGGACGTCGTCCGCGGCATGGCGCGCGCGTGCAGCGAAAACGGCTGCGCGCTGATCGGCGGCGAGACGGCGGAGATGCCGGGCTTCTACGGCGACGACGATTACGACATCGCCGGCTTCATCGTCGGCGTCGTCGACGAGAAGAACGTCCTTACCGGCAAGGATGTGCGCGAAGGCGACGTCCTCATAGGGTTGCCATCCGCCGGTCTGCACACGAACGGCTATTCGCTTGCGCGGCGCATCTTCTTCGATCAGCTCGGCCACGATCATCAGACGATCCTGCCGGAGGTCGGCAAGATCGGCGAGGCGTTGCTGGCGCCGCATATCTCTTATCTCAAACCGCTCATCCCGCTCGTCGAGCAGCGCACGATTCACGCGCTCGCGCACATCACCGGTGGCGGACTGACGGACAACGTTCCGCGCGTGCTGCCCGACTCGCTCGACGCGCACATCAAGCTCGGCTCGTGGCCCGTGCTGCCGACATTCCGTTTCCTCGCGCAGCACGGCAACGTCGACCACGACGAGTTGCTGCGCGTCTTCAACATGGGCATCGGCATGGTGCTCATCGCCGGCAAGGAGCAGGTCGACCCAATCGCCCGCCACTTCTCGCAAATCGGCCAGAAGTTTTTCTTCATCGGCAACGTGGTGAAGGGAAATGGGAAGGTGGTGTACGACCGTCCGCCGGCAGGATTCGCGTCGTGGATCGAGTGAAGCAGTGATCAGTAGATTAGTGGATTAGTGGATTAGAGGAGCACCTTTGATTCGCTACGAAATCGAAAGCAGACCTCTGATCTACTGATCCACTAATCTACTAATCCACTCACTCACATGCGTCTTGCTATTCTCCTCTCCGGCCGCGGATCCAACTTTGCGGCGATTCATGACGCGATCGTTCGCGGCGAGCTCGATGCGCAGATCGTCTGCGTCATCTCCAATCGTCCGAACGCGCCAGGGATCGAGCACGCGCGGGCGCTCGGATTGCCGGCGCATGTGATCGATCATCGCGCGTTCGACAGCCGCGCCGCGCATGAGAAGGAAGTGCTGACGATTCTGGAAAAAGCGCGACCTGATTTCATCGTCCTCGCCGGCTACATGCGGCTGCTTTCGCCGGCGTTCATCGCCGCGTATCCGATGCGGATCATCAACATCCATCCGTCGCTGCTGCCGGCGTTTCCGGGCGTCGACGCGCAGGCGCAGGCGGTCGCGTACGGCGTGAAGATCTCCGGCTGCACCGTGCACTTTGTCGACGAAAACCTCGACGCCGGCCCGATCATCGTGCAGCGCGCCGTCGCGGTGCGATCGAACGACGACGCCTCCACGCTCGCTGCGCGCATCCTCGAGGAGGAGCACGCCGCGTACGTGGAGGCGTTGGTGAAACTGGCGTCAGGCAACTATCGCGTCGACGGACGCCGTGTCAATTTCGGCTAGGAATCAAAACGGCCAGAACTTCTTCCACCACGGCTGTTTTTCGACGGAGGTCTGCGCAACGGCCGGAACTCGTCCGATCTGCTGGCCGCCCTGGCTGACGATCGCTACGCCGACCTGCTGGCCGGCGCGAACGGGTGCCGTCAGGTTGCTCGGCAGAAAGCGAACGCTGATGCCGCTTTCCTGTCCGCGCTGGATGAGCGTGCGCACGTCTGCCGCGGCAACCGCGTTGACGGTTTTTGCCTGACCGTCCGCAACATTCGCCTGACCGACGACCGTTCCCTTCTTCAGCGGAACGAGCTGGCGCCAATGCGCGAATGCGTCGTTGAAGAGACGCGCCGCGATGCCGAACGAGCTTTCCGGTCCCGACGGCGCGCGAGCACCCATCACGACGGCGATGACCTGCATATCGCCGCGTTGCGCCGAGGCCGTGATGCAGTAGCCGGCGGGGCCGGAGTAACCGGTTTTAATGCCGGTGGCGTCGCCGTAGTAGTCCTTACTCTTGGGGTTGATCATGTGATTCGGATTGGTCAATCCCGAGGTGTAGGTCGCGTTCGTAAACGGAATCCAGGGAGTCTTCGCGTATTCGCGCATCAGCGGATACTTCATCAACTCCTGTCCCATCACCGCGAGATCGTGCGCGCTGGAGACGTTGATGCGCTTCGGATCCTGGCTGTTCGGGAGGCCGTGCGGATCGTAGAAGGTGGTTTCCTTCAATCCCAGCTGGCGAGCCTTGTCGTTCATCAGATCGGCGAACGCCTCGGCGGAACCGCCGAGCTTCTCCGCGATCATTTCCGCGGCGTCGTTGGCCGAGCGGATCATCGTGGCCTGAAGCAGCGTCTGCATCGGGAAGACCTGACCTTCGCGCGCGAAGATCTGCGAGCCGCCCATCTTGCTGGCGCGCGCGGACGTCGTTACCGGCGTATCGAGCTTGATCTCGCCCGACTGGATGCGCTCCATGGCGATGATGCAGGTCATCATCTTGGCCATCGACGCGGTCGGCAGCGGCACGTGCGCGTTTTCTTCGAACAGCACGCGGCGGCTGGCGGCGTCGATCACGTATGCGGCGGTGTAGCCCTTGCCGGTCGTGTTGACCTGCGCGCCTTTGGCGGCGCCGGTTCCTTCTTCTTCCTGCGCGAATGCGGCGGAAGCGATTGCAGCAACAAACAGCACAACGAAACAACGTTTCATCGAGAGCACTCCGGAAAAAAGGAATTGGTCAGAGTTGTTCGGCGTGAGCGCGCTTGGGGCGTTTCTTTGTCGCTCGCGAGGTACGCGGGATTGATCCGATGACCGTCCAGTCGTGTTTGTGCACGACGACCGGCTCGTCGGTTTTCGGCCACAGCTCGTTGGGGATGTAGTAATAGCCGTCGCCGAGGACGCGCGACTTGATGGCCAGGTCGCGCATGCTTTTGCAGAGGCCCTTCTTACCGCGGATCGCGCTTCTCTCTACCATCACACCCGTCTGTTCTCCGACGCCCTGGTAGATGCTGATTTCGGCGCAGAGCGAATTTACTAACGTCATTGATGCCACTCCGTTCGCGAGTGGTTTAGCAAGATGTGAACCATGCGGGGGACAACGCGGCCGGAGACTCCCATACAATCCAGCGATGGCCGAAGCCGACACTAAGAAAAAACGCATGGACAAGGCGCGCTTTCGCGCCGTTCTCAAGGATGCGGGCGAGATCATCTGGCGTTCGCGCCTGCGCCTCGCCATCGGCATCCCGCTGCTGCTCGCCAACAAACTCTCCGGCATCGTCCTGCCGTATCTCTCGAAGCTGCTCTACGACAACGTGCTCGCGAAAGGGCAGGTCGCGCTGCTGCCGAAGCTGGCGCTGGTGAGCGCGGCGGTGGCCCTCTTCGGTGGCATCACTGACTACGCGCTCGCGCAAATCCTCGGCATCGCCGCGCAGCGCTCGATCACCGACTTGCGCACGAAACTGCAGCAGCACGTGCAGCGCCTTCCGATCCGCTACTTCGACTCGACCAAGACCGGAGTGCTCGTCTCGCGCGTCATGAACGACGCCGAGGGAATCCGCAATCTCGTCGGCACCGGGCTGGCGCAGGTCTTCGGCGGCATCGTCACGGCCGGATTCGCGTCGTTCTTCCTCTTCCACTTCAGCGCGCGGTTGGCGTCGATGGTCTTCCTGGCGTTTTTCGCGTTCGCCGGAATCATGTTCTGGGCTTTCTCGACGGCGCGCCCGATGTTCAAGAAGCGCGGCGAGGTCTATGGCGACGTCACCGGCCGGCTGACCGAGGGCTTCTCCGGCATTCGCATCGTCAAGGCCTACACGGCGGAAGAGCATGAGGAGAAAGTCTTCGACACCGGCGCGAAGAAGCTGCTCAACCTCATCGTCGGGACGATGCGGACGATCTCCACCGCCGGCGCGATGACCACGTTCCTCGTCGGCGCCGTCAGCGCGGTAGTGATGTTCGTCGGCGGGCATCAGGTCGTGGCCCACAAGATGTCGCCCGGCGACCTGATCGCCTTCACGCTCTACCTCGCGCTGGTGATCGGACCGGTCGTGCAGATCGTCTCGATTGGGACGCAGCTCTCCGAGGCGTTCGCAGGATTGGAGCGGATGCGCGAAGTCTTCGGCGAGACGCGCGAGGACGAGCAGGACGCGGCGAAAACGGCCACGCCCGACATCGCCGGCAGCGTCGAATTCCGCGACGTCTGGTTCGAGTACACCGAAGGCGTTCCGGTGCTGAAGGACATCAACCTCGTCGCGCCCGCGGGCAAATCGATCGCGCTGGTCGGTCCATCGGGATCGGGCAAGAGCACGATGATCTCGCTGATCGCGGCGTTTCACCGGCCGACGCAGGGCGAGCTCTTCGTCGACGGCAAGCCGCTCAGCAGTTTCCGCCTCAGCGACTATCGCTCGCACCTCGGCATCGTGCCGCAGGACTCGTTTCTCTTCGCCGAGTCGATCTACGAGAACATCGCCCTCGGCAATCCGAGAGCGACGCGCGAGGAAGTGCTTCGCGCCGCGGAGATCGCCCACGTCGACGAGTTCACGGAAGGCTTCGCCGAGAAGTACGACACGATCGTCGGCGAGCGCGGCGTGCGCCTTTCCGGCGGACAGAAACAGCGCGTGGCCATCGCCCGCGCGATCGTCGCCAATCCGCGCATTCTGATCCTGGACGAAGCGACGTCATCGCTCGACAGCGAGTCGGAGGCGCTCATCCAGGACGGCCTCAACGCGCTGATGAAAGGTCGGACGACCTTCGTCATCGCCCACCGCCTCTCCACGATCCGCAACGCCGACCAGATCCTCGTGCTCGAAGACGGCCAGATCACCGAACGCGGCACGCATCGCGAGCTGATGGTCCTCGGCGGGCGCTATCGCAGCCTCTACGAGAAGCAGTACGGCGTGGCCATCAACCGTTTCGTCAACGAAGGGGAAGAGCTGAAGGACCTCGCGGCGAAGTAGCCGCGATCACTCCTTCAGTTCCACGTTCCAGTAGGCCTCATCCAGAAAGTTTTTCCAGATGTCCGGGAAGTTGCGCCCCTGCAGGCGATGGAGCGGATGCCATTTCGGCCGTACCGGCTGGCGCTTGATCTGAAGTCCGGTCTCGGTCAATAGCTTGTTGCCCTTCTTCACGTTGCACGGCAGGCAGGCGCAGACGACGTTCTCCCACGTCGACTTTCCGCCGCGCGAGATCGGCACGACGTGGTCGAGGGAGAGCTCCGAAGAGGAGAACTTCTTCCCGCAGTACTGGCAGCGATTGCCGTCGCGCAGATAGATGTTCCCGCGCGAGAACTTCACTTCCTGCCGCGGCAGACGATCGAAGACCAGGAGCTGAACCACGTGCGGAATCAGGATGTTGCGGCTCGGCGTGCGGACGAAATGGTCCTCATCAGCCTGAACGGGGATGTCGGCCCAGTTCTCGAAGTCGTAGGTGCGGTACTCGGAGTCGACCGCCTTGACCTGGCCCTTGTACAACAAGGTTAGAGCGCGACGTGCAGAAGTGATCTGCACCGCCTGGAAAACCCTGTTCAGGACGAGCACGTGACCGTCGAGCATAATTCGCCACTCGTAACGCCGCGCAAAGCCGAGGTTGTTTCCATACTCGCCAGTTCGCAGCGAGTCGGGACATTCTACACGGGCGGCGACGCGCCGCGGCGTTGGTTGCCCTAGGCTCCGCCAACACGTGCGCGAGACCTTCCGAGCCGCGCGAGTTGAAAAAACTCCAAACTTAAGAGATAGTTAGCGCCTGAGTCGATTCTGAATCCAGCTCTGCGGAGCGCATTCCGGGTGTGGTTTTTGGGAGGCATGTATGCGCGTATTGTCACGGCTCGCCCTTGTTGTCCTCGCAGTCGCCGTCCTTTCCGCTCCGACGGCAATCGCCGATCAGTACCAGGCTTCGTGCCCGTTGACGCTGGTCGCGACCAATGCCGGACCGACTGCGTTCTACCAGTCGCCGCACGGCGTTTTCCGCTTCGGATCGCAGGTGTTCGCGCTCCGCGGACAAACTCTGACGACCTACACCGTCACCGACCTCGGCGACATGCAGATCGCCCGCGAAGACTTCATCGGCGCGCTGGCTGCCCGTGAAACGAAGGGTGGTGTGGCCTTCAGCGCCGGCTTCCTCTACGTCTCCAGCGAAGCCGGTCTCGAGATCTACGACCTCCGCAACGTCCGCGCCGGCGGCACGGCGCCGATCCTCGTCTCCCGCACGCCCGGCCTGCGCTATCACCGCCTGGCCATCAGCGGAAACACCCTGGCCGCGCTCTACCCGGCCACCGACCTGCCGTGCTCCGCGAATTTCCCGGCCAACCCGCCGGGCTGCTTCAATCAGATCGACATCTACAACGTCGTCAATCCGCTGGCGCCGGTCCGCGTCAGCTCGCTTTCGACGTTCCTCAATCCGCTAGGCGGCTACAACGACATCGCCTTCAACTTCGGAATCCTCATCGCGGCCGCGAACGGCAGCACCGTGGCTTGGAACCTCACCAATCCCGCTTCGCCGACGCTCGTCAGCGGCGCCGCCGTTCCGGGCACGTTCCTGGTCAGCAACGGTACGAACCTGATCGGCGTCGGCAACGACTCCGTGATCATCACCTACACGCTCACGCCGGGCGATCCCTCCACGTTCTTCCATCCGCTCACTTATCACTCGACGGCGAATCTGCAGGTCGAGCGCGCAAACCCGATCGTGTTTCATCCGCAGGCGGCCTTCGATGAAGCCAGCGGACGTCTGGTCACGATGATCGACGAGCTCGATTACCAGACGCTGCAACCCGCGCGCACCATCGCCTTCGACGTCTTCGACTACGCCACCGCCATGTTGGAAGGACGCGATCCACGTCAGTACGAGCAGGTTTCGTATACGCAGGGCGACGAGGTGAAGTGGAATCCGCTGCCTGTCGGCTCGCTCGTCTACGTCGTCGGCGAAATGACCGGCACGCAGACCTACGGCGCGTGCGGCTTGATGACCGGCAAGATCGAATTCGACTCGGTCGCAGGCACCGTCTGCGGCGGCGCCGAGATCCACGGCTGGGTCACGGGCACGCTGAAGATCACCAACGTCGAGCTGCTGCTCGACGGCGGCTCGCTCGGATCGGCATCGCTGTCCGGACCGCCGCGCATCGACATTCCGTCGACGACGCCGGTGTCGACGTGGCGCGTTTCGGCGAATCTCGACGCGATCACCCGAGGAGAGCACGTGCTGCGCGCGATCGGAACGGATGCGGCCGGAAATCGACGTCAGTTCTCGAGCCAGCGCATCTTCTTCCCCGGCCCTGGATCGAACTGCGTCGCGCGACGCCGCGCGGTGTAATCCTGGGAACGCGGGCGTCCCGCCCGCTTTTGGTTCGCGCGAGGACTGCGGGCGAGACGCCCGCGCTCCCAGGAAAAGCTGTGATCACGCGAACGAATCGACGATCGCCAGCGCCGCTGCACGCGGATCGCTGGCGTCCGTGATCGGCCGTCCGACGACGATGTAGTCGGCGCCCGCAGCGATCGCCGCGGCGGGCGTCATCGTTCGGCGCTGATCCCCCGCCTCACTCCCCTCGGGGCGAATGCCCGGAACGACGAGCTGCATCGCGACGCCGCACGCGTCGCGAATCGCGGCCACTTCGTGCGGCGATGCGACGACGCCGCGCAGCCCTGAATCCTGCGCCAGTTTCGCCAGACGAACGGCATTGTCGAGCGGCGTTCTACGGAAGCCGATGCGCTGCAGTTCGGCGTCATCGAGACTGGTGAGAATCGTTACGCCGAGGACGAGCGTGGAATCGACGGCACAGGCGCGAAGCATCGCCTCGCCGCCGGCCGTATGCACCGTCACCATCGCCGCGCCGAGGGACGCTGCTTCGGCCACGGCGTGCTTTGCTGTGTTCGGGATGTCGTGAATCTTCAGATCGAGGAAAACCTTCGCGCCGCGATCGATGACTTCGCGCACGATCGACGGTCCGTTCGCGACGAATGCCTGCAAACCGATCTTCAACACGCCGGCCGCGCCGTGCAGCGCATCGGCGAGCCGGAGGATCTCGTCGCGCGAGGAGCGATCGATGGCCACAATCAATCGGTCAGTTGCTTGCATATTCGGCATGATAGCGACCGCATGAACAAATTCGACATCGCCCGCGCGCTCGACGACATCTCCAGCTACCTCGAGCTGAGCGAGAACAACCGCTTCCGCGCGCTGGCCTTCGAGCGCGCCGCGCACAGTATCCGCGCGCTCGATGCCGAGCCCGCCGATCTCCTCGCCAGCAGCGAACTGGTCAAGACGCCCGGCATCGGCAAGGCCACAGCCGCCATCATCGAAGAGCTGGTCCGCACCGGCGAATCGCGTTACCTCGCGGAGCTGCGCGCGCAATATCCGCCCGGCATCTTCGAGCTGCTGCGCGTACCGAAGCTCGGCCTGAAAAAGATCGGCATCCTGCACGAAAAACTCGGCGTCGGAAATCTCGACGAGCTCGAAGCCGCCGCGCGCGAAGGGCGCGTCGCGCCGCTGCCGGGATTCGGACCGAAGACGCAGCAGTACATCCTCAGCGGCATCGAGAAAGCGCGGCGCCGCGAGTCGCACTTTCTGCTGCCGATCGGCGTCGAAGTCGGCGAACAGATTCGCGAGCATCTCGCGGCAATCGAAGAAATCGAGGACGCCGAGGTGAGTGGGAGCGTGCGGAGGCGGCTGGAGATCATTCGCAATGTGAATATCGTCATCGCCACGCGCGATCAGGAGGCGGTCGTTCGCGCGTTAGCGAAGTTCGTCGAGAGGATCGAACGGATCGATGACGACACGGTGAAGGCATTCGCGCGGAACGAAATCGACGTCTGGTTTCACTTCGCGAAACCGGATGGCTTCGGCGCGACGCTGCTCGTCACCACCGGTACGCCGGAGTTCGTCGCGGCGTTTCTCGAACGCGGCGGAAAGCTCGGCCGCGCGCGCACCGAAAAAGAGTTGTTCGACAAAGCCGGACTGGCGTACGTCGATCCGGAGCGCCGCGAAAATGGTGACGACCTCAAACGCAAACGGCATCGCCGTCTCATCGAAGTCTCCGACCTGCGCGGCACGTTTCACGTCCACACCACCTTTTCCGACGGCCGCAACACGGTGCAGGAGATGCTGGCCTCGGCGCGCGACCGCGGCTTCGAATACGTCGGCATCTCCGACCACTCGCCGGCCGCGTTTTACGCCGGCGGATTGAGCATCGATCAGCTCAAACTCCAGCACAAAGAGATCGCTGCGCATGAGCGCGAAGTCGCCCCGATGCGCGTCTTTCGCGGTACCGAAGCGGACATTCTTCCCGACGGAACGATCGACTACGACGAGAAGACGCTGAAGAAATTCGACTTCGTCATCGCCTCGATCCACTCCCGGTTTCAGATGCAGAAGGATGAGATGACCGAGCGCATGCTGCGCGCGCTCGACAACCCGTACGTGACGTTCCTCGGCCACCTCACCGGCCGCAAGCTGCTCTCACGCGACGGCTACAGCGTCGACTTCGAGCGCATCTTCGAGAAGGCCGGCCAGCGCGGCGTGATGATCGAGATCAACGGCAATCCGAATCGTCTAGACCTCGACTGGCGCCACATCCGCCGCGCCATGGACCTCGGCGTCGGCTTCGCCATCACACCCGACGCACATTCGATCCACGAATACGCGGCGCTGATCAGCGGCACCTGGGTGGCGCGCAAAGCGGGCCTGACTCCGAAGGAGATTTTCAACACGAAGCCGGCGGGTGAGGTGGAGGAGTACCTGAGATCGCGGGTTAGCAGTATCAGGTAATGCGACTTGCCAAAGCACAGACAGGAGTGTCTGTGCCACACAATCCTGCCTCGTCTGCGCAATCGCTTTTACCGGCACAGCCGGTGTGGCACAGACACTCCTGTCTGTGCTGCTGATGCTCGGGACGCTTACACCAAGTTCGCCGCGTTGTCCGCCCGCTCGCGCTCCAACGCGGCCACCCGTTCGCGAAGATCGTTCAGCTCCGTGTGAATCTTGGCCAGCTCCTCTTTGACCGATTCGCGGGCGAATTCCTGCAATCGCGTCTGCATGCGCTGCGTCTGTTCGGACGAGAATTGCGTGAGGCGATTCAGCGGCTCGCCAAAGAGGTCTTTCAGCAGTTGTTCGAAGTCGTTCGGCATGTACCGGACCCGAGCAATTGAAGTGCCACGGAAAGTCGTGGGAGAATCTGCGCTGGTCCATGCAGATTCAGAGCTTCGCCGACTTCTGGCCGGACTACGTGCGCGCGCACTCCCGCGAACGGACGCGCGTGCTGCACGCCATCGGTTCCGTGCTCGCCGTGGTGATGCTCGGCCTCGCCTTCGCCGTCAGCCTCTGGTTTCTGATCGGCGTGCCGCTCATCGGCTATGCCTTCGCCTGGTACGCGCACTTTTTCGTCGAGCACAACAAGCCGGCGACGTTCGGGCACCCGTTTTACTCGCTGGCAGCCGACTACCGCATGCTCTTCCTGATGATGGCCGGGAAGATGGACGCGGAAGTGGAACGCTGCTGCGGCGACGGCGTCGCGGCCGTCAGTCCTTCGGCGTGAGCGTCCACGACTCATCGACGCGCTTCTCCAGGATCCATTCGCCGGAGAACAGGTTGCCGGTGAACCAGAGATCGAAGCGGCGCCGCTCTAAACTGCCGTCGATCAGCTCGTAGCAGCCGATGTCGGCGATCGACACGCGATCGCGCCACGCCGCCGGAACTTCGCCGCGAAAGTAAGCGGGATCGATCGCGATGTCGTCCGTGGGCGTAGCGCGATCGGGACAAAGAATCCAGCGTTTGAACGTACCACCCATGTCGAGCCACAACTCGTTGCCCATCTCCGTTTTCGCGACGATGAAGAGCCGTCGCCCGCTCTGGCTGCGCGGCTTCGGAAGGCGGATGCCGCGAATGGTGACCTCGCCACTCTCCGATTCAGGAGCCCGAGCCGCGCGCGACGTGAGCTCGGGGATGGTTTGCTTCAACCGCAGCACCGGCGCGAAGAGATCGCCGATTTTCCTCAGCCGCGCGATGGCCGCATCGGGATCGAAATCGAGATTCTCCGCCGCTTCGACCTCCTCCCACGTCACCGGCATCGAGACGAACGGCCACTCGCGTTTGGCGCGTAACGAATAGACCGACACCGTCGTCTTGAAATCGGCGTTCTGGCTCCAGTCGATGAAGATTTTCTTCGCGCGGAACTGCTTCCCCATCTTCGCCGTAATCAAGTTCGGATTCCCTTTGGCCAACTCCTCGGCCACGAACCGCGCGAAGCCTTCCGTCGCATCGTGCGACGCGGTCCCGTTCAGCGGTACGTAGACCTGCAATCCTTTCGATCCCGACACTTTCGCGAACGATTTCAGTTTCAGCGTCGCGAGGGCATCGCGCAGCACGAGCGCGACTTCACAACACTTCGCCAGTGACGCGCCCTCGCCAGGATCGAGGTCGAAGACGACAGAGGTCGCGCGCTCGATGTGCGGCGCGCGATGCAGGAAGGGATGAATCTCGATCGCGCCAACGTCGGCCGTCCAGGCCAGAGTCCGAACGTCGTCGATGACGATGTAGTGGATGTTCGAATCGCCGCTTCGGCGCGGCACGGCCACGGTGCGAACCCAATCGGGCGTGAACGATGGCGCGTCCTTTTCCCAGAACGACTCGCCGCGCACGCTGTCGGGATAGCGCTTCAGCGACGCCGGCACGTTCTTCAGATGCGGCAATAGCCACTTGGCAATGCGCTCGTAGTAATCGACCGCGTCGTTCTTCGTGAAACCGCTCTTCGGAAAGAGCACGCGATCCGGGCGCCGCGCCACCTTTTTCGCCGCCACGAGTCACCGTCCTGCAAAGTTCATCGCACGCAAGTGCACTCGGCGAAGCGATTGCATCCATCCGACTTATGGCCCGCAAGCTCTCCATCGTTCTGATGTTTCTCGCGTTCACCGCGGCCGCGCAGGACGTCGCGCTGCAGCCGATCGCCACCGGACTCGATCAGCCGGTCGCGCTCACGCATGCCGGCGACACGCGCCTCTTCATCACCGAGCAGACCGGCACGATCCGCATCTACGACGCGCTCGGGCTGCGCGCCACGCCCTTCCTCGACATCCGCTCCATCGTGCTCAGCGGCGGCGAGCGCGGCCTGCTCAGCGTCGCCTTCCATCCGCACTATCGCGACAACGGACTCTTTTTCGTCTACTACACGAATCGCAACGGCGACAACAATCTGGCGCGCTACAGCGTCTCGGCATCCGATTCCGACCGCGCCGACGCCGCCTCGGGAACGATCCTGCTGACGATTCCGCATCCGTTTTTCGCGAACCACAACGGAGGCCAGCTGCAGTTCGGACCCGACGGCTATCTCTACATCGGCACCGGCGACGGCGGCTCCGCCGGCGATCCGAACAACAACGCGCAGAACCTCAATCAACTCCTCGGCAAGATCCTGCGCATCGACGTCGATCACGGTTCGCCCTACGCCATTCCGCCGTCGAATCCGTTTGCGCAGCGAGCCAACACGCGCGGCGAAATCTGGGCGTACGGCGTCCGCAATCCGTGGCGCTTCAGTTTCGACCGCGCCACCGGCGATCTCTGGATCGGCGACGTCGGTCAGGACGCGTATGAAGAAGTCGACTTCCAACCCGCATCGAGCATCGGCGGCGAGAATTACGGCTGGCGAAAGATGGAAGGGCAGCACTGCTACAACCCGGCGACGAACTGCGTCGACGCCGGCGTGACGTTCCCGCTCCTCGAGTACTCCCATGCCGGCGGCGCCTGCTCCATCAGCGGCGGCTATCGCTACCGCGGCACGCAAATCCCATCGCTCAAAGGCGCGTACGTTTACGGCGACTACTGCAGCGGCACGATCTCGAAGGCGACGCAGATCGGCGCGAGCTGGATCGCAACTACGCTCTTCACCACCAACTTGCGTATCAGCGCGTTCGGCGAAGACCTCAACGGCGATCTCTACGTGATGGATGTAGCGAAAGGAATGGTCTACAAAATCGCGCCGCGCGGAGTCACACGGCGGCGGGCGGTGCGCTGACGCTTGCCTCGAACCACCTCGGGATCAGCATTCCTGCGGTGAGGTCGTAGGCGAAGTGCACCACCATTACCGGGATCAACGACTGCGCGAGCCACACCAGCGCATGGCAAACCAGGGCGATGACGAAAATCGCGGCCATGCTGCGCAATCCCTGCATGGCGTGGGCGGCGGCGAAGCTGATTGAAATCAGGATGATCGTCACGAGCGTCATTCCGATCAGCCGCTGCCCCAATTCCGTCATCACGCCGCGATAGACGAACTCCTCCGCGATTCCGGCGACGATGCAGATGAAAACGTACGGCGTCATCTCGGCGGCGTTGTGCGGCAGGATGTCGTAGAGCCGCTGCTTCGACGCGGCGCTGCGGCCCGGCCATCGCAGCTTCAGCATCAACACCGCAAGGACGTACATGAGCACCGCCGCGCTCCACGCGACGAGCGGACGTTGCGGAAGCGGCATCGCCAGGATGCGGTGCGTATACGCGGTCCACGCTGCGAGCCCTGCCAGAACGATCTGAAAAATGATCGTCTGCTTGTAAAAACGCGTGCGTGAAATCGGCAGCGGACCGGTGCCGAGGCGGCGAGCGGACTTGATGATGAGGAGCGGGAGGAGGACTCCCGCAAACAACAGCAACATGATTCCGAGCGCGTTGACCTCGTCAGGAATCAGCGCGCGGATCATCGATCACCAACGATGACCGCAATCGGCGCAGCGAAACGGCGACGCGACGAGAAAGAAAATGCAGACGGCCATGATCAGGTAGAAGGCCATGATCAGCTGCTCGACAGCGACGCCGACCGCGATCAACAGCCCGGCGCAGATCAGGAAGCCTGACAGACGACGCGTGCGGCGAACGTCGGGCGAACCGCACTTCGGACATTGCTCGGGAAAACGGATGGCATGTTCGGCGGTGGCAGTCGTCTTTTCGGCGACGTCCAGTCCCGCGATGCGATTAAGGATCTCCTCGGCACGATCCGCATCCTCGGCGGCGACCTGCAGCTTTACGCCCATCGGCGACATGTAGGGAGCAATCGCGGTCACATTCTCGTCGCCGAGAAAAGCCGGAACGCCTTCATCCGTGAGGACGGCCTTGGCGAGTTCCGCGTCGTGCGCGGTACGGAAAGTGGTCAGGGTTACCAGCGGCATGCGGCGCGGATTGTAGGCCGTTATCATCCGCGCCGTGCCGCGGCGCTTCGATCGTTTCATCGATGACCTTTCGTCCGTCGAGCTTTCGACGCGCGCGTGCAACCAGTTCGCGCGGACGGGAGACGACGCGCGCGGCAACTCCATCCGCCGCCGCAATCTGCGCCTTTACCTCGAGGAGCTCGACGCCATCGCGCCGCGGCTGCTCCTCGTCGGCGAGGCGGTGTCGTACCGCGGCGGACGGCTCACCGGCATCCCGTTCGTCAGCGAGACGGTGATGCTGTGCGGCGTCGACCTCGCAAACGGCTCCCACGTCCTCGGCAGCGAACGCGGCTACCGCAAGGCCGATCTTTCGACGCGCGTGTCGACCGAGGCCAGCGCGACGATGGTTTGGGGAACGATTTGTGACATCGAGCCGCTGCCGCTGCTCTGGAACGCGTTTCCGTTTCATCCGTTCGACGCCGGAAATCCGCTCACGAACCGGATGCCGACGCCGGCGGAGTTGGAGATCGGCGCGATATTCATCATGAGACTCATTCGCCTCTTTGAAATCGAACGCGTCGCCGCGATCGGCAATCAGGCCTCATTCAGCCTGACGCGCCTCGGCATCCCGCACGAGAAAGTGCGCCATCCATCGCAAGGCGGCAAGAACCTCTTCGTGGCCGGAATGGCGCGCCACTCGCAATTTCCGCGTGTGGAGGACTCCATGCCGCGCAAGAGCCAGATCCAGGAAATCAAAGAAGGCGTTTCCACGCGTACGAAAACCTACTCCGGCAAAACGCAACCCGCCGGCCCGAAAGCGCCGTTACCGACGAAGAACGCCGTGCGGTTATCGACCGTGCCGAGCTCCGCGAAGGAAAAGTACAAGGGAGGACGGGATTGATCCGTGTTTGTCTTGTCGGCGTAGCCGGCCTAAGAATCGTAGCCCACGCGTTCACGCGTGGGTCAGCGGATGGCGTGGATTTGTGAGCGCGTCTTGACGCGCGAGAGAACGCTTTCTTTCGCCCGTTAAAACGGGCTCCCAATCTCGCGCAATACCTTTGACCCCCAGCTCAAAGCTGGGGGCTAGGGTTCTTACGCCGGCTACGCCGACGGGTCGCACGACACGGCTCGCGTTTACGGATTGATCATCCGCCGATGTGGGACATCTCCACTTTCGTTCCCGACGTCGCCTCGGAGCGGATTTCGGAGTAGCGGTCGTCGCGGGTGCGCCAGTGGCCGCGGATGGTGGCGGTGATCGTTTCATCCTCCGCGCCGTCTCGGAGGAGGGCGCGCAGGTCGTGGCCGGTGCCGGCGAAGAGGCAGAGATAGAGTTTGCCGTCGGCGGAGAGGCGGGCGCGCGTGCAACTGCCGCAGAACGGTTGGGTGACCGAGGAGATGATGCCGATCTCGCCGGCACCGTCGACGTAGCGCCAGCGTTCGGCGACTTCGCCGAAGTAGTTCGGCTGCACCGGCGCGATCGGCCAGTGCTCGTTGATGCGCTCGGCGATTTCGCGCGCCGACAGGACGTCGGTCATCCGCCAACCGTTCGTGTTGCCGACGTCCATGTACTCGATGAAGCGGAGGATGTGTCCCGTGCCGCGGAAGCGTTGCGCCATCTCCACAATGCTCTCGTCGTTCTCGCCGCGTTTGACGACCACGTCGATCTTGATCGGACCGAGTCCTGCATCCGAGGCCGCGTCGATCGCCTCGAGCACGCGGGCAACGGGAAAGTCGACGTCGTTCATGCGGCGGAAGACCGCATCGTCGAGCGAATCGAGACTGACGGTGATGCGATTGAGTCCGGCCTCGCGAAGCGCGATCGCTTTCTCGCGCGTGAGCAGCGAGCCGTTGGTCGTGAGTGCAATATCCTGCACACCACGCGTGCTCGCCAGCATCGTGATGAGGCGATCGAGATCGCGGCGCAGGAGCGGCTCGCCGCCGGTGAGTCGAATCTTCTGAACGCCTTCGTTAGCAAAGAGTTGCGCGAGACGCGCAATCTCTTCAAACGTCAGCAGCTCGGCGCGGTCGAGGAAGGCAAAGTCGCGTCCGAAGACCTCTTTCGGCATGCAGTACGTGCAGCGAAAGTTGCAGCGGTCTGTAACTGATATCCGCAGGTCGCGAAGCGGACGGCCGAGCGCGTCAAGAGCCATTCAGCGCAGACAACTCGGCGGGCGGGAACAAAAACTCCAGCACGGAAGGCGCGCGTTTGGCCCAGGCGCGTTCGCTGTGATCGGCGCGGCGATCTTCGAAGTAATTGAAGTCCTCTCCATCGCGCCATCCCTTTCTTCGCAAGAGATCGCGCAGTGATCGCGCGTCGTTCAAACCTTCGACACCCTCGCGCCCGCCCATGTCGAGCCAGATGCGCGGACGCTGCGGCGATGCGAAGCTCTCCACGTCCGAAAGAATGGCGCGGTCGTGCCACCAAACCGAGGGCGACATCACCGCGAGACTTCCGAAAACGTCGGGATGCGTTAGGCCGAGATGCAGTGTGGCCAGACCGCCGAGCGACGAGCCGCCGAGTGACGTGTTCGGCGCGTCCGGCAACGTGCGGTACTTCGCATCGATGACCGGCTTCAGCTCCTCGATGATCATGCGGCCGTAGTCGTTCGCCTTTCCGCCGCCGTGGCGCGCGGGATCGTTCGTCGGCGTGTATTCGTCGATGCGCGACGCGCCTGTGTTGTCGATGCCGACGATGATCATCGGACGGGCCGATCGCGATCCGATCGCTTCGTCCGCTGCTTCGCCGAGACGCCAGTGCTGGCCGGGGATGAACGCGCGTTCGCCTTCGAAAAGATTCTGGCCGTCGTGCATGTAGAGCACGGGATAGCGAACGTCATCGCGGTCGTTGTAGCCGGGCGGCAGATAGATGGTGATGTCGCGATCGTTGTCGAGGATTTCCGAGTGAAAGCCGCGGACGTGATCGAGAGTGCCGCGCCGCGTTTCCTTTCTTCGGTTGGGGAGCCGCAGCGCGCGCCGGAAGGCGGTGCGCAGCGTATCGCTCATGGTTTGCATCAGTCTCGAATCTCGCGGTAGCCGCTGCGGAAGTAGAGCAGCGGCTCGCCCTCGCGGGTGAAGACGTCGACGACTTCGCCGACGAAGATGGTGTGATCGCCGCCCGGAAGTTGCTCGTGCAGCTTGCATTCGATCGCGGTGAGCGCGCCGGTGATGAGCGGGACGTCGAGCGCGCCGGTGAATGTCTCGACGCCTTCGAAGCGGTCATCCCGGCGCGAAGCAAACTTCGAGGAGATCTCCGTCTGGCCGCTGCTGAGAATGCTCACTCCGAATTTCTGCGCGGCGGCGATGGCCTCGTGCGTCTTCACCGAATTTTCGATGCAGACGAGGACGAGCGGCGGATGGAGCGAGAGCGATGCGAACGAGGCGACGGTCATTCCGAAGAGTTTCCCGTCGTGCGACGTCGTCACGACCGTTACGCCGCTGGCGAAATGCGACATGGCCAGCCTGAAACGAGCATCATCGATCGGCATCGCGAACCTCCGGGCGGCGCAGTGTAATGCAACTTTCGGGCGCTTCCGCGCGCGTGGCATTCGATGTGATAAAACTCCGCGCCCTATGAAAGTCCACGAGTATCAGGCCAAAGAAATCCTGCGCCGCTACGGCGTTCCGACGCCGCGCGGCATCGTCGCGGAAACGCCGGACGAGGCGCGCGCCGCGGCGAAGGAGCTGGGCGGGCGCGTGGTCGTCAAGGCTCAGATTCACGCCGGCGGCCGCGGCAAAGGCGGCGGCGTCAAGCTCGCCAAAGACGCCGACGAAGCTGCCGAGCTGACGAAGAAGATGATCGGCATGACGCTGATCACGCATCAGACCGGCCCCGAGGGGCGCGAGGTCCGCAAAGTCCTGATCGAGGAAGCGCTCAACATCGACAAGGAGCTCTACCTCGGCATCACACTCGACCGCCGCATCGGCATGCCGGTGGTGATGGCGTCGAAGCAGGGCGGCATGGAGATCGAGGAAGTCGCCGAACGCGATCCGTCTGCGATCCATCGCGAGCCGATCGACGGCGTCCTCGGCGCGCTGCCCTTTCAGGCGCGATCCGTCGCGAACGCGCTCGGACTCACCGGCGACGCCTACAAGAAGTGCGTTGATTTCGTGCAGAAACTGATGCGCTGCTACCTCGACACCGATGCGTCGCTCGTCGAAATCAATCCGCTGATGGTCACGAAAGAGGGCAACGTCGTCGCGCTCGACTGCAAGATGAACTTCGACGACAACGCCATGTTCCGCCACAAGGACATGGCCGAGATGCGCGATCTCAACGAAGAGGATCCGCTCGAAGTCGAGGCCTCGAAGTTCGGCCTGAACTACATCACGCTCGACGGCAACGTCGGCTGCATGGTGAACGGCGCCGGGCTGGCCATGGCCACGATGGACATCATCAAGCTCGCCGGTGGACAGCCTGCAAACTTCCTCGACGTCGGCGGCGGCGCGAGCGCGGAACAGGTCAAGAACGCCTTCCGCATCATCCTGTCGGACAAGAACGTGAAGGCGATCCTGATCAACATTTTCGGCGGCATCATGCGCTGCGATCGCATCGCCGAGGGAGTCGTGAGCGCGTCGCGCGACATCGGGTTGCCGGTTCCCGTCGTCGTCCGGCTCGAAGGAACGAACGTCGACCTCGGCAAGGAGATCCTCAGCAACTCGGGACTCCCGCTGATCACCGCCGACGGCATGTGGGACGCGGCGCAGAAAGTCGTCGCTGCGGCGCAAGGAAAATAGCGTAATGGCCATCTGGGCAGACAAAAACACACGAGTGATCGTGCAGGGCATCACCGGCCGCGAAGGAACCTTTCATGCGATTCAATGCCGCGACTACGGCACGCAGGTCGTCGGCGGCGTGACGCCCGGCAAGGGCGGGACGACGCATGAAGGCTTCGCGGTCTTCAACAGCGTTCGCGAGGCGCGCGAGAAAGCGGGCGCGAACTGCTCGCTGATCTTCGTGCCGCCGCCGTTCGCGGCCGACGCGATCATGGAGTCCGCAGACGCCGGCATCGAGCTGATCATCTGCATCACCGAGGGCATTCCGGTGAACGACATGATGCGCGCGCACGATTTTCTGCGGAAGGCCAATGCGCGCGCGATCATGTCGGGCGCGATGCCGTCGCGCCTGATCGGTCCGAACTGTCCCGGCATCATCACACCGGGCGAAGCGAAGATCGGCATCATGCCGGGACACATCCACCGTCCCGGTCCGATCGGCATCGTGTCGCGCTCGGGAACGCTGACGTACGAAGCAGTCGGCCAGACGCGCGCGATCGGACAATCAACGGCAGTCGGCATCGGCGGCGACCCGCTGCCGGGCACGAATTTCATCGATTGCCTCGCGGCGTTCGAAAGCGATCCAGCCACCGAGGCCATCATCATGATCGGCGAGATCGGCGGATCGGCCGAAGAGGAAGCGGCAGCGTTCGTGAAGGAGTCGGTCACGAAGCCGGTGGTCGCCTTCATCGCCGGCCAGACCGCCCCGCCCGGACGCCGCATGGGCCACGCCGGCGCCATCATCAGCGGCGGCAAAGGCACGGCCTCCGAAAAGATGGCCGCCCTGAAAGCAGCCGGAATTCACGTCGTCGAAGCGCCGAGCGAGATGGGGTCGAAGGTGGCGGAGGTTTGGAAGGGGCGCTAGTTGTCCTGCTCCGCCCACGGATTAATCAACGCGATTCCAAGTCCTTGGAAGTGGCGAACATTGCGGGTCGCGACGGTCGCTTTACGCGCCAGAGCAATGGCGGCAATCTGAAGGTCACGAAGCTCGATCGTTCTGCCTATGAGGCGCCGCGCAGCCCCAATACGGCCGGCAGTCTGCGCTGCAGCTTCATCGAAGGGAACGACACGTCCGTCGAAATCTTCTTCGAGCGCCTGAGACAGCGCTTCGTCCAACGCGCGACGGCGGCGGCCAGCCGCAAGGATTTCGATTCCAAAACGGAGTTCGTAGACGGAAATGGAAGTGGTCCACATCGACTCTGCCGGTTGGCTGTCGAGCCACGCGATGACTGCTCGATCCGGTTCCGGCCTGATGAACGCTGAAACCACGTTCGTGTCAAGGAGGATCATGACTCGTCGAAATCCGCCGGCTCGGCAGGATAGCCACGCAACTCAGGTATCTCCTCTTTGAGGCCGATTCCGCGGAAACGAGCCGCGAGCCGAGTGCCTAGTCCGGGACGGGTTTCTCCCTCGGTCCTGACCGCGTTGCGAAGGATCTCGCGAACTTCTTCCTCGGTGCTGCGGCCGTGACGCCGCGCGCGCTTCTGGAGCCTGTCCTTCACGTCATCATCAAGCTGCCGAACGAGTATTTGAGCCATCGTGGCTCGCGATGATAGCACGATAGCATTCACTCAAATCGTCGCTTCTTCTCAGGCATCGCCGGGCGAAGGTGGCCGGGATTTGGAAGGCACGGCAGTAGGAATCACGGCAGCAGCACGTCCACCTTCCCACTGTTCGGCCCTGGCTTCAGGTTGTAATACGCAACTACCAACCCGACGCGATTTTGCAGCACGGCATTTCGGATCACTTCGCTGTGCGCGAGGAGGTAGGCGGCCGAGCTTCGCGCATTCGCCTTCACGCCCCTCTCCACCCGATCGGGCGCCGGCCACGCCTGCCAGCCGATGAATGACTCACGAATCCGCTGCACGAGTGCGACGAGGCTCGGCGTCGTCGGATCGGTCGGGTCGAGAGCTGCCACGACAGCGCCGCAGTCCTCGTGCCCCATGACCACGATGAGCTTCGTCCATCCTTTGCTGATCGCGTACTCGATGCTGGCGAGATCGAATGGACCGGCCACGTTACCGGCCACGCGCACGACGAAAAGGTCGCCAATGGCCCGCCCGAAAATCAGTTCAGGAGGCACGCGGCTGTCCGCGCACGAGAGGACGGTCACCGGCGGCGTCTGGCCCGGCGGATACACACCCGTTGCATTCCGCTGTGCCGCCAGCCCCGTGTACGGAAGACTGCCGGCGATGAAGGTCACGTTGCCGTCCGCGAGTGTCTGCCAATAAGCATTGGGCGCAGACCCCGGAGCCGGCCACGGCAGCGGAAACGGCAGCGTCTGTGCGACTGAGGGAAGGGCGAGACACGAGTAAAGGACGACGAGAGCGAGAACGAAGCGGCGTGTTGAGCGCATGCAGGAACTCCTTCCGTCATAAGGATAACGGACTCAGCGGCGGGTGATCACGATTTCGCTGACGTCGACCGGCCGCTCGATCGCATCGACGATCGTAGCCGCGACGTCGCCGGGATCCATGAACCCCGGACGCGGCTCCGGCCAGAAGGGTGTGTTCATTCCACCCGGAGCGACGGCGATGATTCTCGCCTTCGTCCCTTTTGCTTCTGCTTTGAGCGCTTCCCCGTACCCACGCGCGCCCCACTTCGCGGCGCAGTAGACGCTCTCATTGGCTTTTCCGATCAGCGCCGCGGTGGAGAGGATGTTGACGATCGTTCCGCCGTGCTCTTTGAATCGCGGAAAGAGCAACTCGCAGAAGTTGATCGTGGCGATGAGGTTCGAATCGATGATCGCGGCGATCGCATCGTCATCGTACGAACCAACCGGTCCGAAGATGCCTGTGCCGGCGCAGTTGATCAGCAGATCAATGTTGCCGAGCCGCTCCGCTGCTTCGATGGCGCGCAGCGCAGTCTCGCGCTTGGACGCATCGCCGGATACATCCGCCGTCCCGCGACGCGACACGCCGACCACCTGCATCCCTCGGCTTCGCAGAAGTCCGGCGATCGCGAATCCCAATCCGCTCGAAGATCCGGTGACGATCGCAACCATGCGCGAAGTTTAGGCGCAACTGCGCGTCACGAGTGCGAACATAGCGGCTGCCGCGCTGGGCTGGCGTTGATCTCAAGCCGAGGATAACAATCGTCATGCACGATCCGCCCCCGGGCGGTGAGCTTGCCCTAGCGGCGGATCGGTCAATGGGACATGCGTCAGAACGCCGAGGCCACGCAAAGTCTCAACCCGAGCGAGGGGGCGGCGGTCACGGTGGGTACATGTCCGTACCGTTCGTATCGAGAGTACCGATAGTGATATTGCGCATCGGATGCTGGGCTTCGAAAACGATGCGCAGCAGGGTCACACTGCGTTCGCCGGGTTTGACGACAACTTCGCCAAAATGCAGCGTACCGACACCGGCGACGGTTAGCGTTTGATCATTGTCGGCAACAAGATCGGCGGAAAACGCGAATGCTCCACTCTCGTCGGTGACATCGTGAAGAGCGCGGTAGGTCCGGGACCTATTGAGCCGAGACGCGTCCGGGCGTAAGGGGATATGGCGACCGTCGACGATCACGTTCTTCAAACGAAGATTGTCAATAGTCATTTCCGCTTCTGTCGCACCGTGCACCTGCCGGCCCGTGATGCGGGCGCCGATTTCATCGATGTGAATGCGCCCGAGGATGTCCACATTGCGGAGTGTTACGAAGGCCGTCGTAATCGCAACGCGACCATCATCGGTGCCGCGCACGGATGATGTGGCCTGATCGAAGCGAATGCCATTGGCATCGTAATGTTCGACGCTGGCATTTCCTTCTCCGCCGGCGGGTGCGAGCGCGACTGAGCCTGCCGCAGGCACATCACCGCCAATGGCGATGGCTTGGGCGTGAAAGTGGTGGTGCGTAGCAGGCGCTGCGAACACTGACAACGCAAAAAGAGCAAGGATGAGCGGAAAGATTCGAGACGTCATGACTCTCCTTCAGCATTAGTACGGCGGCGTGATTGCCAGCATCGAATACGCGTTACGACCCGGAGTATAGAACGAAAGGCGCCCAATACCTCGGCTGCCGGAAAACGGACTTACTGTTGACGAGATGGAGCTTCGCGTTGCGAAGGGCGGTGGCAGGATCCTGTCCGGCGCGGATGTTGGCGTAGAGATCGTCCATGAGCTGCGGCGTGGCGTTGTCGTTTACTTCCCACAACGCGGCGATGACCTGATGCGCGCCGGCGTGGAGGAACGCCCATGCAAGCCCCACCAATCCCTCGCCGGTATACGCACGCGTGCCCGCTCCATGACAACTCGAAATCGTCACAAGGCGGGCACGCAATTTTTGTTTGATGATGTCGCGCGCATAGAGCTTGTAGGACTTGCCGTCACTCGCAAGGACGACGGCGGAGTCCAACGGGCGTTGACGGGTAGCCACACCATGAGCGACGAAATGAATGTAAGCGCGCAGGCCGGGTTTTGCGCTCTTGTACGCATCCGGCGTTGCCAGTGAGCCCGTCAGAATTGTACAGGCCGGCGCGAAATGCTTTTGTATCCGATCGATTTCTTCAGTGGCCTTGATCAGACGCGGAAATTCTTTGCCAGCTGACGGCGGGTCACCCACCAGGAGCATCGAACCCTGCAGCGAACCGGCCTGCACTCGATTGAGCAACTCGAGCGATCCCGTCGTTTCGATCTTGACGCTGTCAATCCAGTAATGCTGCGTGGCGGGGTCGACCAGCGTCTCCATGTTGAAGGAATGCAGCCGGCCGTCAGGAACGACGATGACACGAGAATTCACAGGAATCCGTTTGCTGACCGGCGCGACGAGAATGTCGTACAACTCCGAGCCATGAGAGAGGCGGACAGTGCTTTCGCGCAAGCTGAGGAGCTCGCTCGAGTAGGCCTCGACTTTCTGCTCAATTGTTGCGGCTGGCGGAAGCTGCGTAACTTCGATCGAATTCGGGGTAATCGTCCAGACGTAGGAACGTTTCGGCGTAAGCCAATACGATAGAAGGACGGCGTGACGATCGCGTGCCAGGCGTTTCGGGTCTGTATGTTGCGGCCTGGAACTGCCTTCCAGGGCGTCCGCGAGCGACTGAACCCGGCTCACTTCCGCAACTGTCAGAGCTTCTGAAACTCGTCCCGCGCCGAGAAGAAAGAAAACGTAGTCGTCGTAAACCTCGCGTATCAGGGTCCCAAATGAGAGACGGAGCTCGTCGGACTTCACGTCGTTGCGCGCTTCACCGGCGGTACCGATTGCGCGCCGGAAGTGCTCATCCGCGTCGGCAACCCGATTGGCAGCAACATAGAACTGCGAGAGGCGTCCCTCGGCCTCCCAACGCTGCGAAGGTTTTACGTTTTCAGAATTAAGGATGCGTTGCACCTTCTCGATGGCGGAGTCGAGTTGGCCAGACGCGGCGTCGATGCGCGCGTCGATGAGAGTCGTACGGAACAGTTGCTTCGTATCGCCTCGTTCATGGGACAGGGCTGATGCCTTCTCATTGGTTAAACGAGCCGCGGCAAGGTCGCCCATTTCAAGCTGTGCAATCGCCAGATTGGCGGCAAAATCGGGAAGGTCACGATGATTGACCTTCTGTGCTACCGCAAACCTTTCCGCATAATTTTGGAGCGCTGTCTTTTTGTCTCCGCGCAGGCGCGCTGCGTCGCCTGACAAATTCAGCAAGGCGATGAGGTCGTAATCGGCACGCAATTTCTTTGCGAGTGGGATCGCTTCGGACAACAGGACGGAGGCATTTTCTAGATCGCCAATAGAGATGTAAGCCCAAGCCAGATTCCCTTTGGCTTTCACGATCATCGATTCGGCGTCCGCAGGAACGAGGTCGAGTTCTTTCAAGTAGAGGTCAATGGCTTCATCATAGCGCTCCTGCTCTGTGAGGGCGTTCGCACCCGCGATCATCGCGCCAATCTGAATGGCGGGCTGGTGATACCGCCGTGCCGCTGCGGCGGCACCGTGGGCATACTCGGTGGTATCCGCGTACTGCTTGCGATGAAATTCGAAATTCGCACGATAAAGAAGGACTTCGGGGATTGTTGACGGGTGACGTTTTCGTGCGAGCCTTTCGGCGCGAACAAGAAGTTGCTCAGCCACCGCATCATTCATAATGCGATAGTTCGCGCCGGCGAGGTACGTCATGCGGCGGACCTCGACATCACTCTGGGCAAGACGGCGTGGTAACGAGGATGTAAGGAGAGCAATCGCGCCTTTTGGATCGTTACTCGCAACGAGAACTTTGCCGCGCAACATCCGAAGCCGCCATACTGCGTCGGCGTCACTCCCCCGAAACCGCGCCAATGCCGCATCAATGTAGGGCCCGGCCGTACCCCAATCGCCGCGGTCGCACAACGCCGCGGCTTCCTGGTACGCAGCCTCTTCGTCTTTTTTTTGTGCCGCTGCGAAGGACAACAGCAGTAGCGGAAGGAGAAGCAGCTTATGGAACCGTTTCAAGGCCATTGGTAGTCACTGAGCCGCAGGTGGCGCTTCCGACGAACGGACAGCCCAGGTCGAACCGCAGAAGGTTCAGGCGCCTCTCGCCGGGTTTGATGATCAACTCTCCGATCTTGATCGATCCGAATTCAGCGACCGTGACGACGTAGCCGTTTCTCCGCACTGGAAATTGTGCGCGCAGGTCCGCGCGATCCTTGAAGTCCGCGTCGTTCACGACGTCGATGCCGTCGATCGAGTCGACCAGTGAGCAGTGAATCATATTGGGATGCGGCGCACCTTTCTCGAGCCCTTCCGGAGCCCAGCAGAAGCGGTCCCCCAGGAGCTGCGCGAGCGTTTTCTTGCGTGAATCGTCGACAGTGCAGTGATGCTCTTTGGAATCCTGCTCCAAAAGCTGTTCCATGCCCGGAACGTCATTTTGACCAGGTTTTGAAAGCGCGTCGACGAATTTTGCATGCGTCGCATAGCGCGCATAGAAGTCGTGATTGAAATTGACCTGTACGGGCTTGCCGGCAATGCGCAGGTTGTCGACGCTGCTGCCGTGAACCGTAATCTCGCCTTCGTCCTGTCCCAGCTCATGACGCGACGTAATGCGGCTGGAGAGGAGATCGACATGCAGAAGATTCAGCACGTTGAGGTTCTTGATCGTCACAGAGGCCAACGTGTTGCGTACGGTGCCGTGGGTGCTGCCGGAAACATATACCGACGCTTCGTCGAACGTGATGATGCCTTTGTAATTGAAATTCGAAACCGTCTGATAGCCTTCGCCGCCAGTCGGTGCAAGCGCCGCCGAGGCTTGACTGGGAATGATGCTGTTGTCAGGTTGCTCGAAACAGGCACCGAGTGCGACCGCGCTCGCGTTAAATGCGAATGACATGACTGCCTCCTCTTCTCTCTGCTCTTACCGAACCTCCACTGCGAAGTGGTATGCAGCAGGGATCTCTGCTTCCCCGCCTCGGATTCCCAATGTGTAGTTTCCCTTATGAAGCTTTCCGGCCGGGACGACCAGGCGAACTGGATTCGCCGCCTCATTTTTCGTCTTCACCGTTGTTGAACCGATGAGATGGCCGGCGTCATCGCGCAATTCACAGAAGTAGGGCGGATGCGGTTCCAGCACCGGAATGACGAAATCGAAGGCAACTTTCGTCCCAACGATGGCGTACGGCGTTTCGGGAGCGCGTGCCGTGTCCAGTTGGATCACCTGCACGCCGGCCGTGGCGTGCGTCGCCTGGATCGGCGGTTTTGAAGGATTACGCCAAAGTCCGGCGATCTGCGGCGCGTACTGATAGGTCAGTCCAACCGCCACTGCAACCACTGCTGCGGCGGCGGCCCACTGCGGGTAGTACCGGGGTTTGAACTGCACCACGTTGATGGTTTTCGGGCGAAGGCCGTCCGCGACTGCTGCCGCATCCAGGACGTCCGCCGTGCAGTCGGTGCAATCGGCGAAATGCTCCTCGAACGCGTCCCGCTCTGCCGGTTCCAGATCGTCGAGGATGTAGCCCTCGGCGGCCATCGATTTCTTTGCTTCGTCATGTGTCATCAGTCTGTCCCGTTACCCGTCTCTCAGTTGGGTAGTGACGGTTTTGCCGGATTCGTTTCATTGGGACGCCGCGCTGCTTTCTGCTCCTTCTCCCACGCCTCGCGGAACTTTTCCCTGGCTCGATGAAGCAGTACGCGAAGGTAGCCTTGATCAACGCCGAACTCTTTGCAGACCTCTGCCTTCGGCCGTTCGTGGATATAGACCGCAGTCAGAATCTCCCGTTCGCGGGGGATGGCCATCTCGCTGATGACGCGCAGGACGCACTGCCGCTGCTGCTCTTTGATGATCTCGTCCTCCTGCGTTTCTGACGTAATCAGTTTCACGAGATCGTCGTCTTCGATCGGCTGGACTCGCCTCTCTCCGCGGTTCCACTCGAAGATGATGTTGTCGCACACTCGGAAAACGTACGCGCCGAAGCCGTGCCCGCTACGGATTCCATCGCCTGCGGGATCGCGTAACTTCCTGAAAACGCGGAAAAACGTCTCCTGCACGGCATCATCGGCTGCCTCTGGATATCGCAAACGGCTGCGCGCTTTGATCCGCAGAGGGGGCGCGAAATACGAGACGAAATGCTCCTCGGTAGAACGATCGCCCTCCCGCAGACGGCGGAGGTACTCGTCGTCAAACGGAAAGAAGTCCATGATCAGTAGAGTGACTGAAACGTTACTTTAGCAGCTACTACGGCCTTGCGGCAGCGTCGATCGTTCATGCGCGCAGGCGCGCGGCGGCTTTGCGCAACGCTGCATGACCGACGGCAATGTCGACGCTGCGCTGCAACATCGGGAGGTACTGCGCGGCGAACGCTGCCTCCGCTTTTGGTCCGATTAAGCCGTCCACGCGATCGGCGATGGCGGCCACGTCGGACGGCTCGAAGTCGATGCGCGCCATCTCGTCGATGTCGACGATGAGCGACGTGAGCGGCTTGAGCCAGGCGAAGAACGGATCTTCCTTCAGCAGCTGCAGCAGTTGCGATGGCTTAACGGGCGCGACGCCGAACGCGTAGTCGCTCGCCGCTGCATCGATCAGCGCGCGATGCAGCGGAAGGAGCGCCTTCGAAACGTCGCGCAATGCGTCCCGCAGCGCGGCCCGCTCCGGCGAGTCCGGCGTGTGCATCGTCCGCGCGTAGAAGGAGTTTTTGTCGAGCGGCATGGGCCCCGAAACATCGCGCTCCCACGGTTGGCTGGGGAAGGGTGGCTAGGCAGTGGCCAACCGTGGAAGCGCGAAAACGGTGCTGAGAGCGGAAAGTCTACCGCAAGTAGAGCGGGCCGCGTAAAGCAGTTTCTGCGGCTTGCCTCGCCGCTCAGGCCCGGCTTAGAATGCGCGCCCGCGCCGGATCGGAATGCGACTCCGGCAGGGGCGGTTAACGTCGCTTGCTCGCACCCATAGCTTAATTGGATAGAGCATCTGACTACGGATCAGAAGGTTCGAGGTTCGAGTCCTCGTGGGTGCACCAATCAGGTTTCAATCCGGCGGCGGGCAATGAGCCCGCCGTTGTAATCTTTGAACGAATGGACGAAGCGCACTGGATGCACGAGGCGCTCGCTCTCGCTGAAGAAGCGGGGGCGGCGGGCGAGATTCCAGTGGGCGCAGTCGTCGTCGATCGCGACGGCATCATCATCGGACGCGGACGCAATCGCCGTGAATCCGGCGATCCCCTCGGCCACGCGGAGTTGATCGCCATCGCTGAAGCAGCGAAAGCGATCGGCGACTGGCGGCTCGAAGGGACGACGATGGTGGTGACGCTCGAGCCGTGCGCGATGTGCGCCGGCGCGCTCGTCAACGCGCGCGTCGCGAAGCTGATCTTCGGAGCATTCGATCCGAAGGCAGGCTTCTGCGGTACGCTCGGAAATCTGGTCCAGGATGTTCGGCTCAATCACCGGCTGGAAGTGGTCAGCGGGGTTGCCGCCGAGGAGTCGAAAAGGCTTCTGCAGGAGTTCTTTCAAGGGTTGCGCAAGCGGTCGCAGGTCACGGAGAGGTGGCAGAGTGGTTGAACGCGGCGGTCTCGAAAACCGTTGTACCTTCACGGGTATCGGGGGTTCGAATCCCCCCCTCTCCGCCAGCGGCGACGCGCCGCGGCGTTGGTTGGCCTAGCCTCAGTCAACAGCGCTTACTAAGTTGCGTCCGCGAACATCAGCACTACGTCTTTGAACGGAGAGATGGCCGAGTGGCTTAAGGCGCACGCTTGGAAAGCGTGTGTACGGTAAAACGTACCGTGGGTTCGAATCCCACTCTCTCCGCCATCGTGCCGGCACGGCTTGTTGGTTGGCCTAGCCTCGGCCCACAGTTCCTATCTTCAGGCTACGGCTACTGTTTGCCCGCGGAACATCGCTTCCGTTTCGGCATTCAGCAAAACCCACAGCGTGTAGACGCCGAGGGCGGTGCCGAGGGGGAAGCTGAGGATGTGCAGGACGCCGACGATGATGGCGACGATGCGCGCCCACGGCTGCATTTTCAGCAGGCCGATTCCGGCCAGCAAGCCAGGCAGCGCAACGATCATCAGAAAGCAGGCGATGGCGGCGCCCACTGCGCCGGTGATGAACATCGCCTCGTGATCGCCGGAAATCGCGCCGCCGAAGAGGACGACGCTGCCGATCCCCAGACCCACCAGAACGATGATTGCGCTGTAGACGATGAAGCACCAGCCGAGAATGCGAACGTGGTCTCTCATGATGAGTGATTGATACGAAGCGCGCGCCGCAGAGTTGCGGCCAGGGAACATGCTACGCTTTCGGCAGGTTTCGATTTCGAGTTCAAAAGGAGGCTTGCCACAGATGCGTCATCTCGTTGCCGCAACAGCAGTGGTCGGCTTTCTCGCAAGCGGTCTGGCATGCGCCCAGATGAAATCGGCAGTTCCGCCGGGTACGCCGTCGACAAAGCCGCAGGTCAAAGCGGCGACGCCGATCCCGGTGGCTCAGGAGCCGCTCGAAGCGGCGCGCCGGATCTCACGCGAGGAAGCGATCAAAATGATCAAAGCGAAGAAGGCCGTGTTCGTCGATGTACGGCCGAAGGAATCGTACGATCAGAGTCACATCAAGGACGCGATCAGCATCCCGCTCGGAGACATCCTCACGCGCGTGAAGGAGATCCCGCCCAAGACGTTCATCATTACGTACTGTGCTTGACAGAATGAGCACACAAGCGCCCGTGCGGTGCTGGACCTCAATGCTCATGGAATCAAGAACGCGGCCGCGCTCCTCGGCGGCTGGAACGGCTGGAACGAAGCCAGGCTGCCGATCGAATCGACGCCGAAGAAATGATCCGAAAGGCCCGGCACTGCCGGGCCTTTTTAGTTGATGCCTTTGAAGAAACGATTCAGTCGCGGACGAAACCAGTGCTTGCGGTCGAGTGAGAACGCCACCGCGGTAGCCTTTCCGACGATGCGCCGCCGCTCGATCATCCCGATGTAACGGCTGTCGTTGCTGTTGTCGCGGTTGTCGCCCATCACGAAGTAGCGTCCCGGCGGAACGGTCAGCGGACCATACGAACGCATGGCCGGATTCTGCGGCGCGAACATCACGTCGTGCGTCTTTCCGAAGAGCGTCTCCTCGACGATGAACGACGTTCCCTGCTCGTCATCCTCGCGCTGCCCGACCGGCTTCCAGATCGCGGCCTGGCCGTTGATGAGCAGCTGGTTATCGCGCAGTTCCAACTTGTCGCCAGGCACCGCCACGACGCGCTTCACCAGCCGCACGCCGTCCGCCGGCGAGAAGAGCACGACGATGTCGCCCCGCTTCGGATCGCTCCACTTCGCCAGCTCCACGAGCGTGAACGGGATCTTGAGGTCGTAGGCCAGCTTGTTGACGACGACGCGGTCGCCCTCTTCGATGGTCGGCTTCATCGAGCCGGTGGGGACGTCGTTCCAGTCGGCCAGCGCCGAGCGGAGGGAGCTGATGACCAGCAACATCAGGAGGAAGACGCGCAGTTCGTAAAAGACTTTTTTCTTATCCATGGATGCGTACGCACTTTTCAATCACGGCAGTCTGATGCATTCGAGAGGCAGCAACGCGTTTTTGTTTCGAGGAGGAGCATCCCGCGTTTCAACGCTCCGGAAGCTCCATCGTAGTAGTGAATTGAAGTCAATCCACGGAGGAATCAAACGTCATGAAAAAGTTTGTCATTGCACTGATGGTCACGGCTACCTCGGCGATCGGTTTCGCCCAGACCGGACCTGGGATGCATCACCGCCGCGGCCAGGGCGCCGACTTCGGCCGCATCGCCGCAAAACTCAATCTCACCGATGCCCAGAAACAGCAGCTGAAGGATATCCGCACTGCCAGCCGCGAGCAGAACAAGCAGCTCTACGCCGATTTTCGCGCGAAGTTGCAGGAGTTCCGCGCACTGAAGCAGGCCAACGATCCGAAGGCCGATGATGTGAAAGCCGAGCTCAAAGCGATGCGGCCGCAGCTCGAAGCGGCGCGCAAAGCGAACCGCGAAGCGATGCTCAACGTCCTCACTCCCGAGCAGCGCGATCAACTGAAAGCCGCTCATCAGCGCGGCGCCGGACGCAGAATGGCCCGCCGCGGAATTCGCGCCGGATTCGGCAACCTGAATCTCAGCGATGAACAGAAGTCGCAGCTCAAGCAGCTCCGCGAAACGACGCAGCAGCAGAACGCGCAGCTCTTCGCCGACGCCCGCTCCACGCGGCAGGAACTTCACTCGCTCCGCGGCACGAACGATGCGCGCGCGGCCGAACTGAAGGCGCATCTCGAGTCGCTCCGCCCGCAGCTCGAAGCGGCGCGCAAGCAGCAGCACGAAGCATTCGTCAACATTCTCACGCCCGAGCAGCGCACGCAGCTCGAGCAGTGGAAGGCTCAGCGGCAGTCACGCCGCCAGAGCCGGTAGTCGCTTCCTTCCCCCCTCTCTCGTTGAAAGGCGCCGCGCGGACTCGCGGCGCCTTTCTTTTCCGGGCCGGCACGGCCGGCGGCGTTGGTTGCCCAAGGCTCCGCCACCGTTCCTCGCGACATCAGCATCCGCGAAGCGCGCGCGTTAGACTCGCGCATTCATGTCGCACCGCAACTCCGTCCACGATCTGAAGAGCCTCGTGCTCTCGTTTCATTCGCTGATCGGAATTGAAACGGTCGAGGAGGATCGCGTCCGTTCGCTGCTCATGGAAGTGGCCACGGATCTCAAGCTCCCGTTCTTCGAATGGTCGCTGACGAGCGGTTTCAGCCGCGTTCATGGCTCACCGATCTCCGGCACGCAGGACGCCCTTGGCGCGCTGCACCACATCGCCCAGATTGAGAATACGGACGCCATCTTCCTGCTCAAGGACATGGCTCGCCACCTCGACAATCCGAACATCAGCCGCGCCTTGCGCGAGCTCGCGCAGAAGCTGATGTCGACCCGCTCGGCCATCATCCTGACCGGCGAGCCGCTGGAACTGCCGAAGGATTTCGAGGCGCTGGCCGTCCGCTTCCGGCTGGAAATGCCGGACATCAGCGAGCTGCGGGACGTCGTCCGTCTCGCCGTCGAATCGATCAGCGCGCGGCAGCGGGTGCAGGTCGATCTCTCGCGCGATGATGCGGTCCGCCTCGTGCAGGCGCTCCAGGGATTGACCATCAATCAGGCCCGCCAGGTCATCGCGCAGGCCATCGTCGAAGACGGACGGCTCTCGGCCGCCGACATCCGTACCGTCGTCCGCTGCAAAGGCGAGATGATCGAGCGTGGCGGCGTCCTCGAGTTTTTTCCGGTCGAGGAGAACACATTCGAGATCGGCGGTTTCGCGCGGCTGAAATCGTGGCTGGAAAGGGCGCGCGTCGGATTCTCGGAGGAAGCGCGGGCGCTCAATCTCGACGCGCCGAAGGGCGTGCTGCTCGTCGGCGTGCAAGGCTGCGGCAAATCGCTGGCCGCGAAGTTCATCGCCCGCGAGTGGGAGCTGCCGCTGCTCAAACTCGACGCCGGCCGGCTCTACGAAAAATATGTCGGCGAGTCGGAGAAAAACTTCCGCAAAGCCGCGGCGATGGCCGAGGCCATGGCGCCGGTCGTGTTGTGGATTGATGAGATCGAGAAAGCGTTCGCGCAGGGCGGCAGCGCCGAATCCGACGGCGGCCTCTCGCAACGGCTCTTCGGATCGTTCCTGACCTGGCTCCAGGAAAAGAAGGACGAAGTCTTCGTCGTCGGCGCGGCAAACGATCTGATGAACGTCCCGCCCGAGCTGCTGCGCAAAGGCCGCTTCGACGAAATCTTCTTCGTCGATCTGCCGACCCGCGACGAGCGAATGTCGATCTTCGCCATACACCTCCGTCTCCGCAAACAGAACCCCGACACCTTTGACCTCACCGCCCTCGCCGACGCCACCGACGGCTTCAGCGGCGCCGAAATCGAGCAAGCCGTCATCTCCGCCCTCTATCGATCGCTACAGAAGAAACAGCCGCTGAACGTAGACGCGCTGATCGAAGCAGCAAGCAGCACAACTCCGTTGTCTGTGGCGCGTGCCGAGGATGTCTGTCGTGTGCGCGAGATCGGGAAGCGGTTTACGCCGGTGCGCTAGTGGGGCAACTCCTCAGCTGCACCACGGTACACTCGGCAGACTATGGCGTGGTCAATGGGATATCAGCCCTTAAGGGAGCCGGAACTAATAGACGCGTATTTGCTCGCCGTCGGCAAAGCCCTTTACATCGCGAGCAGCTTTGAGAAAGAGTGTCAGTGGGTTTTGAGGATTCTTAAGCTCGTCGCCAAGTATGAAACCGACCCTGACCTCGACACATTTGAAGCATTTGCCAATGCACTGAAAGATAGTCTTCTTAGACAGACTCTGCGTGGTCTTGCAGCATTCGATGGTGGCTCTGAGAATGAACTCGCTACACTTGCTGCCGGCAAGGATGCACGCAACTTCATTGCTCACGAAGCCGCTGCGCTTGGTCATCTAACAAACATTGGGTGCAAGCAAATCACCGACTCGATAGCTAGCCTTCGAGAGCAGATGGAGTCGCTAATCGCAGCCGACAATCTTGTTTCGAAATGGGTTTATGAAATCGAGGAGAAGGAGCCAGCACCTCAATCCATTCAGCAGGCGTATCCGACATTGGTCCGAAGCTGGGTTTTCAAAGGCGTCGCCGCGTAACTTCTTGTTTTTCGAGCCATTTCGACAGCCGGCGTTTGACTTCCTCATGTTCGATCGCTTCACCGCGATCGATCTCGTCGGATCCGCGGCTGATCGCATCCAGCACGTAAACCTGATACTGAATGTCTTCGAAGCTCGCGCCATCTGGAAGGCGATCAAGAAGCTTGCGAACTTCTTCTTTGGCTGTGTTCATAGCGGCAATGGTAACGCGGGCCGGGAAAGCTGCTACTCCCACTGCCATCCCCGTTCCGTATACAGCGTCACCAACCATCCGCGCTCGCTCAACTTGCGCATGACCAGATCCAGGCGCCCCGAAAAAAACATGATCACCGACGGATAGTCAGCGCGGTGGTGCACGATCTGAAGGCCGCGCGCGATGAACGGCTGCCGTTCTTCGACCGAAGTCACATCTCCTCGCGCGAACGTGAACTTTTTAAAGTCCAGCCCGGCCGTCGTTAGCGTCAACTCGGCGGTCGAGAACCGCAATTGGACGAATGGCCAGGGGGCGGTCCTGCCAAAAATCGCCGACTCTCCCCATAAGGCCCCGCCCCGAAATGCCATCGGCTCTTGTAGATGAATGGGGAGCGCTTTTCGTCTCCGAATTTCCAGGTCCACTCGCGACGCGCGCTCGGGAAATCGCAAGCGGTCGATGTGTCCTGCCACGTCGAGCAGTTCCGCGAGCGTACATTTCGAGTAATCGCATGGATCGTCGCTCATGCGCGATCGCGTCTACTCCCGCTGCCCTCGCCGATTGACGATCGACATGAACTCCTCGCGCGTCCTCGTGTCGTCGCGGAACTCGCCGCGGAGAACGTTCGTCTCCATGAACGACGACTCCTGCTCCACGCCGCGCATCACCATGCACATGTGCACGCCGCCCATCCAGACGGCGATGCCGCGCGGCTCCAGGATCTGTTCGATCGTGTCCGCGATGTCGTGCGCCAGATGCTCCTGCGACTGCAGCCTTCGCATGTGCACCTCCACGATGCGCGGGATCTTCGAAGCGCCGATGATCATCCGCTCCGGGATGTAGCCGACGATGAAGTGCCCGAAGAACGGCAGGATGTGGTGCGCGCAGAGCGTCTTGTACGTCCCGCCGATCACCACCAGGTTCTGGCACTGCGCGTCCGCCGCCGAACACGCCGTCCGAAACAGCGTGCTCAGTTTCTTCACGTCCGTGTAGTCGTAACCGCTCGTCATTTGAACTAACGACTCCGCCCAGCGGCGCGGCGTGTCGGCAATGTTCTCGTCGTTCATATCGATGTGCAGCAGCTTGAGCGCTTCGCGCAGGTGCTGCTGCAGGCGTTCGCGGTCGACGTCGGGCCGCGGCGAGGCCAGAATACTTCGGTCTTCGACGATCGCTTCCACTTCGGGAGCGACCACGAGGTCAGTCTTCTTCATGGGCGCGAAGTGTATGGGCAACGTCCGATTGACAACTGAATGAGCGTTCATTCATACTGCGCGATACCTGCCATTCCGCGGCGGCCTCGTTTTTGTAATCAGCCGCGACCAAAGGAGTTTTCTCATGGCCGAAGTCAAATCACAAGGCGCCGTCGACGCGATGGACGTTGCCGAAGGTGCTCGCGAGACCGAGTGGGAAAAGCCGTCATTCGTCGGCGACCTTTTTCTCGGCAAACTCAATCTCGATCTGATCCATCCCTTCCCCGAGCAGCCGGCCGACGACAAGGCCGAAGCCGACGACTTCCTCGGACGCCTGGAGCGCTTCCTGGCCGAGAACGTCGACGCTGAAAAGATCGATGAGCAGGGCGAATACGACTACTCGCTCTTCGACGGATTGAACCAGCTCGGCGCCTGGGGCATGAAGATTCCGAAGGAGTACGGCGGCCTCGGATTCAGCGCCACGAACTACAACCGCGCCATCGGCCTCGTGGCCACATGGTGCGGATCTACCGTTGCCTGGCTCTCCGCACATCAGTCGATCGGCGTTCCGCAGCCGCTCAAACTTTTCGGCACGCCCGAACAGAAGAAAAAGTATCTGCCGCGGCTGGCCAAAGGCGCGATCTCCGCGTTCGCGCTGACTGAGCCGGGCGTCGGATCCGATCCGGCCAAGATGGAGACGACCGCGGTCAAATCGCCGGATGGCAAGGGGTGGATCCTCAACGGCGAGAAGCTGTGGTGCACGAACGGCACGAAGGCCGAGTTGCTCGTCGTGATGGCGCGAACGGCGCCGAAGATCGTCAACGGCAAAGAGAAAAAACAGATCACGGCGTTCATCGTCGAGACGAACTCGCCCGGCTTCTCGATCGAGCATCGCTGCCAGTTCATGGGTCTGCGCGGCATCGGCAACGGGCTGCTGAAATTCGACAACGTCTTTGTCCCCAACGAAAACCTCCTCTGGGGCGAAGGTCTCGGCCTCAAGCTCGCGCTGATCACGCTGAACACGGGACGCCTCACGATTCCGGCCGGCTGCGCGGCGGCGGGCCGCAAGATGGTCGACGTCGCCAAGGATTGGGCGAACGAGCGCGTGCAGTGGGGCGCGCCGATCGGCAAGCACGAAGCGGTCGCTGCGAAGATCGCCTGGATGGCGTCGCATACATTCGCAATGGAAGCGATCGTGTGGCTGACGTCCGGCCTCGCCGATCGCGGCAACGTCGATCTTCGTCTCGAAGCGGCGATGGCGAAACTCTTCAACACCGAGGTGGCGTGGCAGATCAGCGACCACCTCGTGCAGATTCGCGGCGGACGCGGATACGAAACCTCGCGCTCGTTGCGCGAGCGCGGCGAGAAGGACTACCCGGTCGAGCGGATCATGCGCGACATGCGGATCAACCGCATCTTCGAAGGAACGAGCGAGATCCAGCATCTCTTCATCGCCCGCGAAGCCGTCGATCCGCACATGAAGCGCGGCTACAAAATCCTGCAGCCCGAAACGCCGACCGGCGAAAAGCTCAGTGCCGCAGCCAAAGCGGGCGTGCACTACGCAGGCTGGTACCCATCGCGCTACATCGGCTGGTCGCACTTTCCGAAGTTCGGCGAGTTCGGAAAACTCTCCGGGCACATGGGCTACATCGAGCGTAACTCACGCCATCTGTCGCGCTCGATCTTCCACGCCATGATGCGCTTCCAGGCCAAGCTGGAACGGAAGCAGATGGTGCTCTTCCGCATCGTCGACATCGGCACCGACCTCTTCGCCATGGCCGCCGCGATCAGTTACGCGACGATGCTGGCGAAGAAAGGCGGCGCCGAAAAGAAGAACGCCATCGATCTCGCCGACGTCTTCTGCCGCGAAGCGCGCATGCGCATCGACGCCAACTTCCACAATCTCTTCACCGACCACGACGACGCCGCCTATAAGCTGGTCATGAACCTGCTCAAGGGCGAGTTCGACTGGTTCAAAGGCCAGGTCGTCGAGCCGGTCATGCCGACGCCGGAGATGGTCGAAGAAGCGATGGCCAAACTGGCGTAACTACCCGCGAATCTTCTCCTCGTCGTCCGCTGTCTCGCTGCCTTTGTAGGTGGCGAGACAGCGGCCGCAGAGGAAGGCGTTGTTGGCGTCGCCGGGTGCGGGGACGAAGCCGTCGCGGTTGACCACTTCCACAAAACAGGCCGTGTACTCCTCAGGCAGCTCGCCGCGAACCGAAGCGGTTCGGCCGCAATCGCGGCAGACGAGCTGCGTCTGGCCTTCCATGACTACTTCTCGCCCGCCGCGGCGAAGACCGGCGTGATGTCGACCGGGATGTCTTTCAGCGTCGCGTTGACCGCGGTCATCTCCGGCGTCTCCTTGCCGTATTTGTCGAGCAGCGTTTTCGCGCGCGCGTAGTCGCCGGTCGCTTCGATCGTCAGCAGTTCCGTGGCGAGATCGCGGACGGCGTCGCGCGATTTTGCGAAATCGACGGTGTACTTGCCGCCTGCGACCGGCGTCACCGCGCCGCGCTCGCGCAGCCAGTTCCATTGGATGGCCGTTCCGCGGCCGTGCGCTTCGCCGACTCCGAATCGCGTGGAGCGGAACATCAGTCCGGCGTAGGTCGCCAGAAGCTGGCGCTCATCGAATGCGGTTACCAGTCCGTGCTGCTGTGCGTAGATCAGATTCCAGACGCCGAGGACGTCGGCTTTGCATTCTTCGATCGTGGAGTAGAGCTCCTTCAGCGGAATGCGCACCTCGACGCGCTTGGCGTCGGCCTGCGTCAGGAAGCCCGGCCCGAGTCCGTGGGACAGCTCGTGGAAGAGGACGTGATTGAAGAACGCGTCGAACGACACGAGGCTCGTCAGCGACGGATCGAGGACGCGCATCGCGATCGGCTTGCCGCTCTGGCGGAACTTCGCGTCCATCACGTTCTTGAGCAGAACCTTCTTCGATCCCTTTTTCTCGCGCACCACTTCGTCGTTCGGAAGATTGAACGCCGCCGTCTGCACGCCGCGGCGCGCATCGCCGGCGGTGTAGAGCTCCTGCACGACCTTGATCGGCGACTCACTGCCGCGGTTGGGATTCTTGTACTGCTCCGGCTCGGGAAGATTGCGCTCCATGTCCGGCAGCGCGTGGGCGTACGCGGCAAGCTTCGCGGACTCCGGCTTATCGACGACGGTGACGAACGATTCGAACGACGCTTTGTAGTTGAAGAGATTGTCCTCGTAGACCTCGTACGGTCCGATCACGACTTCGATGTTGCCGGCTAGATCCATCCAGGCCATGTCGCTTTCGCGATAGTCGCCGGTCGCGAATGCGTCGGCGCGCAGCGTGAGGAAGCGCTTCAGCGTCGGATCATTCGTGATGGCGGCAGCTTCGCGGAGTTTCGTTGCCGCGACGTCGAGGTAGTCTTTGTAAAAAGCGGAGTAGGGGATGGCGACGAGGTTCGTGCCGTCGCGGCGGACGACGGTGAAGAGTCCCTCCAGCTCGTCCTTCTGCGCGGGATGCGCGGCGACGTAGTGCTCGAACTCCTCCTTGGTGATGTCGGACGGATAGAACGCCGCGCCGGCCGGCTTCTTCATCGTGCCGACGAACGGTTCATCGTCTTTGAGCCGATCCCACGGACCTTTATTGGCGATGAAGTAGTCGTACGCCGGTCCGCCCTGTTTCGCCAGCGCGTCGCGCCACGCCGGATTCTCCTCCGACACCTGGCGCCAGTAGATCTCGTCGATCTGCTTCGACGCCTCGATCAGTTTTGCCACGACCTGCCGCTCGTTGTCGTTGAGAAGCGAGTGGTCGTAGTCGATGACCGTGCGCGGCAGTTGCGCCATGCGCTGCGCGACGTCGGGAGCAACGGTCATCGACGAGGTCGCGGCTGCGGGCGGGGCGGAGGTCGTGTTCGGTGTCGGCATCGTTGATGTCTGGCAGGCCGTGACGGCCCCTGCAAGGATGATGAGAAGTCGCTTCATGACGCTCTCCTTCGGGACGCGGGATTGTATGCGAGCCGAACGCCTGCTATCGTCGCGCCACTTCGCTGGCGAGGCTGCCGTTGATCATCGAGTGCACGAGTTGTCACGCGCGGTACCAGTACGACGAAGAGCGCTTCGAGCGGAAGCCGTCGAAAAAAATCAAGTGCGCGAAGTGCAGCAGCGTCTTCGAGATTCAGAATCCTGCTTTCGCCGCGAAACTGGAAACGTCCGTCGGCGATACGACGTCGACGCGGCGCGAGGAGACACGGACGCGCGCGCCCGAACCGCAGGAAACCACTGCGCAGTCGCCGCTGCCCGAACATGACACCGGCCCGCTGAAAACTCCGCAGCTTCCGCGCGGACGGCGCTTGTCGCTGGCCATCATCGCGGGCGCCGATGCGGGTACGGTTTATCGCATCGAAAAGCCGCGCATCACCATCGGCCGCTCGGCCGATCTCACCATCAACGACGGCGAGGCGTCGCGCCAGCACGCCGCGATCGAAGTCCGCGACCAGGTGGTGACGCTCGAGGATCTGAAGTCGACGAACGGCACCATCGTCGACGGCGAGAAATTGAGCGCGCCGGTCGACCTTCAGGACAAGTCGGAGTTTCAGATCGGCGGAACGGTGCTGATGCTAATCGTCACTGAGGAGGCATAACAGAGCCGGTTTCACGCGGAGACCCGGAGACGCGGAGGTGTTTTTTGTCTTTCTCCGCGTCCCCGCGTCTCCGCGTGACTACGTCGTTGGCGGAGCGCTTTCCGGCCCGCCCCCACCACCGCCCCGGCGACGGCGAAAACGGCGGCGGCGTTTCGGTCCGTCGCCTTCCGGACGCGGAGTCGGCGTTCCCCCCTCGGCATTCGGACGCGCTGCCTGCGGCGGGCGAGGAGGACGCGGCTCCCGCGGAGGACGCGGCTCGCGCGGCTGCTGCTGTTGCGGAGCGCCGGCGTTCGGATTCGGAGCCGATTCCTCGCCGCGATTTCCGCCGCGGCGGCGACGGCGACGCCGTCCCGTCCGCTCGCCCTCGGCTTGCGGAGCCGCGGACTGCTGCTGCGGAGGACGCTGCTGTTGCGGCGGCCGTTGCTGCTGTGGACCGCCTCCGCCGCCGCGTCCCGAACGATTCGGCCGGCCATCACGTCCGCGCTCGCGCTGCTGTTGTTGCTGCGGACGCGCGTCCGGACGAGGAGGCTTCGCTCCGCCGCGACGGTCATCCTTCTTGCCTCCAGCCTTCCCGGTCCGCTGCTCGAACTCCTGCAGCTTGCGCTGCATGTACTTGCGAATCGGTCCGTCCTGCCGCGCCCGCATCTCATCGAAACCGCAGTACGGACAGCGCTTCCACCCCTCGGGATAGGTCTTCTTGCAGGCTGAACAAAGGATGCTTTTCGGCAGGGGCATTGTCGGGGGGCGCATTGTACACTTCGGCTCGTGGAGCCCAGGGACGACACGGCGCGCCGCAAAACGTTGCAGACGCTGATCGAGCTCGCGCAGGGCTCGAGTCCCGCCGACTGCTGGGACGACCGCCGCGCCGAGGATCTGCTGCGGTCGCAATCGACGCCGGATGAAGTGCGGGAGCTTGGGATGAGCGAGGAAATGATTAATCGGGTGTGGGGAGTAGGGAGTGGGGAGTGGGAGAAAAGCCCGGCGAAAATCTCCGACACCCGACACCCGACACCCGACACCCCGCGATTCACCGTCCGCGTTTCCGCCCGTTTCGAAGCCGCGCATTTTCTGCGCGAGTACCGCGGCATCTCCGAGCCGTTGCACGGTCACTCGTACAAGGTTGAAGCCGATCTCGCCTCGCGCGCGGGCGGCGTCGATTCCGACGCCATCGCTGTCGATTTCGTCAGCGCGCGGCACAAGCTCGAAGCGCTGGCGAAGACGCTCGACTACGGCTGTATCAATGACGTGCCGCCGTTCGATCGCATCAATCCCTCGGCCGAGAACATCGCCGAGTGGTTCGCGCGCGAGCTCGGCGCGGCGGTTTCGTCCGAGGATGCCGTCGTCACCGCGGTGACCATTTGGGAAGGGCCGGTCAACTCCGTAACGTTTCGACCGATGCGTAAATAGTGGCCATGAACAAGATCGCCAACCACACCGCGCTGAAGGAGTGGGCCTCGGTCATCGACGCTCTCGGCAGCGGCGCGCAGATCGTGCTCATTCGCAAAGGCGGACTCGCCGATCAGTCGTTCGGCGTCGAGGCGCAGCGCTTCTACCTCTTTCCGACGAACTATCACGATGCCGGCGGCGGCGAACTTGCCCTGAGCGCAGCCAAAGGGCCGTCGCACGTGCCGATCACGCATTGGGCCGAGGTTGTGAAGACGTGGCAGATCCGCGACGCTGCGATGTTGCCGCGTCTGGAGTCTCTGACCATCCTCGATTCCGCCGCGATCGAAACGCGCTACCGCTTCCGGCCGGATCAGGCCATCAACGTCATCGCCGTCCGCGCGTATCGGCTTCCGAGTCCGGCAAACGTCGTCATGAAACCGGAGTACTCGGGATGCCGGAGCTGGGTCAGCATCGATGAAGAGATCGACATCGACGGCTCCGTTGCGGCGCTGCGCGATGACGCGCTCGACGCGCAGATCAACGCGATCGACCTGTTGCTCGCGGAACCCATCCCGGCGTGGAGCTGACAGTCATCATCATCATGCTCGCGGCCGGCATCGGGCTGGCAGCGTCGGTGATCATCACGTTCGCGGCCGCGCAGCGCGAGGCGGACATGAGCGGCGCCACGCGCGCGAAGGCCGCGCCGGATCGCAATCACATCGCCGCGTCACTGCTCTTCAACCTGCTCGTCTGCGGCGGAACGCCGGCGGATGTCGCGATGCGCACGATCCGCAAAAATGCGGGTCTGGCCTCGCCGGTCACATCGTCGATCGACATCACCAGTTGGAGCGAGCGCTACGCGAAGATGGCCACGCCGGAGCAGCGCATGGATCTCCTCGACACCGCCGTGCGACTGATCGCCGACCGCCCCACGCCCGTTCCGCTTCGCCAGTACTCGGCCCTGCTCGACCTCAGTTTCGCCCTCGGATTTCAGACCGACGCCCTGGCGAAGTTGCGCGACACCTACGGTTTCGATTATGTCGATCACGCCAAGAACGCGCGGCCGCGCAGCGCGGACCGCGGCGGCGTTACAACGCCTCTCTATTCGCGCGACGACCGCGAGCCGGCCGAGCTGCTGCGCATCCTCGGCGTCGAAGCGCCCGCCTCGCGCGCCATCGTCATCGCCGCGTACCGCAAGCTCGCCGCGCAGCATCATCCCGACAAAGTCTTCGGGGAAACCGCCGAGGTGCAGAACGCCGCCGCGGCGAGGTTCATCGAGATCACGAGGGCGTACGAGACACTTTTAGCGATCTACAGCGAATAGAGGGCTTGCCCTTCGCGGCCGGACGTGTATAATGACCGTTCGGGAATTCGGGTAGTTCACAGGTTGTTCACCGGCACTTCCCCTCCGAAGACCGTAGTAAATCTCGACGAAACAACATTGAGGACGGACGTGTCCGGTCATGGTGACGCGGACGGCGGCCCGGCTTCACATCGAAGAGACCGTTCAGCAATCGGCGCTCCGAATCGTAAAGCTCACCATCGCAACGACTTCGGCAGCGCGTCCAGGAAACCCAGAGACCCCCGGTAACCATTTTATTTGCCGCCGCATCTAATAGCGATAACGGCACGACTTACGCATTTTTGAAGCAGAAGTACGGGAGACACGATGAAGACGGCTGTAGCGACTGACCACGAGCAGGGATGGGACTTCGAGAAGGCTGCGATGCCTTACGTCGACTCCCTCTACAACACTGCCTATCGCATGACGAGGAACTCCGAAGACGCGGAAGACCTCGTGCAGGAGACGTACCTCAAGGCCTACAAGTACTACGACAAGTTCGAGGAAGGCACGAACTTCAAGGCGTGGCTCTTCAAGATCATGAAGAACACGTTCATCAACAACTACCGGAAGAAGAAGCTCACGCCGCACAAGATCGACTTCTCCGAGATTGAAGAGTCGTACGAACGGGTCATCCAGAAGAACGCGCCGGACCTCATCAAGGATCCGGAGAGCGAGATCTTCCAGGACATGATGGACGCCGACGTCAAGCGCGCCCTCGACTCCCTGCCGCACGATTACAAGATGGTCGTCCTGCTCGCGGACATCGAAGGCTTCTCCTACAAAGAGATCGCCGAGATCCTCGACTGCCCGGTCGGCACCGTGATGTCGCGTCTCTACCGCGGCCGCAAGATGCTGGAGCGGACGCTGCTCGAATACGCGCGCAAGTACGGCTATATCCGCGGCGGCGCCGAACCGGCCAAGATGCGCTCGCGCAAGGATGAGACGAAGGGCCGCAAGAAGAAGGATCCCGAAACGGGCGAAGAGACCGACGTCGTGGAGCCGGAGGCAGACGAGGAAGCGATCCTCTTCGCCGACGACGAAGACGTCGAGCTCGAGATCGAAGAGGAAGAAGAAGAGCAGGACCAGTTCGAGATCGAGTAACTCGGATTTTTTCGAATTCAAAATTTTCGGGCGGCCGGTTGTTCACGGCCGCCCGAACTGTTTTCTAGTGGATTAGTCGATGAGTGGATTAGTAGATTAGGACGAGGCGTCGCATACGACGACCTCAACCGTCCTCCTCTAATCCACTAACCTACTAATCACTAATCCACTGCCTCACCGGAATTCATCTTCCGTCTCTCCAGTTCCGTTTCGTTGCAGAGTCGTCACCACCCGATTGCCAAGGAGAACCGCTGTAATGATCTGTGACGATGTGAAACGGGTTGCCTACTTCTTCCTCGACGGAAAGCTCGGCGAGAACAAACAGAACGACTTCAAGACTCACGTCAGCATCTGCCCCGACTGCGAACAGCGCGTCAGCATCCATCGCCGCCTGCGCATGTTCATCTGCAAGCGCCTCAGCCGCGATTCCGCACCGCAGCGATTGCGTCAGCGCCTCTCGCGAAGTTTTCGCGCGCTGACGACCGAGACATAGAATTCGCCGCGTGCCCGACCGCGATCAGCTGATTCTCGTCTCGTCGAATCCCAACAAAGGTATCGAGGCCGAACGGATCCTCGGCATCCCTCTGCTCCGCGTGTCGCTCGTTCTTCCTGAAATTCAGGCTGCGACCGTCGAGGAGATCACGCGCTACAAACTCGAAGTGGCCCGCACCAAGGGCTACAACCGCCTCATCGTTGAAGACGTCTCTCTGGGATTCGACGAGCTCGGCAACTTTCCCGGACCGTACGTCCGCTGGCTGCTCGAAGCCGCCGGCGGCAAAGGACTCGCCGCAATCGCGTACGCGCTCAACAACCGCGCCGCGAAAGCGGAATGCTGCGTCGCGTATTGGGACGGATCGAAGGGCCACATGTTCTGCGGCGAATCCGCTGGCGAGATCCTGGTCGAGCCGCGCGGCGAACGTCACTTCGGTTGGGACGCCTGGTTCCAGCCGCGCGGATCAAAGAAAACGTTCGCCGAGATGACCGACGCAGAGAAGGACAAAGTCTCGCATCGTGGCGACGCCTACCGAAAGCTGGCCGCGCATCTCAAGGCCGCCAACGGCTGACCCGCGAACCGGACGTACTGAGTCCACCCGGGGACAACGTCCGTAAACCCTCTGCCGGAACCATCCGTAGAAACTACTGAAATCATGATGCTTGGCTCTGCGCCGCGCTGGCAGGCCAATTGAAGTAGGTACAGCAACCTCGGAGACTCCGAGCGAGCAGTGGAAAGGACGCCCCAATGTGGATTTACGACGGTGAACAGTGGATCAACGAGGGCGTGAGCGAAACCGACAAACAACGGCCGGAGACGATCATGCCGCGGCACGGTGAAGAGCTGTACCCCGAACTGCAGGTAGTCGAAGTCGAAATCGTTCCGGTCCCGCGAATTGACTACGTTCCGCACTACCCGCATCCGTAAGACTCATCCGATCGCGTGAACGAAAGCCGCGCCGTGAGGCGCGGCTTTTTTTGTTGCGCTTCGCATTCGCCGCGGAGCGGCTTCAGAAGGTAGCGAGGGGTGAGAGCGAAGCGAACACCCCTCGAAATCGGACGCGCTAATGATTCGTGCCGCGTCAGCGGCACTGGAAACTGTGACACTCCATCGGGTGCCGCTGACGCGGCACACTTCATTCTCGACTCTCGTTCGAGGGGTGCTCGCGATGAAGCTGCTCGCACCCCTCGCTACCCTCTTGAAGCCGCTAGCGCGGCGGGCTTGCAAGCCTCAGGATGACGAATCCAACCACTCCTCGATCGCGGCGATGGCGCGATCGTTTCGGAAGTTGTACCAGGCGCGTTCGAGCGTGCGGTCGCCGGACAGCGCGCGGCGAAACGAATCGGCATCGCTGCTGCGCGCGAGCGCGTCGCGCGACGGCGACGCATCGAGCGATGCGATGAACGCGCGGCGATCGTCGGCATCCGCAGTCGGATTTCGCGACGGAATCCGCCGGTAGCGCGGCGACGTGTAGGTCGACGCATCGGCGATTGGCACATCCACGATTTCGCCATCCGAGATGTCGAGAAAATGCGCGAGCTGTCCGGAGTCGTCGAGGTACGCCACCGTCAACCCTTCCATGTCGATCGCGAACGTGCGCATCTTCGCCGGCGTCGCAGCAACGGCCGGCGCGGTCGCGCCCCACGACGCGTTGCGCGTCAGAAACTCCTTTTCGCTTTCGTCGCGGCGGCGCTGCCAGCCGCGGAAGGCGAGCCGGATCTTCTGCATAAGAGTGGGCACGGTTCGGATGATATCTTCGCCGGCCATGAGCCAGGAGCGGCTCGAAGCGAGTCTGGACATCGACCTGCGATCGGCGCGCGAGATCGTGCGGATCATTCAGGAGCAGGACGCGCTGGTCGCCGGCGCCGTTGCCGCGGAGGCTGACCGCATCGCGCACGCCATCGATCAGATCGCCGATCGCATGTCGCACGGCGGCCGGTTGTTCTACGCCGGCGCCGGAACGAGCGGACGCATTGCCATGCTCGACGCTTCCGAGTTGCCGCCGACGTATGGAATCGATCCGTCGCTCGTGCGCGTGCTGATGGCCGGCGGTGAGCGCGCATTTCTCCACGCGGTTGAAGGCGCGGAAGACGATGAATCCGCCGCGATCGAAGCGGTGAATGCCGAGGTCACGGCGGAGGATGCCGTGGTCGGGATTGCGGCCTCGGGGACCACGCCGTACACCGTCGCCGCGATTCGACGCGCGAACATGCTCGGCGCGCTGACCGTCGCCGTCACGTCGAATCAGAATTCGCCGCTGGCGAGCGAGGCCGACATCGTCATCGCGCCGCAGACCGGCCCCGAGGTCATCATGGGATCGTCGCGGATGAAGAGCGGCACCGCGCAGAAGCTCGTCCTCAACACGCTCTCGACCGGCGTCATGATCCGCCTCGGCCGCGTCTACTCCAACCTCATGATCGACATGCCGGCCACGAACGAAAAACTGCGCAATCGCGCCGTGCGCATGGTGGAACTGGCGGCAGGCGTGCAACGTCCTGCAGCTGTGCAGGCCATTCGCGACGCCGACGGAAACGTGAAACTCGCAGCGGTCATCGCGCGGAAGAAGATGACCGCGGACGACGCGCGCGCATTGCTCGATGCGCATAACGGAAATCTGCGCGAGGTGCTCGAAACGTGAATCGCGTCGAGCGTCTCATCGAGATCGCGCGCAAAAAGAAACGCGTCGTCATCGGCCTCATGTCCGGCACCTCGGTCGACGCCATCGACGCCGTGCTCGTCCGCATTGAAGGCAACGCGCGCGACGGCGCCCGCATCGAAAAGCTGCGCTTCGGAAGTTTCGGATTCCCGCAGGAAATCCAGACGCGCATCAAGCTGCTCTTCGAACGCGAGCGCGACCGCAAGCTCACCGATCCCGAAACCGGCGAACATCCGGCGCCGTGGACCATCGAGGAGATCTGCCATCTCGACTTCGTCCTCGGCGAGCTCTTCGCGCAGGCCGCGAATCGTCTCATCGCCGACGTCGGCATGAAGAACGATGACGTCGACCTCATCGCCGCAGCCGGCCAGACTATTTGGCATCGTCCGCGTCCGACGACGGAACCATCGACCGCCGATTTACCGTGGCTCGACGAGCCGATCACGACGCGTTCCACGCTCGCCATCGGCCAGGCCGCGGTCATCGCCGAGCGCACCGGCATCATCACCATCGGCGACCTGCGCGTGCGCGACGTCGCCGCCGGCGGCCACGGCGCGCCGCTCGTCGCCTACTTCGATTGGGGCCAGCTACGTCATCCGAAACTTGCGCGCGCGATGCAGAACATCGGCGGCATAGCCAACGTCACCTTCATCCCGCCGAACGCAACGCTCGATGAAGTGATCGCGTTCGACACCGGCCCGGGCAACATGGTCATCGACTCGCTCATGTATCTCCTCACGCACGGCGCGGAGACATTCGACCGCGACGGCGCGCGCGCCGCGCGCGGAACCGTGCGCGACGACGTGCTGGCGTGGTGCATGTCCGATCCGTACTTTCAACTCAAGCCGCCGAAGACGACCGGGCGCGAACGATTCGGGCGCCAATTCGGTGCACGCATGGCCGAACGTTTTCCAGACGTCGCGCCCGACGACCTGATCGCCACCGCGACAGCGTTCACGGCGGAGAGCATCGCGCACGCGTATCGCAAATTCATCGGACGCCATGTCGACGAGATGATCGTGGCCGGCGGCGGCGCAAAAAATCCGGCGCTGCTGCAGATGCTGCGCGAGCGTTTGCCGGAGACGCAGATCAAAGTCTACGAGTTTCTGCAGGAAAAAGAAGCGATGGCGATGGCGCTGATCGCCAGCGATTCCATCTCCGGCCTCGACACCAACGTCGCGGCTGTAACCGGCGGCCGCGCCACGGTGCTCGGAAAGATCTGTTTATGAGCGACCGCACCATTTTCGGCCGCGCCTTCGTCGGCGGCGAGCTGCGCGAAGGAACGCTGATCCGCATCGACGACGGACGGATCACAGACATCCGCGACGCCGCGCACCCGCCATCCGGCAGCGAGGCGTTCGACGGCGTCATCGTGCCGGGATTCATCGACGTGCATGTTCACGGCGGAAACGGCGCCGACTTCATGGATGCAACCGACGACGCGGTTGCGCGCGTGCGGCGCTTTCATGCGACCGAGGGAACGACCGCGATGGCGGCGACGACGTTGTCGGCATCGCGCCAGGATCTGCATGATGCTGTGACCACGATCGCGCGCGCGCCGCAGATCAACGATGGCGCGGACATCTGCGGCATTCATCTCGAAGGTCCGTACATCAGCAGCGCACGCGCCGGCGCGCAGGACGTCGCGTCGATCCGTCCGGCCGAGATTCACGAGCTCGCGGCGTTGCTGGCCGAGGGGCCGAACCTTCGCTGGATGATGACGGTGGCGCCGGAGATCGAAGGGGCGCGCGCGCTCATCGAGCACTTTCGCGATCGCATCCTCTTTTCAATGGGCCACACGTCCGCCGACTACGCCGATTGCGTCGCCGCGCTGACTTGGGGCGCGTCGCACTTCACGCATCTCTTCAACGCCATGACCGGACTCGGGCACCGCAAGCCGGGCGCAGTCGGCGCTGCGCTGACATCGGTCGATGCGACCGTGGAGCTGATCGCCGACGGCATCCACGTTCATCCTGCCGTGCTGCGCATTGCCGCACTGGCGATGCCGCATCGCATCGCGCTAATCACCGACGCCGTGCGCGCGTGCGGGATGCCGGAGGGAAATTACAAACTCTACGAACACGACATCACCGTTGCCGACGGCGCGGCGCGTCTCGCCGACGGCACGCTCGCCGGCAGCGTTCTGACGATGCGCTGCGCGGTGCAGAACATGGTCGAGCTGGCCGGGCTGCCGCTCGATCTCGTCCTCCCGCTCGCGACCGAGGTTCCCGCGCGAATTCTCAACGTCGCATCCCGCAAGGGAAAACTCGCGCCCGGATTCGATGCGGACATCGTGGTCCTCACCGACCGTTTCGAAATCGCGGCAACGTATTTGCGAGGCGAGCGGCTGTGAATTGGGAAACGCTCGCTGATTACGACGCCCTCTCCGATCGCGCCGCAAACACCTTCCTCTCCGCGATCCGCAGCAATCCGCACATCGTCCTCGGGCTGCCGACCGGACGCACGCCGGTGAAAATGTATGAACGCGTCGTGGCCGAATGTGGCCGCGAGTATCACTGCTTCCACGACGTCGTCACATTCAATCTCGACGAATACGTCGGCATCGAATCGACGCATCCAGGCAGCTACTGTTCGTTCATGAACGAACATCTCTTCGAGCACGTCGATATGAAAAAAACCAACGCGCACATCCCGAACGGAATGGCGCGCGATCCCGGCGCCGAATGTGCGCGCTACGAACGCGAAATCGCCGCGGCCGGCGGGCTCGATCTCACATTCCTCGGGCTCGGCAGCAACGGTCACATCGGCTTCAACGAGCCTGGCACGCCGTTCGACTCGCGCACGCGCGTCGTGGCGTTGACCGAGTCGACGCGCGCCGCCAACGCGCCGCTCTTTCCCGACGGCAACGTCCCGACGCACGCCATCACCATGGGCATCGGAACCATCCTCGAATCGAAGTCGATCGTCCTCCTCGCGAGCGGCGACAAGAAACGCGCCGCGATCGAACGCCTCCGCAGCGGCGAGATCACCGAGGACTTTCCCGCCAGCGCCTTGTGGCGACATCCCGACGTGACGGTGTTGACGGCGTGACGCTTCGCCCGCCGGCGAAGCCCGCGTAAGAACCGTAGCCCCCATCTTCAGATGGGGGTCAAATCGCCGCGCAACATCGGGAGCCCGTTTTAACGGGCGAAAGAAAGCTTTCTTTCGCGCGCCAAGGCGCGCTCACAAATTCGCGCGATCCACAGGACCCACGGCTCAAAGCCGTGGGCTACGGTTCTTACGCCGGCTACGCCGACGGAGATCGATGTCAACGAATCGTTGCGCGGTCGTGCCGACGACTATCATTCGTCCGAGCCGTCTGGCCCGCACTTAGCAGGACGTTGGCGGCCTCTACGTAATGACGATCGAACCGGCAGCCGAGGAGCACCATCACCGCTCCGCGCGGGAGAGGCAGAGGCGCGGCCCGATGTGGGGCTGCCTCAAGTGGATGGGCTGTTCCACCATCGGCTTCTTCGTACTTCTCGCGGTGATCATCATCGGCGGCTGGTGGTACCTCGGCTCGTCGAGTTTCGCGGGCCTCGTGCAACTGCGCATTCAGAAAACGCTCGAGTCGCGCCTCGGCCGCAAGGTGGATATCGCTTCCGTCCAGATCGATCGCGGACGCCAGAGCCGGATCATCATCAACGGACTGCGCATCGGCAACTCGCCCGGCGCCGTGCATCCCTACTTCGCCACCGCGAAGCAGGTCATCCTCACCGGCGGCATCGATTCGTTCTGGGGACGCAAGATCCGCGTCGGCCGCATCGACATCATCGAGCCGCAACTCAACTTCGAGATTTATCCGGCCGGCGCGCCGCTCACGCACAACTTCCCGCATTGGAGCTCCGGACCGAAATCGCGCTACGAGATTTACCACCTCGATCTCGGCAACCTTTACGTGCAGCACGGCGCGTTCGAGTTGCTCGACCGGAGGCACACGATCACCGCGGCGGCAGCGGACATCACCTCGACGATCAACGTAACGACGACCGAGGATTTGTACGCCGGCATTCTCAGCAGCCCGCAGTTCACGCTGAACATTCAGGACTACCTGCCGATCCGCGCCGCGCTGCGCACGCAATTTCGATTCACGCCTGACAACCTCGCGCTGCAATCGGTCGCAATCGAAGGCGGCAACGACCTGCGTCTCTTCGCGAACGGAAAAGTAGCGCCGCTCAGCGAAGGCGCGTACGACCTGCACGTCACCTCGCAGATCGGACTCAATCGCATCCGCGAGATTTTCAAGGTCAACAAAGTGCTCGACGGGATCATCGATCTCGACGGAACGCTCAAAGGCAAAGGCGGCACGATGACGCTGGCCGGCGGCTGGCTCTCGCCGAAGATCAGCGCCGATGCGTACGACCTCACCAACGTGCACGGCACGATGAACATCACCGGCGACCGCGCCATCGTCGACGTTCAGCGCGCGACCTACGGCGGCGGAAACATCGCCGCGCACTACACGCTGCCGGCGTACGCCGAGCCGTATCCGATGAACGTCGATCTTCGCTACAGCGGCGTCTCGCTCGAAAAACTGTTCAACGATTGGGGCATCAAAGAGACCGGCCTGCGCGGCGGCGCGACGGGTCATCTCGCGTATCACTGGGAAAAAGATCGCGTGCTCGCCGGCGCGGGCGAGGGAACGGCCACGCTGGCGAAAAACGCGACGGCCTTCTCGCATGCGACGTATCCGATTCCGCTCGGCGGCTCGGCGGACTTTGCGCTCGACAACGGCACGGTCACTTTCCGGAAAGCGCAACTCGTAACCGACGCGTCGACGATCGATTTCACCGGCAAGTTCCGTATCGCCGACGCATGGACCGACCTGCTGCTCAAGATCCACAGCAACGATTTCGCGGAGCTCGACAAGATCGGCTACAACTTCGCGCACTCCGCCGGCAAGAACACATACACGCTGCTCGGTCTCGGCGGCAGCGGCGACATCACCGGCAACGTCCGCGGCAAAATCAAAGCGCCGGAAGTCGTGGCGCGCATCGTCAGCAGCGGCACGAAGTACAACAACGTCCTCCTCGGCGATGCGGAGATCGATCTCCGCTACGACGGCGCGAAGAGCCAGCTCACGTTCGATAAAGCCACGTTCCGCGACGGAAACGCGCGGATGGCCATGACCGGGACCATCACCTTCCCGGATCGCGGGCCGTCGCCGCAGTTCGATCTCGCCATCGACGCTCTGAATTACGACGTCGGCCGGGCGATGCAGGTGGTGAATCTCAAGCTCGCCGTCAAAGGCATCGGCACCGGTAAACTCGTCGTCACCGGCACGCCCGACGAGGGCAAGGTCACCTTCGCCAACTTGCTAGTGCACCAGGCCAAAGGCGATCTGCGTCTCAACGGAACCGTGGCCTGGCTGCCCGGCAAGGGCAACACGATCTTCGATCTCGACGTGAACACGAAGTCGTTTCCGGTCGCCGACATCATCACCTTCCTCGACCTCGGAACTGTTCCAGTTACCGGCGACGTCAGCGGACATCTCCACATCAGCGGGCCGAAGTCGAAGCTCGAAGGCGCCGGCGCGATCACGATCGCGAACGGCTCGATTTACGGCGAACCGGTGACGAGCGCGAAAGCCGACATCACCTTCACGCAGGGCGCGATGAAAGCCACGAACGTCACCGTCGTCGCGCCGGCCGGCACGATCACCGGCGAAGCGCAGGTTGACTTCGGCACGAACAAGTTTTCGTACACGATCAAGTCGTCGTCGATCGATCTCTCGAAGTTGAAACTCCTCTCATCGCTGGCCGGCCTGCTCGGCGGCAACATCACGCTCAGCTCATCGGGCGCGGGAACGCTCACGCAACCCGAGCTCGTGCTCGAAGCGACGCTCAACGAAGCCACGCTGAAGGGTTTGAATCTTCCGCCGAACGCGCCGCCGCCAACGATCTACATCGCCATCCGCAACGGCCAGCTCATCGTGCGCGGCTCCGCGGCGGGCATTCTCACGATCGATGGAAACGGCAGCGTAGCCACCGACGGAACACTCTCCGGACTGGTGCAGATCAAAGTCACCGACATCGCCAAAGCGCTGGCCATGTCGCCGAAGACGGCGACCCTCCCGGCCTCCGGAAGCCTGACCGCGAACCTGCAACTCGGCGGCAAGCTGACCTCGATCGAGACGCTGCGCATCGACGCCACGTTCCCCGAGTTCAACGTGAAGGTCTCCGAGCACGCCTTTGCGCCCGCGCGACCGCTGCACGTCAGCCTGCGCGACGGCCGCATCGTCTTCGACGACTTCCAACTCGCCGTCGAAAACGCCGCGACCACGTTCACCATCGGCGGATACGCGGAACTGACCGGCGCCAAGCGGCTCAACGTCGATCTGAAGGGCACGCTCGAAGCCGCGCTGCTGCAGCTCTTCGTGGCCGACCTTCGCGCGGACGGACACATAGTCATCGCCGGCGGCCTGACCGGCACGCTCGACGCGCCGCGTTTTGCCGGCACCGCCGAATTCCAGAACGCCTCGGTGCGCGCGCCCGGCTTCCCGCAGATCATCGACAACATCACCGGCACGATCGTTTTTCGCGGCGATCGCATCGACATCGACTCCGTCCACGCCCGGCTCGGCGGCGGACAGATCGTCCTCGGCGGCTCCGTGGCGATGGACGGCATGACGCCGAAGAGCGT
>Ga0157369_10000064_pt1 | contig 146556 bp, 156 predicted proteins | sample C25metaG_FD_113461 | JGI IMG/M metagenome (GOLD analysis project Ga0157369, IMG submission 113461) | Corn rhizosphere microbial communities from Kellogg Biological Station, Michigan, USA - C2-5 metaG | ecosystem: Host-associated > Plants > Roots > Rhizosphere > Soil | place: USA: Michigan... | reverse complement strand
CGTCGTCGTCGTCGTCGTCCCCGCGCGTCAGTCGTAGATGCGCTGCTTCATCTCCGGCGGCAGCTTGGGCAAAGGTGCCCATTCGACGAAGTGGTCGCGCGTGTGCACCGTAATCGCGCCGATGACCCAGATGCCATCGCGCGGACGCAGCAGCAGCTTCGCACCGCGCGGCGCGGTCGCGATGGGGCGGGCGCAGATATCCTTCAGGCGCAGGTAGGCGATGTGAAACCCGGGCTGGATGGTCCCCACCGACGAGACGCCCCCGCACGAGTAGGTCACGCAGAGTTCGCGCGGCCCGTGCTCACCCGGCGCCAGGGCGCGCAACGTGTGTTCACCGGTCGTGACGATGTGCAGTTTCGAGTCCATCAGCGTGCGCCCTCCAGCATTGCGCGCAACGGGCCCCACAGCGGGAACAACGCGTTCGCGACCTGCTCCCACGGGCTGCCAGCCGCTACGGTTCCGCAGCAGGCCACGCCGGCGCGACCTTCTAAGCCAACTGCTTCTTCCAGCGACCACGGCCCGAACGTGTGCTCGTGCATCACCCCAGCGTCGGTGCGGTACTGCGTCAGCAGCCACTCGGCAGGCACGACATCCGGCAGTCCTTCGGGACGACGGCACAGATAGTTGCGTTCCGGACCGAGCGCACGATTGAAGAGCAGGTAATCCATTTTTTCTTCAAACAGGCCCGCCATCAGCGTGACGGTGGCGACGTAGAAGTCCTCGCCGCAGCTTCGACAACCACCAACCATCAGTTCCGCGGAGGAAGCCTGCATGCGCTGTTCTTCCGAGAGTCGGCGGTAGAGCGGACCGATGCTGTCCCCGTCGCGGAGCCAGTACAGCCCGAACGGAAGCTTGACGCGGTTAGGCCATGCAAGGAGCACCGGCTCCTTGCATGACGGGCAACAGATTTGATGGCGCGGGGTGACCACGCGACGCGAGATTTTCACTTGAACGCTCCTTGACGATAGCGCAACAGGTGCGTCGCTCGCGAATTGATACGGGGCTCGGCAAGCCGGACCGGCGGCGCGGAATACTCGCGGGCAAAGCACCGGGCCACAGACATGCGCCAGGCAGGTTGAACACGCCACAGGTTCACCGGTCCGAACTTGAGGGCGGGCCAAAGGTCTTCGGGCATCGGCTGCTCCAGTACGGGGAGTACCGGTATAGCTGAACGCTCGCTCAGTCGATGCCTTCTTCCTCGGCCTGCAGTCGTCGAGTCTCGGCTGGGCGCGGACGTTGGGTGTGCCTTGCGCGCTTCCTATTGGGTTCCGTGGTTGCCACCGTCTTGACGATGCGCCCCTCCACGACGAGGCATGCCCCATTGCCAATGGGCAGCCGGCACGACTTCAGCGTGCGAATCTGTTCCGCAATGACCGGCGTCACCATTTCTGCCTTGAGTTGCTCGAGGTCGATGCCATGCACACGTTCGAGATAGCGGAGAAGCGCGTGCTCGGTTACGACCGGCTCAGGCGCCGAGGTCTTCAACTCCTCGATTTCAGTCTCGACAGCACGAACCTTCGTGCACGTCGCCTGGTAGGCCTGTTGGGCTTCGGTCAATGCCGCTTTCGCGGCGTCGCGCTCGGCGCGCAGCCGCGAAAGCCGGGATTCCAGCTGCTTGAGGTGGTGGCTGCTGTGAACACTCATGATGGCAGGTACCTGTTCGTGCCTTTCGACTGAATTGTCCGGGATACTTACGGTCTCCGGGGCCAGTAGCTCCTCGCGCTCGAAAGGGCCAGTCGCGCACCAGCAGGCGCTGCGGCTTCGCGACCCGTTCAACATCGAGCGATATCGGCGCCCATTCCTTCTGCTGCATCCTGGCTTACGCCAAGCCGACCTCAGTTCGCTCGCGCCGTGCTTCACTCTGCGCCATAGCATCGGCGAGTATCGAGCGATACTCGACCTCGCGCTGTTCCTTGCGAGCGCGGTCAATTCCGTACTGCATCCCGGCCGAAATGCCGTGGTCCTGGTAGACGACGGTCTTTGCTGCCCGTGCGCCCCAGCAAAGACCGGCCTCGATACCGAGCGCGCGTTCGGCGGGCAGGGTATCGTCGAGTACACCAGCCTGCGTGTAGAGCGCGTGCGACGCGAAGGGTGCCTCGCCGCGCAGCAGGCAATCGCGCATAGCCGCGCGCAGGTAGGCCAGATTGGCGTCGACGTCTCCCGCGTAGGGCGATTCAATCAGCACGAGCTTCATCGAGTCTGCGGCCGCCGGCGCACGCTTGAGCCGGTTGGCCACAGTGTCCAGCTCGTCCAGGAACATCATGCCCAGGTCATGACTGCCGTGCCCTTGCGCCATCACGTACACGGTGTCGAGCAGCGCATCCAGGTCTGCGTCGCCGCTGTTGAAATTGCGCTCGAGCGTGAAAGCAGCGACTGGGGCAGCAGGTGCGGTGTCTTGCGGCCCTTCGTCTTTCCCCTTGCTCCGGTAGATGAGCAGCAGATTGGGGGCCAGCATCAAACACGCGACCGGCAACACGGCCCAGCTGCCAAGCACAGAGACGACCAGATGAGCGAGCACTACGACGGCCAGGCAAACCACTGGCACGGCGACGCCGACCAGCAGCGGGACGAGCAGGGGGATGCGGCTGAGCTTGTGCAGAAGGTCAGTCTTGGACGACATGGCGGGTCCTCAATTTGATTACGGCTATGGTATTTCGTTATAAAGCGTTTTGTCAAGTTTCCACTTGCGCTGGCAGGCTGCCGGTGGTATAGTTTCAAAACACCCTTCGCGCTGGTAGCCAGAGGCAAGGCCGCGGTCCCTAAAACCGTTCATTCGCGGGTTCGAATCCCGTCCAGCGCTCCAAGACATCAAGGCCCAGCACTGCCCGGCAGTGCTGGGCCTTTCTCGTTGTGTCGATGCCTATACTGGACCGCAACATCCAGTTAACTATCACGCAGAGGACACATGACATGCAGCACATTTTCGAAACGAACGGCAATCTGACCTTCCTGGTCGATGACAGCCAGGAAGACCTGCAGACCATCAAGGACCGGGTCGGTGGCGACGACGTAGCGTTTCTGGTGGAGTTGCTCGACACCTTCGGCTATGCCGGCAATGGCGTGCTGAATGCGATTCGCCCGGTCGACGTCGGCGCGCTGACCGATGCGCCGATGCTGTCCGACGGGGTCGCACTGCGCGACTCGGGCGAGACCGACGTGACGGGGAAGGTGTGGTGGTTCCCGAACTATCAGGTCGAGGACTTCGCCACCACCCTGCTGGAGAAGGGACGCGTAACGTTCACACTGGCACTCTGACCTCGCTCGAGCCCGGCCTTCAAGGTCGGGCTTAACTTTATCTTGCGTTTGTCTATAAAAATGATATATTGAGTTCCAGCGACGCAGGCAGCGAACAGACGCTATACTGCGATGCTCAACCACTGACACAGGAGTCAGACCATGTTGTAGATTCGCTACCGCGCCCAGGCACCGCCGGTTCAGGTCGAAGCTTTCACACCTTCCACCTTTTGAATCCGGAGATGCTTCCATGAATACCCGCACCACCGCCGGTCTGCTGACGACCGAAGAATCCCGCTACGCTTTCCGTGCTGCCTTCCTTCAACTGGCGCGCGCACGCAAGCTCACCGCCCAGCATATGGCGCTGCACGCCATCCTCATGGGCAAACCGCTGAGCCGCACGTTCAGCCCCATCACCAACGCAACGAAACTCGCCAATGGCCAGAAGCCGTGGCTGAATGCGCTCGCCGCCATTCACAGTCTGGCCCGACCCGATGCCGCGTGCGTGCTGCTGTGCGGTGCGAAAACGCTGGAGCGCGCGCAGGCAATCGCGAAAGGCATTGCGGCCGCCGACCTCGAGGCGACGTGCACTGGCCGCCGCCCGCACGAGGAGGCCTGAGCCATGACGCACTACACCCTCATCGCCCACAAGCCCGAGTCGTCGGACTACTGCATGGGCTGTCTAATGGCCACCTACAGCGGTGACTTCGAGCTGGCCCACGGCCCAACGCTCGACGCCCTGGCGCCGCTCTACCTGCGCGCGGCGCAGGCCAATCGCACGCTCGAGCAGGGCGAGCTGGGATACGAGCTGACGCTGCTCGTCAACGGCTGCCCGCTCGACGACATTCCCGACACGCCCTGGGAGAACTGGTCCGAGGAGGGCGGTGACGTCGTGCTCGCACAGCTTGCGGCCGACACGCGCACGTGGCTCGCGCGCATGGAGCAGGAGGCCGAGGTGGTCGCCGCCGAGAAACGCCGCGCCGCCGAGCAGGTCGATGCCGCGCGCAAGCAGCGCCAGGCGCATGAGGCCGAGCAGCGCGAGCACGCGCAGTACCTCGCGCTGCACTCGAAGTTCGGAGGGCAGGCCTGTGCATAAGCCCTACGTCTACGTGCTCGTACGCGAGGACATCTCGCCCGAGCAGCAGCTCGTGCAGGCCGCGCACGCGGCGCTCGAGGCCGGTTTCCGCTTCGAGCAGCCCGCGGAGACCGCCAGGCTCATCGTGCTGTCGGTGCCCGACCGGGACGCGCTCGGCGCGGCCGCGGCGCGCCTGGCGCGCTACGGCATCGCGCACCATCAATTCTTCGAACCGGATTTTGGGATGGGCCATTCCGCGCTGGCCACGCGCCCGGTGTTCCTGCCGAAAGAGCGCCACCTGATGCGCAAGTACCCGCTGTTCACCGCCCGGGAGGTCCGCCATGCCGCATGACCTGACCACGGCCGGCGAGCGCGTGCGCGCGGCAGAGCAGGCCATCAAGGAAGCCCGTCAGCAGAAGTGGGCCGCCGAACGGCGTGCGCAAGAGGCCTACGACGCTGAAATCGCGCCGCACCGGCAGTTGCTCGTCGACCTGGCCCGCCAGTACGAAGAGCGCGCGTTTGAGCTGGCGGTGGACGATGCGCCGGTATCGCGCGGCCGCATGCCTTTGCCGCCCGACGCCATCACGGTCACGCCCGAAGGCATCGAGCTGTTCTGGGACGGCGACCGGCCGAGCGACACGGTCACGCGCGTGGTGAGCTGGGAGGAACTGCGCGGCGAAACGCCGTCCGGCGCAGGCGAGCGTTGAAGTCAGCCCCACCCGGGCGCGCGCCCGGGTGGGACGGGTTAGCCGAGCAGGGTTTTCGCGACGCGCAGCTGCTCGTTCTCGAACGCCGGCGCGAAGGCATCGAGGTCGTCGTCGGTCATGCCGACCGGCGGCGATTTCGCAATCGCTTTCCAGTTCTGGACCGCGGTGCATACCTCGGCGAGCACGTGCTTGGCGTCGTCGTCGGACAGCCAGAAGTACGAGGCCGCGCCCATCACGTCGCTGATGGAGTCGACCGGACCGGAATCCTCCGTGAGCCACAGCTTTAGTTCCGGGTCTTTGTCCGGGAACGGATTGATGTCGAAGGCCGGCGCGAGCCGCCACTGGCCGTGCTCGACATGCAGGAAGCCGTGATTCTGCACGTGGTCGTCGACGTTCGTGATGAGCAGGTTGAACGTCAGCCGCCGCCACAGCTCCGCGAGGTCGCGCGCCGGGTCTGCGCAGCGCGTCATGACGACGTCGGCAATCTGCGTGTAGGCATGGTCGTCCACGCGCGAGGCCTGCAGCATGGAGCCGGCGGAAAGATACGGAATGCGGCCGCCGCCGGCCCGGTCAAACCGGCGCACAAGCGCGACCGGAATGTCATCCGACATGACGATGCGCGATTCGGCGACCGTGATGCCGGCGGCCGCGGCCAGGTGTAGGGCCAGCACTTCGCCGCGTGTCACGCTGCGGTCGTCCTTGACGCTCGGGAATTTGCCGATGGCTAGGTGCCCGTCGTCGTCGAGTATCGTGCACTTGGGCCGCATGCCGCCGAGCGAGGTGCCGCGCCCGCGCAGGTACTTCAGGTCGGCCTCCGTCTCCTGGTTCAGCTCCACCGCGCGCGTGGCGCCGATGAGCTGCGCCAGTTCGAGCAGCGGCGGCGTGCCGCGGCCGCCATCCTCGATAGTGCGCAGGAAGTTGCCCGCCTCGTCGACCAGGCGCAGCGCGCCGATACGGCTCATGTCATCGACGCCCAGCAGGAAATCCATCTCGGTCAGCGCCGCACCGGGCGCGGAGGTGCCCGCAACCTGTGCCGCCTTGCGGCGCTTCGCATGGTCGCGCGCAATGACGCGGCAGCCCCAGCCATCCGGCTCGGTGTCCGCAAACGCGAAGTGGAAAATCGAATCTTCCTTCGATGGCGCCTTGCGGTACTGATGGCCTTCGACGAGGGTAAGGTCCGGCGAAATTTCGAAGCGGTCCGCCGCTGCGAGCCACGTGCCGTCATACGCAAACGCCGTGAATTCGCGCCCGCCGTCCTTGCTGTAGGCGAGCGCGCCGACCGGCCGCGCCGCTTCGCCCAGCACGACATTGACGTTCTGTTTTACCGCCGGCTTGCTCATAGAGCGCCCGAATCGGATTTGACGCGCTTCCTGCGCACGCGCTGGGGCAACTGCTCATTCATCAGGGACAGGCCAATGTCGTCGGTTGCCGTATCGAGCAGCCGGGTAATCTTGTCCAGCTCGCCGAGCACGAAGAACGCCTGCGCGATGGTTCCAATCGAGATGCCGGTGTCGCCGCGCTCCATCCGGCGCACGGTGGCCTCCGAAACCCGCAGGCGCTCGGCCATCGACTCCTGCGTCAGGTGGCGCCGCCGGCGCGCCAGAGCCATGTCGGCACCGAGCTTTTTCAGCGCGCGGGTGACCGGAGTCGACAAGGACTCGCCTGGACGCTTACCGCTCATATTTGAGCGGTTATCCTGATTTAGGTTACTCATTTGAGCGGTTACGGCATCGTGAGGTGGATGATGCGATTTTCTCGCAGTGCGCATCGCCTGTCAAGGTGAACGACCATTAACCGCTCATATTTGAGCGGTTAATCAATTCTACCGGTCAAATATGTTCGGTTACTGCGCAGTCACGAATACCGGGTGAATCAGCAGGTGCAGGTTCGCGCGGGCCGGCGCCGCCAACGGCGCGAAGCCGGTCGACAGGAAGAGGGGTTCGTGGGCAAGAAGCTGCTCGAGCGCCTGCCGTCGACCGTTGCGAAACGCGTTGGACGGGGCGTCCGGATGCTGCCGCCACTCCCGTGCGATGCCCTCGTCGTACCACAGCAGCCGCGCCTCGTCGGCCGCGAGGATGGCGAGGTCTGCGTCCAGGAAGAGCTGCGCGGCGCAGCGGGCGGCATCGGACAGGTCGTCCGGCAGCCGGTGCGTCTTCGTCGCGACGATGAGCTGGCCGGCGAGCGACAGGAACGTTGCATGGGCACGCCGCCATCTCGCAGTGCAGTGCTCCTCGACCACGCGCGCAAGCCACTGCGCGCTGCGGACTTCGTTGTCGGCGTAGTCCGGCAGGTCCGTGGCATACACGACGTCGTGGCCCCACACCGCGAGTTCGATGGCCGGCCACAGCGGCTCGCCACGATACGGCGCCAGGTGGTCAAACAGTTCGGCCAGGTGCTCGAGCGTGTGGGCGCATGAAAAAGGCGAGCCGAATGGGCTCGCCGAGGTGGCCTGTTCAGGCCGGTTGCTTCGGTTTGATTCGGAACTGCTTGGGTAGCGGGCCTTCCGGGTCGACCAGGTCGATAGAGAAGCCCTGCACGCAGACCGGGTCGCCCGACAGCACGTCCCAGGCTTGTGCACGTGCCGCCCACTCCGCGTCGGAGACGTGCTCTGGCTGGTCCGCGTTGTTCCAGTACGCGTATTCCTCGACGCCGGGCTGCCGGCACCATGCCTCATACCAGTCCTGGTGCTCAGTGTAGGCAACGCCGAGCACGACGCCGGCGGCCGGAATCAGCGTGACCGAGAAGTCGGTGTCGATGTTCGGCGCGCGCCGTTTCTTCTCGCGCAGCAGTTTCTGTCGCAATTCCAGCCACAGCAGGTAGGCGTCAGCGTCCGGGGTCTTCTTGCAGTCCTCAGCCAGCTTCATGAAAGCGTCAATGACGCCTTCCGCCTGCGTGTTCACCCAGGGCCGGAAGGCATTCACCCGCCGCAGCGCTTCAGCAAAGCTATCGGTGTCCAGGCGAAAGCCTTTGTAAATCTTCGCGCTCATCGGTGTCCTCTCCATAAGGTCGTTGTCCGTTCTGGTATAGCCGCGCGCAGACAGGGCGAGAGGAAAGCGGAGCGCACCGCGGCCTTATGCGTGTGACCTGAAGCGGCCCTGCGCCACGAGGACCGCAAGGCGACGACGAGCGTCTTCTTCAGAGGCGACGCGCGCAGACGAGGGTGGCAAGCCGCGGCGCTTCATCTCGCATGGACAGTGCGGCTCGCCGGTGAGCGGGCCAAGACAAGCGCAGGGAGTGATTTCGCCGGCTTTGACCTGGTCGGCAAATGCCGAGAGTTCGGCGTGCATCGGGTGGCTGGGGTCGGCGAGAATCTCGCAGAGGGGCATGGAGTTTGATTCCGACATGAGCTGCTCTTCTTTTCAGGGTTGAGGCATGAACGTCTTCGCCCAGGCGTCGACGCTGCGTCCATGGCTGTCGACGACCTGCTGGGCGCGCGTGCCGCGAAAATCCACACGCATGTCGACCATCCAATCGATGGCGGTCTGCGCCATCGATTTCTGGCGCTCGAATTCACTGCGGGAGCGCGACTTCTTGCCTGCCAGGTCACAGACCGTCGCCAGTGTGCAGTCGGTCAGGTAAGCCAGCGCCTGTTCAGGCGTGTGAACTTGAGATTTCATCATGGTCAATCTGGGCGATAGGTGGCGGCCGCCGGTCCATCCCGGTTGCGGCCGGAAGTGCCTGCTTGCGCATTGCGCATTATTACATATACTACAAACTGTACCTTTTGCCAACCACCTTATCATGGCCTCGGGCTTCATCTACTTCGCTTCCACGCTCCCGGGCCACGTCAAGGTAGGCCGGTTCAGCGGCCACTTGACGGTCGCCGACAAGGAGCGTCAATATCGCACCCTGGCGCCGGATTTCCGCATTCATCATGCCTATCCGGTTGAGGGCGATGTGGTGGCAGAGGAGGCAAGGGTTTTGGCACACTTGAGGCTGGTGGCGGGCACCGCGGTGACGGGGGCAGGGCGGGAGAATTTCAAAATCCCGATGGAAACGGCGCTCAGGGCAGCTGGAACCAGTGTGGCCGAACTGGAAGCGCAGGCGCGTGCGACCGCCCGTCGCCTGAGACCAGGGCTCGATGACTTGACGGTCGACGAGTTGCTCGCTGAAATGAACCGCAACCGTGGCGGGGTGGCTATGCCCATGGCGGCGGCACTTCACCGGAATGGTCAAATTCGGCGCACTTTGCGAGCGGTGGGCATCCACGCGAACGCCGCCCTGCCTGAGCAGGACCTGGCAGTGTCCCTCTATGGCGTGGTTATCGACGCAAAGGCGCTGCTGAAGGTTTGTCCGGCGCTCCGGCCCTGCGCAACGGTTCTCGAAGGGCTGACGCTCTAAAGAAAAACGGGACGCGAGGCGTCCCGTTTCAGAGCAAGCTGACTTACGCAGCCTTTGCAATACGCTTCTTTCCTGAACGCGCGAGACTCGCGACGAACTTCTCCACCAGCGGGTTCAATTCTTTCGCGACAGCGTCGTAAAACACCTCGCGATTACCCAGCGCACGCAAGGCCTTTTTCTTCTCCGGCGAAGCCAGATAGATGAGTGCCGAGTACAGCGCTTCGGCTTCCGCCGACAGGTGCACGAGCTTGTAAGGCTTGCTCGTGTACGCGTGGTCCAACTTCACCATCACGTCCTGAATCTGCTCGGTTGCGGCATGATGCTTGTCGACGGGTAGCTTGCGCAGCCCGTAAAACAACGCCGTCTGCACGCCCGTGTGAAAGAACTCCCGGGCATTCGAGCGACGCATCTGGCACTCGCTGTGCAGAAACAAAGCATCCATCAGCTCGTGGACCTTGATGTCGTCCTTCGCACAAGCGGTCAGCTTGTACATCGACGTCTTGGCCGGCAGCAGAACCCGTTTCAGAAAGCTGCCCGATTGAAAGCCCACCGTGTAAGCGCGCGAATATGCGTCGGTCAGACCTGCATCACGCACCGCCGCGCACCAGCGCTCCACGTTGGTCTTCGCCGCCTCTTTGCTGTCGATGGTCCGCGTCAGCTCGTCGATGCGGTCGGCCAGCTCTTCTTCGGTGTTGGCACGCACGGTGTGTTCGATGACGATGATGCTATCGAACGGGCATTCTTCGGCCGCGAACCAGTGAGCAAGGCGATGGTAGCCGTCGATGAGCTTCAGTCGCGGCTTGCCGCGACCGCGCATCTTGCCCAGCACCTGGACCGCGTGAAAAACCGCTTGCGTCGTCACCGCATCCCAGTTCGTGATGTGTTGGCGACCAGCCGCATTCTGCGCTTTGTGATGACGCTGCCCCGCGCACGGATTCTTGTCCACATCGGCCAGGAATTCAGCCTTGGCTTGTGCGAACGTGAAAAAGCGAACGACGGGAGTGGCCAGTTTCTTCATGATGTTTCCTCTTTGTGTCACGCGCTTATGCGACGTGCGTCGTTAATGACAAAGAGGTATAGGCGGCAACACTTCGTGTGACGCCGCCATTTCATATCAAACGCCCTGTAGCGCGGAACAGAGGAGGCGATATCGGCGCTGCAGCTCCGGAATCAGGTTGCTCTCGCGTATCTCCTGCTTCATGATGCGCCGGATATTGGCTTTCTGACGCCCGCCCGCAAGCTCCGGACAGACCTTCATTAGGGCAGCGTGAACGCGCGTTGCTTTGTCGTTGCGAAGATGCAGTTCGTGATAGTCGATGCTGGTCACGTAAAGATTGTCGGTGCTCTCGGCCTGCTCCTCCTCCGTCCAGCGCTCCGGCGGAACCAGCCGAACGCGCAGATAGAAAGGCCACCACACCGCATCATCCTCGTCGGCCTGCGCGTATGGGTACCAGTCGGCGTCGAAAATTTGAATCCAGTTGTCACCCGTTTCGTATTCGAATTTCGCGCCGGGCACCGCGACAGCCAGGTCTGCCTTCACGAACGACAGGTTCTTCAGGCGCGTGAGCCGCGTCACCAGTTCCGGGTGGTGCTGCGTGAATAGCCAGATGTCGCTATCAGGGTCGCCGAGCGTCAAGCCCTGCGCCTTGCTCAGGCGCGTGGCGCGGGCCTCGGCGAGTGGCTTCAGTAGCGGCCGGTATTCTCGCGTGAGACGTGCCAGAATGGTATCGACGTCCCTCTCGGCCTGCGGCTCATAGTCCGCCTGACGCTGGCAGTAGGAGATGAGCAGGCTCGCGGACTGGTTGCCACGGCGCAGTTGCGCTTCCGCGCGGCTCGCGCCGGCTTCGAGCCAGGTGTAATCGAGGTAGACCCAGTGCCGTAGCAGCTCGCGCAACTGCAGTTGTCGGGAGCGCCCCTTGTCGAGCGCGATGAGCGCGACGTGGTAATTGCGGAAACTGGGATGGCGGTCGACGAGCTGCTGGACCGAGCGCCGGTAGCGGTTCAGCTGCGGGTCGCCGTGGCGCGCCTTGTACTTGTTCTCGACCACGATGATGAACTGGTTGACCGGGTCGACGATGAAAAAGTCGAGGTGATTATCGGCCGAGATGCGGTACTCCCGCAGCAGGAGGATGCTGTGAAAGCCTGTCAGGCTGATGCGTGTCGGCGTCCAGTACGCGAAGAATTCGGCGTTCGGACCATCCTCGACCTCGCAGGCTGACCAGGCGGCCGTCAGGAAGTCCTTGAAAATGGCATCGCCCTGGCCGTGGCCTTCGCGTGGATTGAGCAGCCACTGGAGTATCTGGGAGTGTTGTGTCTCCTGCGGCTCGATGATGTCAAAGATGTCGTTCGCGCGCTTGAGCGCCTCGATTGCCTGACCCAGGTCCGGGTCACTGATGAACTGCTGGAACAGCGCGACGTCATAGGCCGCCGCCGGCGTCCGTCTTCTTCTTGTAGCCATAAGTCCCCCGATTTGGTCGGGAGATTATGCCTTAACCAGTCTGCGCGGCTCATCACAGTTGCCGCGCAAGCCGGGTTCACTCAACAGTCGCCGCTTCAGCCCGTGTCGGCCATCTCGTAGCCATAATAGAGGCCGACTTCCTCGAACGAAGGAATGGAACCATTGACGCCGTCCTCTTCGTTCGGATGCGGGTAGCGCCCCTTCCGGTCCGGACAAACCGGAAAGGCCCCATTGACCTCGCGAATGCGAACCTTGCGCTTCTCGACGTAAATCACGATTTCATTGCCATCCGAGAAGAAGTAATGCGCAACCTTGCGCCCGAGGCCGGTGCTCATGCTGCCTCAAGCCAGTCAAGCGCAGGCGGCTCCTCGCCAGCGCGAATCAGGCGCCGCACTTCCATGAGCGCATAGCCGAGGAGGTTGCGACCCAGCCATTGCGCCGGGTCGAGCGCGCGTGGGTCGTCTTCCGCGAGGAGGATGCCCCAGGTGTCGTCATCGGGGCTCGCCTCGACCAGCACCCGGTCACCCGTGGCGAGCAACTCGTCACGCATGGCCGGGTTCTGGGTGAACTTGAGCCAGCAGACCCGCACCATCATCGGCATGCGCTCACGCTCCCACACCTCTTCCTGGTAGCCGGATACCTGACGGCCCAGTTCCTTGAGCTTCTTCGGGCCGGAGACCGTCAGCATCGTGGCGGCCAGAACATGATTGCTGAAGCGCTTCGCCTTGCACCACATCATGTACTGCTCGGTGTTTGCAAAGCGGATGCCGTGTTCCTCGAATTCGGCCGGGTGCCAGTTCGAGTAGATTTCAGCGGTGCGCCAGAACAGCACCATCGTTTCAGTGGTTTTCATCGAATTCTTCTCTTTCAGTTGCAAACGGTCCCCACCTGGGGTGGCGGGGACCGTTCAGTGCTGGTTAGGCCCAGTCGATGAAGCCGGGTTCCGGGCAGGTCCAGGAGGCGCGCAGGCGGGCGCGCATCTCGGCCAGCGTCGTCTCGACGAGCAGCTCGCCGTTGCGGAACACCGGCACCAGCTCGCCGCCCTCGAACTGCGCGAGCGTCTGCTGCTCGTACAGCACGTAGTCTTCGCCTTCCTTCTCGACGCGCAGCAGCCCCTTGGCCGACTTCTTCGTGCCGTCGTCGGTGGCCGGGTCCTTGTAGATGGCCACGGCCTCGCCGCCGACTTCCGCGTAGATGGCCTTCAGTGCCCAGCCGAAGGTGTCACGCGAGAGCATGTTGTACGTGTAGGAGCCGATGCCGAACACGATGTTGCACGAAGCGAAGCCCTTGCGGACCAGGCGGAGCATGATGTCGCGTGCGCGCGGCAGCGAAATCGAATCCCCGTAGATGAGGCCCACGTGACTGTCGAGCACCTTGAAGCCCTTGTCCGTGAGCGCACCGCCGTAGATGTCCCAGAGGCACTCGACCGCACCCTTGCGTTCGGCTTCCGTGATACGCAGCTCCTGGTCACCGGCCACCAGCCCCGTGCCGTACACGGTGTAGCAACCATCGCGGAGTACCGGTTTGCCGGCGCCATCGCAAAGCAGCTCGTCGTCGGTGTACCCCGCCAGGATTTTCACCGGGTCGCCCGAGTCCGGGCGGAACACCACCTTGCACTGGCCGAGCGCGTTGGGCCGGCGCGCGAGGATGTCGTCTTTCAGCTCGCGCGCGATGACCGTGATGACATTCCAGAAATCGAACGTGTCGCTGACGAGGGACACCATGCCTTCCGGGTAGTCCTGCGTCACGAACTCACGAATCACTTCACGCTCTGCCAGGCGCCGCAGCGCCTTTTCGTCGAGGTTCGCGTTCGCCGGGTCCCGCGCGAGTCGCTGCAGCGTCAACAGGATGCGCAGCGCCATGACGCTGTGCTCGGAGGCCGGAATCGAGCCGCCGACCAGCTCCTGGTCAGCATTCGCGCCGTAGAAGTCCTCCGCGTAATCGATGGCCGGGATGGTATCCGTGCCCGTGAACGACAGCAGGTGACCAGCACCGCAACGCATCGCATCGTGCACGCCGCTCATGCCACGCATCGAGAAATCGTGCCCCTGCCAGTCGACGAACTCTTCCGGCGCACCCGTCACCTTCGCGAAGTATGTGAGCAGCTTCCGGAATTCGAAGGCGAGTGTGGCCACCGTCGACGGCTTCCAGCTCTCGCAGCTGAAGAGCGTCTCGAAGTAGGTCGCCACCCATGGGAAATCGTCGTGGGTGTTGATGAACAGCACAGGCGGCACCTTGATGTTCACGCGCACGCCTTCGGGCAGCGCGCGAATTTCGAGCGGCAGATAGCCGAGGTCATGCAGTGTTTCGAGGCGGCTCGCCGGCACGGCGTCCGGGCCGAGCGCCGTGTCCATGCGGCGTTTGAACTTGCGCACGGCCTGGGACTTCGGCTTGCCGAAGAACTCGGTTTCGAATACGCCCAGCATGAACTCGGTGAGGAAGCCCTGCAGGCCGTACCAGACAACCTTGCCGTCGAAGAGCTGCGGCAGCACCGGCGCGTATTTCGCCGAGCGCGGCGTGAAGTTTGCGACGAGTTTCGTGGTCGCCGCGGGATACATCGACGGGTGGCCCGTCTTGTAGAAGTCGGCGAGGTTGAAGGGGACGAGGCCGTTCTTCGTGTCGACGTCGAGCATTTCGGCGGTAGCGGGTGCGTTCATTTGGGTTCTCCTTGGTGTTCGGGGGTCAGGCCAGCGCGCAGCAGCGCGAATCGCTGGTCCAGTTGTTACGGGTGAATACGGCGTCGTAGTGGGCGAGCAGCGGGTCGAGGCCCTTGCTGAAAATCCCGTGCGTCACGTACAGGAAGAGCGGCTTCGTCAGCCCCTGGGCTTCCTGCTTCAGCTTCAGCGTGGTGGCCAGTTCGGTGAACGTGCGGCCGCCGTCGCAGATGTCGTCGACGACCAGCAGCGCGCGGGGCGGCAGCTCGCCCAGGACTTGCGTCCCGGTGATGGCGCCTGTGCGGGTATCGCGGACCTTGTCGGCATATGCGACGTCCGTGCTGAGCGCCGTGGCGAGCTTGAGCACGCGCTTGCGGGCGCCGGCGTCCGGCGCAACCAGCGCGACGCGCTCGTCGGTCAGCGCGCGGATGCGCTCGAGCGCGCTGCGCAGCGCCGGCAGCGGGTCCTCGATGACCACCCGGTCGAGCAGCGCCGGCACGACGTCGCTGTGCGGGTCCTGCACCACCACCTGCGTATAACCCTGCGCGTTGACAAGGTCGCAGAACACGCGGGCGCCCAGCGCCTCGCCGGCGTTGGCCGCGCGGTCCTGCCGTGCGTACGGCACATAAGGCATGTCGAGCGAAATCGGCGTGCCGGGATAGCCGCGGCGCAGCGCGTCCGTGACCATCAGCAGCGTCATGACCGCGGCCGAGTCCGAGAGGTGCGCACGCACCCGCAGTTCGTCGGCCGGCGCGCCCAGCTCGACTGTGACGTGCATCTCGCCGCCCGGGAATTGCAAGGCTTTCAGCTCGAGGGGCAGCCGGCCGGCGGCGCGCGATACGGCAGCAATCTGAATCATGGGTTGGGCTCCTGTACTTAGTCGTGATTTACGACTAACTTGCGACCCAGTATAGTCGAACATAGTTGGTATTTGCAACTATCTATGCTAAAATTTTTTTACCAGCTATATGACCGGAGATTTTGATGTTGGAGACCTACGCGAAGCCTGATGTTAGCGTCGACGTCGTCCTGCTAACCCTCGTCGAGGGCAAGCTTCACGTCGCGCTGCACGTACGCCCGAAGGCGCCGGACGCGGGCAAGCTCGCGCTGCCGGGCGGCTACGTGCACGTCGACGACTTGGCCGAGGCCGACCTTGAGGCGACGGCGCTTCGTGTCCTGCGGGAGAAGGTGGGGCTGCGGCCGCGCTACCTGGAGCAGTTGCGCACGTTCTCCGGACGCGAGCGCGACCCCACGCGCGGATTCACGGTCGCCGTCTCGCATGTGGCGCTCGTGCCGCTCGAGGAGCTGCAGGCCGCCGGCGACGGCGTGTTTCACTTCTACGACGTGGACAGCCTGCCAGCGCTGGCGTTTGACCACAACCAGCAGGTCGCCGAGGCGGTCCAGCGCGTTCGTAACAAGTCGAGCTACTCGACGCTGCCCTGCTGGCTGCTGCCCGAACATTTCACCATCACGCAGCTGCAGCGCACCTACGAGCAGATTTTCGGCGAGACCGTATCGCGTGGCACCTTCCGCACGCGCCTCGGACTCAAGGTCGGCGACGTTCAGCCCGGCGAAGCCATCGACGAAGCCGGCGTCATCATCGCGACCAACGAGTTCCAGGGCGGCAACCAGCGCCCGGCACGTCTTTTCCGGGTGGACCAGCTCGGCCTGTTCTCGCGGGCCAGCTGGTAGCCGCGGCGCGGTGAGGCGCAACGACTGCGGACTAGATGTCATCGTCATCATCCCAGGCCGCGGGCGGCGCGAGTTTCTCCTGCGCGAGCCTGCGGTCGACCTTGACGAGGGCGAGCCGGCGCTCGTACTCGCACTTCCAGCCGGTCACCGCCGCCAGCTCTGCGAGCGCGGTGATGAGCTTGGTCTCCCATAACCGGGTACGCATCTTCTCGCAGCTCGACAGCCGCTGCAGTGCGCCCGAGTGCATCGGTGCCGGAACCCGGTGCGTCGAATAGAAGCCATGCAGCCATTGCGCGAGCGGATTGTCCTTCAGCGCGCGGCGCTGCTCGAGGTTCGACAAGGTGTAGCCGGACGACAGGCACGTCGCGATGGCGCGGTCGATGAAGACGGCCATCGTCAGGTCGGTATCCTTCGGCTTCGTGCCGATGTCGATGAGGTTCGCCGTCCAGTCGGCCCCATCCTCGCGCTGCACGCGGATGCGCGCGTCCCCGAGCAGGTTCAGGGAGGCTCGCAGCGCCGCGCGATTCTTGCTGTCCTGCGCCTTGCCGAGCACCTTGAGCATCCCGTTCGCCGTGAAATAGACGGGGATGCGCGAGCCCTGCGGGTCCGCCTGCTGGCGGAGCGCGAGCTTCAACAGCTCGAGCCAAAGGGTCTCCTCGGCCTGCGTGAGCTGCTTGCCGGTGCGCTGGAAAATCCGGAAGCCCTGCACCGAGGCTATCTCGGTTTCCTTCGTGAAGACCCGCCGGGACTTCAGGTTCGCCGGCTGCGCGGCAAAGAGCGCCGAGCGCGCGAACTCGTATGGCAGTGCCGCGCGCACCGCGCCCGGCACCAGGTTCGGTTTGAGCCAGACATCCTGTACGCGCGCCGGCTGCTTGTCTGCAACTTCCATGGGCATCAACTGCACGGGGGGAGGGGGGTTAGAATACAGAACTTGCGTATTTTTGTCTACTTGGTATACGAATCCGACGGGAGGGGGGGTCACGAAACAAACGGGAGGGGGGTCACAAACCACGAAGCAGGGAAAACTCCTATGTCACGCGGCGGGTATTTTTCCGGCCCTGCACCGGTGCCTCGCGGCCTAAAAAGAAACAAGGATATTCAATATTGCGGATGTGTTTACCGGACCACCCAGCACCAACGCTCGAGCGTTGATGTCTTTCCAGAGGCACGCCGCTCGCGCTGCACAGGCGCATGGGCTGCCAGGAAGGGCTGTTCGCGGTTAGCTCTGTGTCCGTCGCGCGGTGCATCGCCGGCGGCGAAGTATGAGCCGGTGCCACTGGCCGGTCTGTCGCGAGATTCGTCTCCAGGTGGCTCCCCGCGGCTGTCGGCCCTACACATTGACGAATACGGTTAATTTCGATATACTTTATCCACTCTACCCGAATCCCCCTGCGGAGATGCCCTCCGAGAGGAGCAAGTCATGCTGGTCGTCGCCGTGAGCAGCCGTGCGCTGTTCAATCTCGAGGACGGTAACCGAATTTACGAGACCGATGGTCCGGCTGCCTTCGACGCATACATGCGCAAGCATGAGAACAAGCCGCTTCGTCGCGGTGTCGCGTTTGCGCTCGTGCGCAAGCTGCTGGCACTGAATACGCCGGGGCAGCGCGACAAGGTCGAGGTGATGCTGCTGTCGAGCAATACGCTCGATGCCGGCGCGCGCGTGATGAATTCGGTGCGCCACTATGGGCTCGGCATCGAGCGAGCCTTCTTTACTTCTGGCGGGGACCGCTTCCGCATTGCGAAGGCGGGCAACGTGACGCTGTTCCTCTCGACGAATCCGGGTGAGGTCAAGAAGGCGCTCGCCTGCGGCATCGCCAGCGCGAGCGTGCTGCCAAATTCGCGCGTGCAGCGCCATCGCGCCGACTCCTCCTCGCTGTGCATTGCCTTCGATGGCGACTCGGTCCTGTTCGACGACTCGGCGGAGCGCGTGAATCAGCTCGAAGGCCTGGCCGCGTTTCAGGCAAGCGAGCAGAGCAAGGCGAAGGTGCCGCTCGGCGACGGGCCGTTCAAGCCGGTGCTGCAGGCCCTGCACGAAATCCAGGAAGGTTTTGCGGCGGCGCGCACGCCAGGTGAGGAGCGCCCGCTGCGCATCGCGCTTGTGACCGCGCGCGGCGTGCCGGCCTATGAGCGGGTACTGCGCACCTTCCGCACCTGGGGTGTGCGCGTCGACGAGTCGCTGTTCTGTGGCGGCCTGCCGAAGGGGCCATTCCTGGACGCGCTCGACGCAGACCTTTTCTTCGATGACGGCATGCACAACGTCGAATCGGCACGTCAGTATGTGCCGGCCGGCCATGTGCCGCACGGCATCCAGGGCGCAAAGGATGGCGCGGCGGAGGCGGCTGCGGCCGCCTGAACGGGGTTCGACATGGCAGACACAACTGGCATCGGCTGGACCGATTCGACCCAGAATCCGTGGTGGGGCTGCTCGGCCGTCTCGCCGGGATGCGACCACTGCTACGCCGAGGCGATGGACCGGCGCACGGGCGGCACGTACTGGGGCCCGCACGCGCGGCCGCGCGTGATGTCCGACGCGAACTGGCGCAAGCCGTTGCGCTGGGAGCGTGAACATGAGGCGTTCGAGGCCGAGCATGGCCATCGGCATCGCGTGTTCTGCGGCAGCATGTGCGACTGGGCCGACAAGCACGCACCTGAAGGCCAGCGCGAGCGCCTCTTTGCGCTGATTCGAAACACGCCGCACCTGGACTGGCAGCTGCTGACCAAGCGCGCACCGAACATCGCGAAATACCTGCCGCCGGACTGGGGTGCAGGATACGAGAATGTCTGGCTAGGCGTGACCGTCGAAAACCGCAAGCACGGCCTGCCGCGCATCGAGTTCCTGCGCCGCATGCCGGCGAAGGTGCGCTTCCTGTCCGTCGAGCCGCTGCTCGAGGACCTGGGGGAGCTGGACCTGAGCGGCATCCACTGGGTCATCGTCGGCGGCGAGTCCGGGCCGGGCTTTCGCCCGATGGACCTCGAGTGGGTTGAGCGCATCCGGCGACAGTGCGACACACAGGGTGTCGCGTTCTTCTTCAAGCAGCACGGCGGCACGAGCCCGGACAAGGGTGGCAGCCTGCTGCATGGCCGCGAGCATAAGCAGTGGCCGATTCGTCTCGTGGCCTGAGGGCTACAACTTTCCAACTGGAGAACACCATGTTTCGGCAACTGATTCTGGCTGCGGCCGCAAGTCTCGCGGTCAGCGCCGCGGTCGCCGGCGACGTCAAACCGCTGAGCGTCGACACGCTGCCCTCGGGCGTCGTCGTCGAGCACCTGGTCGCGGGGCAGGGCGTCTCGCCGGAAGTGACGAGCCGCGTCACCGTCGAGTATGTCGGCATGCTCGCGGAGAACGGCAACGTGTTCGATTCCTCGCAACGTCATGGCGGACCCGTGACGTTCCCGCTGAACCATGTCATCCGCTGCTGGCAGGAAGGTGTGCAGCGCATGCACGTGGGTGAGCAGGCCGTCCTGCGCTGCCCGTCGGATACGGCGTACGGTCGCGGCGGCGCGGGCTACTCGATTCCGCCGAATGCAGACCTGGCCTTCGGCATCCATCTGGTAGCGGTGTCGCAATAGAGTGCGGCGCGGGCCCACGCGCACCTACCGGGCAGAGCCGGCGAGCATGGGCCAAAAAAGAAAACCCGCGACACAGAATGGTCGCGGGTTTGCGTGAAGCTCTCTACAGGGACAAAACCAGATTGGTGCCCTGGGTCACATCCTCGATGCGCACGCCTTCCAGTCCGAGATTCGAGACTGTCTGGCGGATGGCCGCCTGGTTGCGCAGGATGACGTCCGTGCTGAGGGGCGGCAACTGCACCCGCATCAGCCAGGCATCGTTGTCGACCGGGCTCGGGAAGCAGTGCACCGCCATCGAGACCGGCTCGTTGTATTGAGGCAGTCCCACGCGCGCGCGCAGTTCCCACAGCCCGATGCCGCGCTTGAGTGCCTTGCTGCGCACCGTCAGCGTCGACTTTGACACGTGCATGCCGCCGAATGCCGTGAGCAGGGCGCTCCACATCTGCCGGGGCACGCGCTCGAAGTCGGTCATGCGCGCCTCGAATTCGGCTTCGGACAGCGTGCGCATCAGCTCCGCACGACGGGCGAGCCCGCGGTAGTACAGGTGCGGCGAGGTGGCCAGTTCATCGAGCATCCAGGGCACGTGCGCCGGAAAGTGATTCCAAACCTCGCGCTCGGTCGTGAAGGTCATGCTCTCCTCGACGGGTTCGCCGTCCGGGCCGACCAGCGAGTAGCCTGCGTCGAATCCCTTGGGTGAGCTGTAAAGCCGGTAGTCGCCCTTTCCCTTGATGTTGTCGTGGGCGTGGTTCAGCCGGATGGCGAGCGCAAAATTGTCGGTGATATCGAACACGATTGTCCTCATTCAGGTGATTTGCCTGAAGCCGTATAGCGCTCGCAACGGCTCAGCCTATCCAGCGGAAGACACCCACCACGCTCGTGACCGTGAAGCCGAGCTGCATCGTCACCATGCCCCAGGCGCGCGTTTTCAGGCCGAACCACAGCCAGAAAAAATTGGACGCGAGAAACAGCAAGAACCCGTAGCCGGACAGGGCCGTATGCACGGCCAGCAGCGCCGAGCCCATCAGGCCGGACAGCGCGCCCAGCCACTCAATCGTTTTGGCCGACATCGGCATCTCCTGAGGGAAGTCAGGATGGCAAAGGCACGTCCCGAATACCGATTAGAATCATTCATTTATCGCATTTTGTCAAGCGTCGAAGCCCGTCAAATCGCATGACATGTGCGAGTATTTGTGTTATACGTTATGCGCGTTCACCACACATTCGCAGCGCGCGCAGGCCATGCCCGCGCTTTATTCGCGTCTGCCTACCGGGAGCATTCTGATGTACATCACCGAAACCCATTCGCTCGATTTCTGGCTTCGCCTGCAGGCGCGGCTGGCGGCGGCGTTCGACGACGGCAGCAAGCGGCTCGCCGAGTTCCGCGTACTGGCCTTTCCGGCCGGCATCGACGATGCGAACCTGATGCGCTCGCGCGCGAACGCCGCACGCGGGGAAGCGCTGACGCTGTTGCGCGACATGGAAGCCCTGCGGCTGCTGCGCATGGTGGTGTCAGACCAGGTGCGCAGTGTCAGCCACGACGCCGGCCTACTCACCAAGGAAAGCCAGATGGCCTGCCTGCGCGACATCGTCGACCTGTATGGGAACAGTGTGAGCGGGCTGCCGCGGCGCGTGCCGGCCGACGAAGACCTGGCCGACTTCGAGAAGCGCTACGAGGCACTCCGCAATGCCGGCAATGGCGAGACCTCGACCGCTGACCGTGCCCGACTGCGTGCGCAGGTGGTGTCGCTGCGCGTGTTCGGCAAGGAGGACGGCGAGCCGTACGAGGAAGAGGCCCGCAACACTGAAACCGTGCTCGACCGGATGGCGACCGAGGTGCAGCAACTCAAGACCGGCACCCTGTTTGCGCTGCAGGTGCCGGCCGAATCCCTCGCGCTGCTCGCGCGCTTCGGTGTACACGTCATCGAGCAGCATGATGAGCCCGCGCAGTCCGAAGCTGCGCCCGGTGACGCGCAGGCAGACGCTCCGGCAGAACCTGCCGGTGAGGCTGAATCTGCTGCCGCGCCGGCTGAGCAGACCGCCTGATGCACGTCTCCTACGAGGAGGCAGTGCGCCGCGGCTGGGTCAAGCCGGACGCGGTGCCCGCCGGGGAAAAGAAGGCGCGCCGCCCCCGCAAAGGCAAGCGCGAGGTGGAAGGCGAGGAGCAGGCCGAACTGCTCCGCCAGTTCCGCGCGCTGTACCCGGTCGACGGCGAGCTGCTGATTCACATTCCGAACGGCGGCTCTCGCAAGAACGCCTTCGAAGGCTGGCGCTTGAAGCAGCAGGGAGTGCGCGCGGGCGTCAGCGACCTGTTGCTGCCCATCGCGCGCGGCGGCTACTTCGGACTGTGGATTGAATTCAAGGCCGCCCCGCCGAACGACGCGGAGCCGACCCAGGCGCAGCTTGAGTGGCTCGCGCTGATGCGCGCGCGGAATTACCGCGCCGAGCTGTGCCTGGGCGTCGCAGCCGCGCTGCAGGTGCTCGTCGATTACATGAGCTGGCCGTTGACCGTGCAGCCGACAACAGCGCTCATGCCCGAGCCGGCATGACACGCATCTCTTCACTCTTTACGGGAAAACACATCGTGAACGTCTACCAACTCGCCGGGTACAACGGCTCGCGGGACTACGGCAGGCTGGCTGACTTGGCGAGGGTCCGCAGCATCATCTGCATCGTGGATTACCAGGAATGCCGCGACGTCGCGCACACCATCTTTACCACCTGTGGCGCTAACCTTGAATCCTGGTGCGTAAGTGGTCGCGGCATCGGGTATGTCCACGCCTTCAACCGGGCGGACTTCATCGCCCGGTGTGAAGCCGCCAACCTCGAATTCATCGAGCCACCCCAGGCCTAGTCGATATCGGAAACGCCGCCCTGCGCTGGCCGGTGCCAGTTAGACGGTCACCACCAGCGCGGGGTTGAAGGCCGGATTCTCGAACTTCGTGGCTGGGTTGTGGCGCGAGTGCGGATAGCCGCGCGGATTCGTCACCACGCGGCAGTCGCCAAGCTGAAACGTGGTCGAATGATGCACGTGGCCATGCACCCAGACGTCCACGTACTCTGCGGCAAACTCCTCGAGGTTGGACAGGAAGCCCGCCGTGACCGCGTCGTTCTGGTACATCGCATGCGAGCTGCGCAGGCTCGGGCCGTGGTGCGACACCACGACCACCGTCTCGCCGCGCTCGCGCGCCGCCCGGCACTCCTCCTTCAGCCACGCGAGTCCCTGCCGGTGCAGCGCGAGCGTGTCGCGCCAGGTGAGCAGCCTCGACCCGACCCAGATGGCCCGGTAGTCCGCCAGATACTTGCTGACAAGCGTGCCGTGCTTTTCGACGTTATGCGCGCCGAACACTGCGAAATCGGTCCAGAGCGTCAGCCCCAGGATGCGCACCGCGCGGCCGTCTGGCCCCTGGTACGTCAGGCCGTGCCCGTTACACAGCGTCACATTCGGCGAGGCTTGCGCTGCGCGCGCCATCTCGGACAGGCAGCGATTCATCTCCCATCCGTAGAACTCGTGATTGCCCGGTACATAGACGACCTGCTTGCCAGGAAAGGCAGCGGCGGCCCACTCGATGCCATCGGCGCCAGTGGCGATGTCACCCGCGAGCACAACCAGGTCGGCGTCCACCGCGGGTGGCTTGAACCCGAAGCACTCGAGGTGCAGGTCGGACAGGAGATGAAGCTTCATAGAGGCACGCAAAATGTACTGAATTGCTCGTATAGCGCAATGAGATGGGCTTGACATCTGCGCAGATACACAGTATTAAGTTTTGATATGACCGAGTTTCGTACCAACACCCTGCGTCTGATGCCTTCCCGTGAAGAGGCGGCGATATTGCGCTCTCTGGGGGAACGGGTATCGAGGCTGTGGAACGCGGCGAATTACATGTGTCGCAAGGCTTTCCTTGCTGGAAAGCCCATTCCTAGGTATGCGACTCTGTGTGCAAGGCTTCCCCGCGAGTACGAGGCAGACTATCGAGCGCTTCCATCCGACATCGCACAGGAAACGCTCAAGAAGCTGGGCGAGGCATGGACCTCGTTTCGCGCGCTGCGCCGAGAATGGAAGGCGGGGCGCCTGAAGCACAAGCCAGGCCTGCCGCGCTACCGCAAGGACCCGAAGCACAGGTCCGAGCGCCGTCCGTTCGATTTCATCCCCATCAAGTCGGCGCGCACCTACGACGTCACCGATACCTTCCGCCTGACCCTGCCCGCCGACCTTCGCAAGAAGGGCCGGCTTTCGATGACGTACGTGGGTTGTGAACGGTATCGCGGCGAGCGCAAGCGCGCCGAGCTGAGTTGGGATGCGGCGCGCGGGCGCTGGTACCTGAAGTACGCGGTCAAGGTGCCCGACAAGGTGGTGGTCGGCCACAATCGCGGCGCGGCGCTCGACCTCGGCGTGCGCATTGCGGCAAGTCTCAGTATCGAGAGCGTCGCGCAGGCGCGGCACTTCAGCGCGCGCGAGATGCTCAAGGACTGGGATTACTGGGGCCGACAGATTGCCCAGCACATGCAGGAACTGGCCGGCCGCGGCAAGCGTACGTCGCGGCGGCTGCAGCTCCTGTATGCGATACGCGCGGCGCGCTGGCGCCACGCGTGGCAGGCGCTCGCACGCGAGGTGGCTACCACCTGCCGGCGGCAGTGCGTGGGCACCGTGTACCTCGGCTGGCCGAAGGGCATTCGGGAGCGCAAGGTGTATTCGGCGAAATGGGCCGGACGCATCCACAACTTCTGGGGCTTCGACGCGGCGAGCGGCATCCTGCAGGCGGCACTCGAGCGCCAGGGGATGCTAGTCAAGCGCGTGGGCGAGCGTGGCAGCTCTAGCACCTGCCCGTCGTGCGGCTCGAAGGCTGTGGTGCGCAACCCGCGTCACGTGCTCGGCTGTCGGGATTGCGGGGAGCGCATCCATTCTGACCAGGCGGGCAGTCGCAACATTTTGAGTTTCAACCACCCAGGGTCAAGCTGGGACGCGGTGAAGACCACCGTGAAGCCTGATACCCTCCACTGGAACACCCAGCGCTGGGTCGACGCTTCGAATTGCTGCGCCAAGCCGGTGCAGCACCTGGCCGCGTAGCGCGCTCAGGGGTCCTCGTCCTTCAGGGCGAGGAGGAAGTCAATTTGCGAATCCTTCTGTAATCGACTGCGCGAATCCGGCAAGACCCTGCTTGGCGCTGTTCGCCGCGGCCGGCATCAGCACCAGCTTTTCCTGCACAGGCAGGCACAAGCCGGTGCCCAATTCACCCGTATAGAGCTGCACCGTCCAGACCGACGAGCTGGCGTTCAGGAGCTTCGCAAGCGCGACCTGCTGCGCAAGCGGCAGGCTTTCGACCAGCGTCCGGGCGCGGTCCGGCGGCAATGCGCTCGGACTGCAGCCCCGGTCGGGCAGAGGGAGGAACTGAAAGCCGGTGAGCGACGACGCGACGTCGGCCACGAAGCTGGCTGTGTCGGCCGGCGCGGTGACAGCCGGGCGGTCGGCGACAGCCGGCGCGGACTCGGGCGTCGGCGAATGGCTGAAAAGCGAATAGGCCCCGTACAAGGCCAGGGCACCCACCAGCAGGAGGAAACGGAACATGGCGCGTAACTCGTGTAGGTCGGCCCGGAATGCGAGCGCGCCTGAGAGTCAATTCCGGACGGCGTAGTTTAGTGTCCGGATGCCGGACAGGATTTTCTTGCGCTCGGCCAGTATAGTTTTCGTCTCCCGAATCAACGTGGCTGTCGCGACGTAATGCGGCTCGCCGCGCGCCAGCGCCAGCACCGGGTCGCGGTCCTGGGCATCCAGGTTGATGCCCAGCAGCATCCCGGACTTGTCGTCCTTGCCTTCGGTCCAGCGGTACTTGACCCAGCGCGGATGCGGGCAGCCGGAGCAGCCTGGCCCGCACGGATACAGCTCGAGGCAGACGGAGCCGGACGCTACCGGCTGGGCCTGCTTGATTTCGCCGTGCAGGCTGATGAGCCTGGCATTCAGCGAGTGCAGCCGGTCGAGCACCTTGAGCAGGTTCTGCTCGACGCGGGTCTCGGACACGATGGCGGCTTCACGCGCCTTTGCAACATCCGTCATGGTCTGATATCAGTGGCGCGCCACGTTGGCAGACGAGATGCCCTTGCTCACGATAGCCGGGTGCGGCATCGAATACTGGATGCTGCCGCAGTGCTGGCACGCAATCGTTTGAATCGGCTCGGGGCGCTGTTCCGTGCAGTCCACGCCCATCTGGTTGAGCAAGTAGGTGGTCAGCGCGACTTCTTCACGGCCGTCTTCGGTGTCCACCGGCATCTGCATGACCGCAATCGCCGCACCCGTCAGGCGCGACACCAGCGATACGCCGAGCGTCAGTTCGCCGTCCGCGTTGGCGACGGCGTAGGGGGCAACCAAGGCAGCCAGCCCATGCGGCTCGACGTTCGTGCGGGCCATCGTTTCGGCAATCAGGTAGCGGGCGCGCGCGTCCCGGCGCATGCGCTTGCCGACTTCCAGCGCTACCGAATAGGGATGCGGGCGGCTTCCGGCGCGAATCGTCAGCTGCTCGTCGCCGACCCCCGGCAGGCTCGCGCGAATCCAGCGCGTGAGGCGCTCAGCGGTCTGTTCCGACTCGGCCGGCAGGCTCACCTCCGCGCCCGGCGGATGGTAGACCACGACCGGCAGGAAGTAGAGCTGGTCCGGACCGGCGACCGGCGTGCCTTCTTCGCCCGGCTCGAAATTAACCCGCTTCACGTCACCGCGAATGACCCCACGGGCTTCGTGCGGCAGAAAGACCAGATGGTCGAGCTGCGCGCTGACGAGCGCCTCGAAGGAGTACAGCGAAGGAAGCAGGTACGTCCAGCCGAGCGGCGCGCCCGTCAAAGGCTTGGTCGTGTCGACGGCCAGGCCGAACTGATGCAGGAGCGTGCTGGAGAAGCGCATTGACTGTAGCGCGTTGCTCGCGAGATGAATCGTGTCGACAAGCGGCTGCGCGCAACCCAGCACGACGGGCACGAGCCACAGGCCCAACGTGCCGCCGTCGGCTTGCGGATGGAACTCCACGGCGCGGTCGAGCACGGCTGACAAATACGACTGCAGTTGCGCCGGGCAGCTATCGAAGGCGGCTTCGAGGGTTTCGGCCGGCTGGTCGGCGAGGATGGCCGACTGGACCATGGTGGCAGCGGTAACGAGCGCCTGAGCGCACTCCGATTCGGATTTGCTATCTGCAACGGCGGAAAGCGCACGCAGCAGGTTGGCGGAGTTCAGGAAAACGGCGTCGTTCGCTTGGTTCATGGTCTTTCCTCGATTTGCTGGCTGGCTTGTGTAATTTCTGGCTGCGTGGTCTCTCGCAACCGTGTAACTAATCTACCATGTAACGTGCATTCTGTCAACTCACACATCGGAAAGGGACCGATTTGATACATTTTTGAAACATTAAGCGAGGCGGCGATGTAATTATTGCGTGTTTCGACAGGAAACGTGACGTCAGCAGCCCGGCCGCATCACTGCCCTGTAACGGTTAACTTTGGGCTTGTAACGTTAACGTTACGGCGGGACGGGGTGCAACGTTACGACCTTGTTGTCACCCCGTCCCGGCCGAAAATTAGAGGTCTCCCTCCAACCAGTCCGAGCGCGCCTGGGGCCGGCCTTGCTGGCGCCGACGCAGTTCGAGGCGTGACTGACATTGCACACAGCGAACCTTGCCAAGGGCAAGGCGCTCCTTGGGAATCTGCACCTCGCAGTCCACACAGTGCTCGCCATCGAAGTCGGGGTGCGTTTCGGGCGCGTTGGCCCGGCGGACCTCCTCGATAGCGGCGTCCGTGATAGCGCTGGACAGTGCGGCCGCCTCGTCGAGCGGGTCGGCGTGCCGTTCGTGCATGAAAACTCCTTGCGGTATGAAGATGCCGGGCGGCGCCAGCGCGCCGGCAATGATTCAGCCCCAGAAATCCGGGGCTGTTGGGTCCACAAAATGCATCCGTCCTGGGCGGCGGCGCGTGGTGGGGTATAGCGCGCCCAAGCGCCATGCTTGACGATTTGATGTTTTGTGTTATACGTTACAGCTTAATTACCCCAGACTCCCAACGTGGCGTGCCGGTCCGGCCGCCCGGAGACTTCATGCCAACCCGGAACACGCTCATCGTCGCGGAGAAGCCGTCGGTCGCGAAAACGCTCGCCGCATGGCTCGCCCGTGAATACGGCACCGTCGCCACGCCCATCGGCCGCACGCACATCGTCGTCGGCCACTTCACCATCTCCTGGCAGTTCGGCCACCTGCTCGAGAACGTCGAGCCGCACGAGTACGACCCGCGCTATGCGAAGTGGAACGTCACTGACCTGCCAATCGTGCCACCCATCGGCGGCTGGAAGCTGAAGCCGAGGGATGCGGTCGACAAGAAGACGGGTAAGAAAACCGGCAAGCCGGACCCTGGAAACCTCGAGCAAATCCGGACGCTGAAAACGCTGCTGGCCACCGCAACCGACGTCATCGGCCTTGGTGACCCGGACCAGGAAGGGCAGCTGCTGCAGGACGAATTCCTGCTCTGGGCGGGCTGCACGCTGCCGGTGATGCGCCTGTGGCTGGCCGCCACCGACGACGCCTCCATCGCCAAGGCCTGGAAGGCGATGAAGCCCAACCGGGACTACGAGGGCTATTACTGGTCGGCGCTGGCGCGCTCGCATGCGGACTGGCTGTTCGGCATCAACGGCACGCGCGGCTGCACGGTGGTCTCGCGTGCGAACGGCGGCAATGCGCTGCTCTCGGTCGGGCGGGTGCAGACGCCGACCCTCGCACTCATCGTCGACCTGGAGAACCGCATCCGCGCGTTCAAGCCGGTCAACTATTTCACCCCATTCATTCAGCTCGCGAGCGCGCCTGAATTCGCCGCTTCGTGGTCGCCGGATAAGGACAAGGACGCCCGGCTCGACCCGGAAGGACGCCTGCTCGACCGCAAGATTGCCGACGCCATTGCGACCGCCTGTGAAAAAGCCGGCACCGCCACCGTCACGTCGGTGAAGTCGACCAAGGGCAAGGAAGCGCCGCCGTTGCCGTTTTCGTTGTCAACGCTCCAGTCTTACCTGTCCCGCAAGTACGGTATGGGCGTGCAGGCCACGCTGAAGTACGCGCAATCCCTCTATGAGAAGAAGCTGGCCTCCTACCCGCGGGTCGACAGCGAATACCTGCCGGAGTCGCAGCACGCCGAGGCCGCCCTCATCGTGGGGGACATCCGCAGTGCGAGCGTCAAGGCGCTGGGTGGCGCCCCCGCAAAGGCCGACCCGAGCATCCGGTCCAAGGCGTTCAACGACAAGTTTTGCCCGGTGCACCACGCGATTGCGCCGCGGCCCGTGAAAGCTGCTCAGTTGGCGGCCCTGTCGGACCTCGAGCTGCTCGTCTGGACGGAAATCGCGAAACGCTACCTGCTGCAGTTCTTCCCGGCCGCCGAGTTCCTGAGTTCGGAAATCGAGCTGACGTGTGCCGGCGAGACGTTCCGCGCCACCGGCAAGGTCTACACGAACCGCGGCTGGAAGGACGCCTTCTCGAGCAGTGAGGAGGAAGAGGAGGAGTCGAGCCCGAGCTTGCCGAAGGTGGCCAAGGGTGACGTCATCAAGCTGCGCGCCGCCGGCGTTGACAGCACGACGACCAAGGCGCCGAAGCGCTTCAAGGAAGGCACGCTGGTCGACGCGATGAAGGCGGTCCATAAGTTCGTTGCTGACCCGAAGCTCAAGGCCGTGTTGCGCGAGAACGTTGGCATCGGTACGGAGGCCACGCGCGCAAACGTGATTGGCGAGCTGTTCGGCCGGAGCTTCATCGTACTCGATACGAAGACGAAGGAAATCATGCCGACCGAGCTGGGTGAACAGCTCATCGACGCACTGCCCCGTCAGATTACCGCGCCGGACATGACCGCGCTCTGGCAACAGGCAATGGACGATATCCGCAAGACGGGCGAGTCGGGATACCGCGCGTTCATCACGGCGCAGGCCACGTGGCTCGCCGACATGGTGCGGGATATCCCGACCTGGTTCGCCGGCAAGTCGCTCATCGACAAGAGCAAGAAGTCCGCGCTCACGGTCGAGACCACCGCGTTCAAGTGCGTCAAGTGCGGCTCGGCGCTGAACCGCATCAAGGGCAAGTTCGGCTGGTTCTTTGGATGCTCCGACGCGGTGTGCAAGACGACCTACAAGGATGTCGACGGTAAGCCCGTCGAGAAGGCCGCGGCGCCGACCGGCAAGCTCACGGTGGATGGCGTATCCACCGGTGACAAGTGCCCGAAGTGCACGAAGGGCGAGATGGTGACCCGCGTCTGCGGGCCGCACACCAAGGCGCCCGGCAAGCAGTTTCTCGCGTGCTCGAACTTCTTCGCGAAGGGTAAGGCGAAGTGCGAGCACAGCCTCTGGCCCAAGTAATCCCTCAATTCCGGCCCGCTGCTGCGGGCCTTTCTATCATCCACACTTCAGAGGACATCATGCTGCAGGTCATCACCACATGCTTCATCGCCATCATCGGCTTCATCGCGATGCCGGTCTCCGTGGACCATTTCGTTCCGGCGCTCATGCAAAGCCAGCCTGGCTTTGACCTGTACGGCGTTCTTGCCGTCGGGCTCGATATCGGCACGGGGCTCTACCTAGCCGTACGCTGCGGCGTCAATCGCGCCTTCGGCGTTCAATAAGGGGCGTCCGGCATGTTGCTCCTCCCGGTTCTCGCGGCCTATGGCCTGTTCAGCGCCTGCCTCGCACTCGCGCTGCTGTTTCATGGCATACCCGCGCTGCTCGCAGGTCTGCTGTCCTGGTCGCTCACGCATGGCCTGCTGTGCCGCCTGCGTACCCAGCTGCGGGGTCGCAGTACGTGCGGGCTCGAATGGGTCGCGGCGCTGGTCGTCGGAATGGGCTCACTGGCCCTCCTGGCTGCCGTCGTGACCGAAATCCGCCACTACCTGGCGGGCGACTCTATCGCTGCACTGATGTTGACGCTGGCCGACACGCTCCAGCACGCGCGCCGCTACCTGCCCGCGTCGGTAGCCAGCCAGGTGCCGGAATCGCTGCTGCAAGCCAAGGGCTTCATGGCGAGCGCGCTCAAAGAGCATGCGAACACACTCGCGCGGATGGGCTCAAGCGTCGCGCACCATCTGGCGCTGATGCTCATCGGCTGGATTGTGGGTGTGCTGGTCGCCGCGCGGTGCAGCGCCCAGGACCTCGAACGACCCGCGTTTGCTGCCACCTGGCTTCGCCTGTGGCGCGCGCTCGGAAGTGCTTTCGGCCGCGTTGCGTTCGCGCAGGCCAAGATTGCCGCGATGAATGCGGCGCTCACCGGCTGCTTCCTGATTGGCGTGCTGCCGCTGCTGGGCTGGAAGCTGCCGTACACCGCGACGCTCGTGGTCGTGACCTTCGTGTGCGGGTTGCTGCCCATCGTCGGCAACCTCATCTCCAATGCGCTGCTGTGCACGCTCGCGCTGTCCGTGGCCTTCCCGGCGGCAGTGGTGTCGCTCGTCTTCCTGGTGGTCGCGCACAAGACCGAATACTTCATTTCCGCCCGCATCCAGGGGCACGAAATCGGCGCCCAGGCCTGGGAGCTTCTGATTGTGCTCTTTGCCTTCGAGACGCTGTTCGGGCCCGCCGGGATGGTGGCTGCCCCGGTGCTCTACGCATTTGCGACTGCCGAGCTGCGGCGACTCGGCTGGCTGGGAAATCGCGAAGCCTTGTGAGGCCTTTTGTCCAGATGGCATGTGGGTGAGCCCGCACTTGCGCCTATACGCCAACAGGACACAAAGGAAACCAACTCAAGAGGCATACATCATGAACAGCAAAATCCGAATCATCTCGCACGACCGAATCGTGCATGCGGACGACGCATTTGCCGCGGCCATCCTGCGGATGGTCCACAGGGACGTCGAAGTCATCCGTACGCGCGACCCGGCGATTCTGCGTGCTGAAGCGGGCCGTCCCGGCTCGTTTCTCATCGACGTGGGCGGCCAGTATGACCCGGCCAGACAGCTTTTCGACCATCACCAACCGGCCGGTGCGGGCTTTCGCAATCCGGAAGCGGGGGAGTGGCCGTATGCGTCTGCCGGGCTCGTGTGGAAGTCGTTCGGTGCGCAGGCGGTGCGTGCGGTGCTCAGTGGACTCGACGACGCGGGTGTCGCCGAAATCCAGAAGCACATCGACGACTCGGTGCTGAAGTACATCGATGCGGTCGATTGCGGTCTGCGCGTGCGTACGGCAGGTCCGTCCATCTCCGCGCTCATTGGGAGCTTCAACACGTCCTGGTACGAAAAGGAAGACGACGTGTTTCCGCTCGTGATGGACCTCTCCCAGGTGCTGCTGACCAATTTCATCAAGCGGCACGCCGGCAAGGTGCTGGCGCGAAACAAGGTGAGACAGGCGCAGCGAGGGCTCGACGGCAGGGTGCTGCTGCTCGAAACCTGCCTGCCCTGGGTCAGTGTGGTCGCGGAAGAAATGCCTGACGTGCAGCTGGCGGTCTACCCGGTCCAAAGTGAAGAATCGGGTACGAGCCAGTGGCAACTGCGCGCGGCGGTCCAGCAGGACATGACGCCGCGCATGAAACTTCCGTCGAGTTGGGCTGGCCTGGAGGGCGCATCGCTGGCAGTTGCCAGCGGCGAACCGACTGCCGTGTTTTGCCATCGCAACCGCCATCTGGCCGGAGCCCGTACCCAGGCAGGTGCACTGGGCATGGCGCTGTCCGCGCTGAATGCGATTGCAGTAGAACGCAAGGCCGCATGAGGTCACGCTTCAACCCTACTGCCCCTGGCTTTGCCGGGGGCATTTTTCAGGCGTCGTGCATGCCTTGGATTCCTATACTCCTGCGCCCATCTCAAGGAGTCCATATGGCGACCGTACCCAAGCTGGCTGCAGCCCGCAAAAAGAAGGCCTCTACCACTCGCCTGCGTGCGGTCGCGCGCAAGTGCTATGTGCTCGACACCAATGTCCTGTTGCATGACCCCACGGCACTGTTCCGTTTCGAGGAACACCATGTCGTCATCCCGATGGTCGTGCTCGAGGAGCTGGACCGCCACAAGAAGGGGGTGGCCGACACCGCCCGCAACGCGCGCCAGGTCGCCCGTACGCTGGACGAGCTGCTCGGGGCTGACGACGGGAGCATCGAAAAGGGCTTTGGACTCGACGACGTTTCGGCCGGACTTGCAACCGGCCGACTCTTTTTCCGCGAGTCGCTGGTCGAGACGAAGACGGGGCTGGTGCCCCGGCGCACGGTCGGCGGCCTCGACGAAGGCAAGGCGGACAACCTGATTCTCGACTGCGCGCAGGCGCTGCTCGCCGAAGGCGAGACCACCATTCTGGTGACGAAGGACATCAACCTGCGGGTGAAGGCCCTGGCATGCGGCGTCCCCGCGCAAGACTTCCGCAGCGACCGGGTGCTCGCCGACGAAGACGTGCTGCCGACCGGGTTCATCGCCATCGACACGGACTTCTGGGCCCGCCACTCCGACGAGGAAGACAATGCGTTCTTCCGCCGCGGTGGCCGCCAGTACGCGCGCATCACCAAGCCGCTGCCGGTCAACTCGTTCCTCGTCGAAGACACCGCACGCGGCAAGACGCGGCTGTGGCGCGTTGAATCCAGCGGTGCCGACGGCACGCTGCTCTATGAGGTGACGACGCCGGACGCCGAGTCCCTCATCACCGCACGCAACCACGAGCAGACCCTCGCGCTCACGCTCCTCTACGACGAGAACATCGACGTCGTGTCGATGCTCGGCCAGGCCGGCACGGGCAAGACGCTGCTGGCCGTCGCGACGGGCCTCGAGCAGGTCAAACAGGGCCTCTTCAACGAGGTGCTGATTACCCGCGCGACGGTGCCGATGGGTGAGGAAATCGGCTTCCTGCCAGGCTCCGAGCAGGAGAAGATGGACCCGTGGATTGGCGGCACGTTGCGCGACGTCTACTCGGTGCTCGGGCTGACCGACCTGAAGGACCCGCTGCGCCAGAAGGTGGAAGTCGCCTCGATGAGCTTCATGCGCGGCCGCAGCTTCCAGGGCAAGTTCATCATCATCGACGAAGCCCAGAACCTGACCTCGCGCCAGATGCGCGCGCTGCTCACCCGCGCGGGCGAGGGCAGCAAGGTCGTGCTGACCGGCAACCTCAGCCAGATTGACGCGCCGTTCATCGACGAGGGTAACTCGGGCCTTGCCTGGGCAGTCAAGACCCTGCAGGGCTGGTCGCATGCGGGCCACCTGATTCTCAGCCGCGGCGAACGCAGCCGCCTCGCCACCTACGTTGAAGAGGTGGCGGACCGGGCTGGCGAGCAGGGTGACGAGGGAGGCCTGAAGGCAGCATGATGGACCGACGCCAGTTCCTGAAGGCGGGACTGGTCCTGGCAGGCGCCGCAGCGGGGAGCGAATCGCTCCCCTTCGGCTTTGTGAGCCAGGCCCACGCCGCCGACGCTTCCGCTGCCACCGGCGTCGAGCTGGTCAACGGCGCGCGCACGCTCGACCTGTACCGGCCTGATTCGCACGAGCGGCTCACGCTCGAATACATGCGCGACGGCCAGTGGTGCGGCGACGCCTACAACCGCATCTGCTGGCTGCTGCGTGACGTGCAGGCGCACCAGCACGTGCAGATGGACACGCGACTCATCGCCATTCTGGACTGGACGCAGCGCTACCTGCGCCAGTTCGGCTACACGCAGCCACTGCACGTCCTGTCAGGCTTTCGCACCCAGCACACGAACCAGCGCACAGAGGGCGCCGCGAAGAATTCACAGCATCTGGTCGGAAAGGCCGTAGACGTGCGCATTCCGGGACTGTCGGCTGAATATCTCGGCCGGCTCTACCATTGGCTCTCGCAGGGCGGCGTGGGCATCTACGACAGCAGCAATTTCGTGCACGTCGACACCGGCCCGCTCCGGACTCCCGCCGGCAAGCTCAGGAACTGGCGCTCATGAATGACATTCTGCAGACGCTGACCGCTCCCTTCACGCGCGTCGACGCGATGCCGTCGCTGCTGCTCGTTGCTGCGTGGCTTGGCCTGCTGCGACGTTTGCGTTTTTCCGGCTACGGTATCGCGCTGCTCGCGGTTATCGGCACCAGCCTGCACGAGGCGACGCACTTCCTGGTGGGCTGGCTGCTGCGCGCGAAGCCAGTGTCCGTGAACCTGTTCCCCCGCCGTGAAGGCAATGTCTGGGTGCTGGGCTCGGTCGGCTTCACCGGCCTGAACCTCTTCAACGCGGCCTTTGTCGCGTTCGCGCCGCTCCTGCTGCTCGCCGTGGCGTGGAGTGTGTTCGCCGGGTGGCTGCTGCCCGCCTTCCTGGCCGGCCAATACGTGAGCTGGCTCATTGCCGGATATGTCGTCGCGTGCGCGCTCTTCTCGAGCATCCCGTCGGGCACCGACATCCGGATAGGCGCGCTCTCGGCACTGATGTACGCAGCGCTCGGGTACGGCGTGTGGAATCTCGCGCATTGACGGCTATACCGATGCGGGACTTCACCCAAGGACACATCAAAAGGAACCGACATGATGCAATCACGATTGATTTATGCTTCGACGCTGGATGGCACCCACGCTGCGCTGTTCATCAATGGCGCCGTCGTGCTGACGCAGTCGCACGCCGACCAAAAAGACTGTGTATCGCGCACCGCCGAGCGGATTGCCCGCGCGCTGCAGGTGACGCTTTACAGCTGCGTGGTCACGCCGCCGGCGGACTGGAGCGGGAACTGGCAGGAGCTGCACGACGACGTGGACAAGCGGGCACCCGCCTCCCCCGACGAACAGCACGACATGGTGGTCTACGCCTGGCAGGAAGGGGGCGTCCATCCGGACACGGAGCACGGCCCGGGCGACGCCTGGGCAGATATGTGCTTTGACCTCGACCCGCCCAAACCTGGCACTCCGTACTTTGTGCTCGTGCCGTTCGGCGAGTCGTGCGCGGACGCCGAGGATGTGGTTCGCGCCAGCGTGCTCAACGAGTTCAGCCACTGGCTCAATGACCGCCGTGGTCTCGATGTCTCGGCTACGTTCCACGAAATCGTGGCCAAGGTCAAGACGCTCATCGACCTTGAACCGGTCTCGCCGGTCGCCCAGGAACAGAGCATCGCTCGCGCCATCGACGTTCGCTACTGGGACGATTACACCGGGGATGCGCTCTGCCCGGCGCCGTACGTCAACACGCACCAGTTCGAAATCGACGACCAGCGCATGATGAGCGGCCAAGCCCGGCTCGTACTCGCCTCGCGCGATAACGACCTGGCGGACGACCTGCTGGATGTGCTGGTCGAGGTCAGCACGAATCCGCTCGACGGCAGGGCCCACGTGCAATGCGCGCATGTGCACCTCGATTGCGACGACCCGGTGGTATCGCTCTTCAAGATTGGCGACAAGCTCCTTGCCCGGCCTAACACGGGTGTGAGTTTTGTCTCCGACTCGGTTGAAATCAATGGTCAGCGTGAATCGGTCCTCTGGATTGAATAACGCACCCTCGCGCGCGCCCGGCTTTTTTGAGCTGGGCGCTTTTCTTTGGCGCTTCGGCCGGCGCGCTATACCGGCAGCAGGTCCTCTATCTATCATCGCCAAAGGAAAAACCATGTCAGAAGACGCTGACCTGAAGATACTCCGGGTACTTCAGCACTCACTCGGCCTGAATGAATTCGGGGAAGGCCGCCAGTACCGGAATCACTTCGTCGCCGGCGGCAGCAATGTCGAGCTGTGCCGGCAGGCCGTTTCCAGGGGGCATATGGTCGAGCGTCCGGCCAGTGTGCTCACCGGCGGAAGCCCTTGGTTTTCGGTGACCCCCGCGGGCATCGAGTACGTCGCGCGCGAAAGCCCGCAACGGACGCCCGGACCCAAGCTGTCGCGAAGCCAGAAACGCTATCGGCGATACCTGGCATATGGCGACATGTTCGATTCCTTCCTTCAGTTCTGTCGGTGGGACGCCGAGCCGGAACGAAGCTGGAATTGAGCGGAAACGCACCTCTCCAACCCGCCCTGATTCAGGGCGGGTTTTTCATGCCCTGCACGTTCCTATACTCACCGCGAGATTCACGACTACCTGCAACCAGCGAGCCTGTGCAGCGAGGGGCGTGGCGGCTGACTGGCGCCGCCGCGCCCGCGTTGGCAGGCGGAGAAACCCATGCACCTCATCGACTACACGCATCCGGAGCGCGTGCCCGCGCTTCGCCTGCCCAACGACCGGCGTTCGGCCCGCTTCTACCTTCGGCTTGACGAGCTGCCGGCCGACCACCCGTACCATGCGTCGAGCTGGGCGCTGTTCCGGCACCCTGAGTGGCTCGAGGGTGGCTCGGCGTGGCTGCAGGCCCATTACATCGTCGAAGACATGGTCCGATACGCGATGAGCGCGGGCCTGTCCGGCACGCTATGTCCGGTGGTGGGTAGCGGCGATATCGCGTTCGACGAAGCCCTGGCGCAGGCGCTGCGCACCTTCGGCTACCAGCCGAAGGTCGCCGAAGTGATGCCGCGGCGCAGCCAGGCGCAATCCCACTGAGCGGAGAAACCATGTCCCCGACCCTGACCAGTGCTTTCTGGGCAAAGCTGCGCGAGCAGACGCGTGACGCGGCCGAGGCGCGCGAGCAGCGTGACGAGCACGCCCGTGACCGGCTGCGTGACATGGTCGCGCAGCTTCGCGAGCCCGGTGCGCCGCACGCCTACGCGCCAGCCAGCACATCGACGCCGACCTTCCATGTCGGCGAAGCCCGGAGCTTTCCGCACCTGTCCGAGCCACGTGAGCGCGCGCCGGAGCGGGGACACCTGTCCGACGAGGCGTACAAGCAGTTCATGGATGCCATGAAGGACGCAGCGAAGAAGCCGGACCTCGCCTCGCGCGACGCGGTCACGGGCCGCGCGGCGAAAGTGGTCGCGCAGGACTGGCTGCACCGGCACGGCCACGGCCACGACCACCAGTCGCTCAAGGCGGAGCTGTTGCACAAGTTCCGCGCGCAAGTCACGTTCGAGTCTCGGGAAATCGGCCAGAAGCTCGGGCTCGGGCCGGTCGAGTCGATGGCTCTCGGCTACTCGTTCGAGCGCGCGCTCGAACGGGAGGGATTCCGTGTCCTCGCCAGCCATGCAGTCGACCGGGCGACGGAGCTGTTCCGCGCCTCGGCGTCCGCCGTGGCGGGCGCCGCGGGCATGAGCGCGTCGATGGAGCGCAACCTCAAGTCCTCGATGACCTGGCTGGCCGAGCATGGGGTGACGCGCGAAGTCTTCAAGGACCTGCTCGCGAAGCATTCCGGCAAGATTTCGGCACTTGTCGAGGTCGCGCAGCATCCCGAGGCGCTGCGCCGCGCGGCTCAGCTCATCGCGCACTCGGACTCGGCGTTGCACGCGGTGGTCAATCTCGCCAAGGATTCCGAACTGCGCAAGGCGGTCGGCAGCCTGACGCTGGCCACAGGCGAATCGATGGCGAGCGGGCCGGGACTGGTGCGTGCCGTAGGGTCAGTGGCTGTTGTGGCAGGCTCGGCGATGCGCGGCGACTCGGCCGAGGAGACCGGGCGGCATGTGTTCCGCGCGGCGCTGACGATTCTGGGTGGCGCCGCAGGCGGTATTGCCGGCGGCGCGGTCAGTGCGGGATTCGGCTCGGTCGCAGGCGGCCTGGTAGGCGCCGAAGTCGGCTCGCGGCTCGCGGACAAGCTGCTGAGCCTCTACGACGGCTACACGCGACAGCACGACGCGCAGGCCAGCCAGGAACGCAGCGTCGGCCGTGACGAGCTGAAACACAGCGTCGCCGTCATCGCCGAGCGCACGGAAGGCGCCGCGGCGAAGGAGGTCCGGACGCATGGCCTGGGGGACCGCGCGGCGGAAATGGAGCGGGAATTCAGCTTGAAAACCCGGCCCGGCAAGGCGTGAGCGACCGAAGATTGACGCATTGTCATTTTAACGATATACGTAGTGAGCGAGCCCCGTACCACGCTTCGCACTATCCACACGAAAGGTTCCACCATGCATACGCTGAACTTCACCCGAGTCCTTGCTGCAGCCGCGCTGGCGGCAGCCGGGTCTGTCGCATACGCAGCACCTGCCGCAAGCGTCCCGGCGGCAAGCGCGCCGGCCGCGGGTAGCGCGCCGGCGGGCGCCGCACCGCAGGTCACCGCGCAGGCGTCAGGTTCCTTGTCGCTGTCGGCCAGGTCGCACTGGACCGTGCTGAGCCGCGACGGCAAGCCGGCGTCGCGGCTCAGCACGGGTAAGTAGCGCGCAGGGCGAAAACAGAGCCCCCGGTGCCGCGAGGTGCCGGGGGCTCTTCTCTTCATTCCCGAAAAGGCTCACCTATGGCGAGCCCGCACGGGAACGGTGAGGGTTTTCGGGAGACTCAGGCGGCATCCGCCAGCTCGGGTTCCTGCGTCAGCTGGAGCATGCGCGCGCCGCCGGTCGCCGCCGTCAGGTCCGTGCCGGCCAGCCGGCCGACCATCTCCACAATCGCGCGCTGCTGGTGCCCGAGGCGCGTGCAAAACCTTCCGTCCAGCATGCCGAACCAGTCCCAGCTCCCCTTCGGGTTGAACACGAACGGCGAGACAGTGGGGAAGGTTTGCGGGTACAGGACGATGATGTCGTTGGCCTCGGCCCACTCGTTGTAGCCCGCGTGCTCGGCGAACACGCTGCCCAGCTTGGCTTCGTACTGCTCGCAGCCGTGCAGTGCGACATGCAGTTTGCATACCTTGCCCTGCAGGGCTGCGCTCGGGTAGTAGACAAAGCCGGTATTGCCCATTCCGGCGAGCAGCGGGAAGGGGATGAATTCCTCCTGGCCGAACCGCACCAGTCGGCCCCGCGCCTGGGTGCGGGGAAGCAGCGGGCCGTAGAGATGGCCGAGCAACGTGCCGGCGGCGTCGTAGCCCACGTCGTTGATGTACGGGTCGTGGCGCAGCTCGAGCTGCTCGGGGTCGAAGGTGTCGGTCGGCATCGTGTGCCGGCATGCGACATCGCCGACGAACCGGATATTCCCCGCGCGGGTGAAATGGCCGCAATACTCGACCAGCGCCTCCACCGGTGCGCGGAGAACCGTGTGGTCTTCCGTGCCGTGAAACACCCAGATGCGCGCCCGTTCGAGATTGCGGAGGTCAGCGACGAGCCCTTGCTGCTCGAGCGCGCGCGTGCGCGCCACCAGGTCGGCGACGTCGAGCTTGGGGTCGCCCCGCATGCCGCTCGTGAGCGCCCCACGCAGGTTCCCGCTCGAGCACAGGTACGGACCGCCGGCAATCGAGCCCATCCCGCTGAAGACGTCGCTGTAGGCCACGAGCAGCTGGTGCGCCATATAGGCGCCGGCGGACAGGCCGGACACGGTGATGTCCGCGGTGTCGACGGCGGCGGGTAGAAGAGTGTTCATGGCGGGCGCCCGGAGTCGGTTATCGCGTGAAGGACTGGCGGCTCACCGCACGCCATAACTGCGCAGGAAGGACAGGTCCAGCGTCCAGGTGCGCTGCGACAGCTCCTCCTGACGCGTCTCGACCCTGGCCAGCTCGCGCTCGAGCGTGGCGTCATCCCAGTCGTTGAGCCATTTCAGGCGGTGCAGCACGGCAGGCAGCCGGCCAATCCGGTTCGCGTAGCCCAGGTGCTTGGCCTTGTGGCAGGTCGGGCACAGGCACAGCAGCGCGCGCAGGACCTGCACGCCCCGGCTTTCGTCGAACTTCCACGCCTCGTGCGCCTCGACGTGGGGCTCGCCGCGCGAGCCGCAGGCCACGCAGGTATGGCCCGCAGCCGCGTAGCAGAACTTGCGCAGGCGGTCCCATTCGGCGTCCGAGAGCAGCGCGCGCAGGTTCGCCTCCCAGCTGGTCGTCGGCAGCATGTCGGGCAGCAGCACAGGTGCGGGCGGCTCGCCGCGGAACTGCCACTTGCGCGGCAGCCACTCCTCGACCGGGTCGCGGAACGCCTCCGGCAGCACGTGGTATCCGCGCGCCTTGTCATAGCGGCCGCCAGCCGCGAGAAAGCGCTGCATGTCCCAGTAGGGCACGCAGCAGGGAATGAATTCTTCTCCGGACGGCGGCGGGTAAGCCTCGACGAGTCGGGGAGTGTGGGCGCGAGGGGTACGCATCGCAGGTCACCTTCAAAAATCGAATCCCGGCGTGCAGCCAGGATTCGGGAGGGTCAGTGCTTGAGCTTGCAGGTCGAGCGCATCGGCAGCAGGTAGCAAGCCACCGAGACCCGCGACGCCGTGATGGTCACCGTCGCGTCCGGGTGGGAGCAGTAGCCCATCCCCGGACATTTCGTGGTCTCTCTCCAGTCCTTGCATTGGCCGCATGTCGCGGCCTCGTTCGACTTCGTCATGTGTGTCCTCGCTTTCATCGTGCACACGGGTTGCGCGCTAAATGGTATAGCGCTAAATGCAAATTTCTCCCGTTGCATGACGTTTGATGTATTCTACGCTATACGTTTCCGCAGGTCCATATACGCCGGCGCACTTTTTCGGGTGTGCGGCTTTCAGTTCAATTACAAGCGAGGAAAACAACATGTCTCTTCAATGGTTCGACACGGCAGCAGACTTGCTGGCCAAGGGTAACGACACTCCGGGTACCAACGTGTTTTCGCTGTATTCGGGTCCCTACCCGTTGGTCCGCGATGCGCTGGGCCCGGGCGGGGAAGATGGCCCTCGGACGGACATCGAGCTGGTGAACGCGAAGGTGTACAAGGTGACGAACGGCGCTGATGAGTATGCGTCCCTTGTCATGTGTCGCCTGAACGAGGACGGCAAGCCGCAGTGGACCATCTACTGCGGCGACGGGCAGGTCCAGGGCAAGTTCCGCAACGACGGCAAACAGCTCGCCGCCAACCTGCGCAAGGATGGCAAGGTCAGCAACAGCCTCGCCAACCTCTGCGAAGCCTCTGACTGGGTCGGCAAGGTGCCCTCGATGGCGCGTTGCGGATTCTTCAAGATGGTCGAGCGCACGGGTCGCTTCTGCTCCCACACGCAGGCGGTGCTCGCCCAGCTTCCGGCTCCCGAGCTGGAGGAAATGGCGACGCAGCTGACCGAGTGGAAGTCGGGTAAGGCGGTCTCGGCTGTCCTCGCCACGGGTTCCATGTCGGAGGAGGAAGTGGCGTTTCACGACGCGGCCTTCATCCAGCATGTGCTGCTCGCAGGCGAACGCGGTGCCGGCAAGACGTACATGGCGCGTCAGGCGGCGGACAAGTACGACGCGGTCTATCTCGAGATGCAGATGCATCCGTCGATGGAAGCGTGGGAACTCCGTGCGCATGACCGGGCCTGGAACGGCAAGGTCTACACCGTGCTGGGCAAGCTCGCCGAGGCTGTGCACTGGGTTCAGAAAGGGAAGAAGGTCGTGCTCTGCATGGACGAATTCCTGAACATGAACCCGACGTACACGACCGTCATCAACAGTCCGCTGACGCTCACCGACCGCGAAACCTACCTGATTGAGACCGGCCGCATCATCGACTTGGGCGATGGTATCGGTCGGACCGAGACGGTGGAGGTCCCGGCCGACATGTTCTGGGTGGTTGCCACCACGAACATCGGCGCGCGTTACGGGCTCGACAAGATTGCGCCGAGCGTGCGTGCGCGTTTCCAAATCATCCTGATGAACACGAACCCGGAGCGTACCAAGACGATTCTCGAAAAGAATCTGGCGAAGTACGACATGCCTCTGGATTTCGGGGAGATGTTCAAGAAGTTCATCGAGGCGTGCAACCAGGCTGTCCTGGAAAACACGCTGGATGAGGAGGCGACGACGCGTCTCGCCTGCAACGTGGTGCGCGCCTGCGCGATGAAGTCCAAGCGCGACGGCAAGAAGTACAGCACCGTCAAGCAATGGCTGCCGGTCGTCAAGAAGCAGCTGATGGCTGAAATCGCGCAGGTCGTGAACTTCGAGCTGGGTCCGTTGGACCCGGACCAGGAGGCGCGCTTCAAGGCGCTCGTCGACGCCAGCTTCAAGTAACCGCTGTACCGAAGTCTTCAGTCTCCCGGGCGCCTGTCCGGGAGATTTCCACAACTCAGCGTGGCCGCAGGAAGTTGGCCTCGCTCGAGGACGACTTTGCTGTACGCGATTACTAGAGGAAACTCATCATGGCATCTGGATTTTTGTTGGCCGAAGCACTGGCCGAAGCGTTACGTCGTCCGTATCATCAGGGCGACCTGGACGTCACCGTCCAGTATCTGGTGGAAGGGTTGAGCATCGGTGAATACCGGGTTCTGCTCAAGCGCAACTTCGATACGGCCTGCTGGATTCCTCCGGTTGGCCGCCGCGGGTCGCACACCATCTACTACGGTGACCGCATGGTGGCACACATCATCGACCGGTTCTGCCGCGTCAACGAGGTGGAGCTGCCGGCGGTGTCGGTGTTCGCTGAAGAAATCAAGGCGAAGCTCGAGAAGAAACGGGACGCGCTCATCGCGCGCGGCAAGAAAGTGGCGGCGGACTTTACGAAGCCGACGCGTTCTGCCGTGTACGAGGCGAAGGTCGCCTGGGTGAAGGACAACCTGCCTAAGGCACTCTGGGACGTGCTGCTCGAGGTGGTGCGCAAGGCGGTGGGTGCCTTCGGACGTCACGAGCGCTCACACGCCCGTGAAACGCCGAAGGACATGAAGCAGGTGAATCGCGACCTGCGCACCCTGGGCATTCCGTTCAAGCTCTACAACCTGTTCGAGGATGCGCGTATCGAGCACATCTCACGCCGGGAAATTGGCGGGCAGTTCGACTGGCTGGGCTTCGAAGACCCGGGTCCGCTGTCCGACCCGTATGCACTGTTTTTCAGGTGCATCCAGCTCGAAGGCGAACCCGACACGGAGGCGCTCGACAGCGAGGACCCGTATGGCGACGGCACCCGCACCATGGGCCACGTCGCCGACAGCGTCCAGAGCTACTACCGGCGTGCGTGTGACTGCGCCCATGCCGAGCATCTCTATCCCATCATCACCGAGTTTCTGGAAGAGTTCCGGGGAGACCTGAAGGAACGACTGCCGGAAGAAGGCGAGGAAGGCGAAGAGGGCGAAGGCAAGCCGGGTTCCGGCTCTGGCTCTGGCAAGGGCAAGGGGTCGAAGTCGGGCGACAGCTCCGAAGAGGGTGAAGGCGAAGGCTCGGAGAGCAGCTCCGGCTCGAGCGGCGGTGCTGACGAGGAAGACGACGAAGCGAACGACCTGTCACTTGCTGCGGAAGCAGCGGACAAGGGCGACGACTTTTTCGAGGACTTCGAGAAGGACGCCGAGGTTGTCGGGGGCACGGACGCAGAAGGTAAGGCGGCCGAGTCCAAGGCGAAGGAGAAGCTCAAGGGTGAAGGTGGCTCGCCGGAAGGCAAGGGCACCGGCGGCATGGGCTCACCTGGTTCGGTTGCGCCGTCCGCTTCTGGAGGCCGTGCAACCGAGGCAGACTTCCTGGCCAGCAAGGCCGGCAAAGTCGATAGCGCCTACGCGAAGCGGGTGGATGCACTTACGCAGATGCTGATGCGCATGTTCAAGTCCCATAGCCTGATGGCCGCCACGGAAAACCCGGGGCAACGGATGTCGAGCCGTCACCTCGCTCACGGCGAGTTGCGGTTCCTGCACCGGAAGGTCTATGGTGGCAAGGGCAAGCGGCGCTACTCCATCGTCTACGATTGCTCGGGGTCGATGAATGGCCGGCCGGACCGTGAAGGCAAGCTGCTGTTGCTTGCGCTGAACAATCTGGCCAAGCGCGGATACCTGGAAGGGTCGCTGGTGTTGACGGGTTATCCCAATGGCTCGCCGGGGTGGCTGCAGTACGAGTTCCCCGTCGCCGACCATATCATCCTGCGTATTCAGACGAACCACGGTTCGGAAGGCATCCAGGACGCGCTGAAGGACAACCTGAAGCACATCAAGGGCATGGATGACGTGTTTGTGTACACGGATTCGAACATCTGCGACGCGCCCCTCAACCGTGCGTTCTTCGCCAAGCACCGTATCTGGCCCGTCGGGTTGTATGTGGGCCGTGTCGAAGACGCAAAACAGATGGACGTGCACTTCCCCCAGAACATCATCCGCCACACCATCGAAGAGGTGGTCGAAGCGATGCTGACGCGCAACCGGCGTACTGTGGGCTGACAGGCCAGACATTTACATTTCAACGCAGTCTCAATCGGGTCACTCTATCGAGTGGCCCGTTTTTCTTTGCCGGTCGAGACCGGTTATCAGCCGCTACCGCTTCACAGTTTCTCCGCGTCTTCAGCAAGACGGACCTGATAGTTGATGTTCAAAACAGGGCTATTCTCATCTGAATTCGAATACATGAGAAGAAGGTTGATGTTTGTCCGACCATGAATCCAATCAGTCGACTTCGTTGTCATAAATCCACCCTTTTCTTTCGATGCAGTTTCTCTACCGTACTTTGCACGCAGCGCGGTGACCAGATTCTGGTAAGCGATGTCGGCGCCATATCCCTTGAGTCCTACTTGCGAAAGCGTCACCTGCTGCAGGCGACCGGCAAGAAAATAGAAATGTGCGTCGAATTTCTCGGTGACAAGGTCGATACCCTCAACTCGCAATAGTTCATCGGCCCAGCCTCCTCGGGCTTTAATTTGAGCATCGGAATGCACGGCATGAGCGTCCGGCACGACGCGGAGTACTTGCGCAGTTGACATGCCGTACTGGGCGCCATGCCATAGCTCTTGCGCTCCGGAAGGTGGCGAAAATAGGGCTCCAGAGAGCACGGCGATAGATATCGACATGGCGTACATCAGGCGGCGCATGTGGGTAGTCCCCTGTAACGAGATATTCTGTTGTGGTCAAGATGGGCACACTAAATGAGGGTGCCGGCTGTTGGCTCGATATTGTAAGGCTGAAATGGTGCACCGCTGTGAACGAATCCGTTGGGCACCTGGTCTGTCATCGCCCAATGAAAAAAGGCCCACCCAGAAAAGGGTGAGCCTTGCGAGAGCCGGATGGGCAGCGCGCCTGTTACGACCAGGCGACCACCTCCCCGGTGATGCGATTGATGATGCGGGCCTCGGAACCGAAGTTCTGAATCTCCCGCGCATTGCGGATGGCCTCCTTCAGGCTGTCGTAGGAGCGGTCCTCCAGCCAGCCGTCCGCGGCGCCTTCCTCACAACGGTACGTGCGGTCATAGCCAAGAATCGCCGGCTGTTCGAGCACATCCATCGCCACTTCTTTCACGGGTGCCGGCCCGAGCACGGTGCCCTCGACCATGAGCAGCGTGCCGTCCGTATGCACGCGAACCTTGTCGTAGCTGACCAGGTAGGGCGTGTCACCCTTGCCGACGCCTTCGATGCGGTCTCCCCGACGGGCGGCCGCCGGCAGGTTCTGCGCCTGCACGACCCCGACCTTCATGTCACGTGCCGCGTCACGCCGAAGATGCAGGCAGACGTTCGATACTTTCGCGGTGATGGCATCGGGGCCAAGCTTTTCGGCAAACAGCGCCACCGGCTGCGGCGAACCCGCGACGAGCTGACAGCGGTTGAGCAGTGGAAGCCACGCGGCGCGGCCCAGCTCGCGGTCTTGCAGACGCAGGGTATCACCCTCGTCCACGAGCCGCATGCCGAACCCCCCACACCAGTTGACCAACGCAATCAGTGGATTGGCCATCAGGGCTTGCAGGCGGCTCCACTTCTGCTGCTCGGGCAAGGCCTCACGTACGATACGGCGGCTCTCCATGAAGGCAGGGCTTGTCCGCTGGATACGCAATGCCACACCATCGGGGCCTATGACCGTCAGACCAAGACCTGTTTCGATACAGGAAAGCATTGTTTTCCTCCTTCGTTATATGAAGCTGTCCCTGCACCTCCCGGTGCAGAGACCTCGCGGTTTAGCGGTAGACTGCTAACATCGCCTGGCAGAACTGAGCCATCGACTTGTCGGTCGCACAATCGAGGCGGGTAACCACATTGAGCAGCGGGAACTCCTCCTTGAGCCGGTGCATGGCCGTGGCATAGTTGATATGCCCGGTCTCCATGAGATTGGCCAACGCCAACGCCAGCTCCTTGCGCTCATCGGAATCGTCATCCTTGACATCGAGATGCCGTCCGATGTTCGTCAGGGCCTGGTGCAGCTTCTGGTGCGGCGTTTCGAGCTTCGGCAAGAGGTGAACCTTGCCGACCAGCACGTCGACGAATGGAGCCATGGCCCGGTCAAACCGGGAACCCGTCAACTCCATGCGCGGCGCTTTGGCAAGTGCCTTGCACAGGGTCTCCAGGCCACTGTCCATCGTGATTTTCGTGTGAGCTTTCCGGTTCAGTACGTCCTGCACCGGCGGCGTCGCCGCAATCTCCGCGAGACCCAGTTCGAACGGTTTCCACGAACCCAATGCCCGCACGTTGTCCAGCTCGACCCGCGCGTCGTCGTCACCGGCATCGGCTGCCTCCTGCAGCTCCGAAACATCCACTTCCCCCAGGCTGGCTTGCGCCGCCCTGAGTTCCGCAGCCTGCTTCGGCGTGAGGAGATACAGTCGCTCCAGCTTCAACGCCGTGAGCACGTCGTGCAGGCCGCCGCCGTACGGGTTCACGAGGTCCCCGAGCTGCGTGCCTGCGATGAAGCCGGCCAGCTTTCCGCCATCCTTTTCCAGCCACAAACGCACAGGCTCGCCGAGGGTGGACAGCGCCATTGCCCGGGATTCCTGTTTGCTCGTGACGCGGCTCCAGTAGACGAGCGTGCCGCTGCTGGTTGCACGTACGACGGTGGTGCCGACAACCTTGCGCTCGACATCGGGCATAGAAGACACCGTGAGCACTTCCAGCGCGTGCCCGTACTTCGCGTTGAGACGCTGAACTGCCTCAACCGCGAGGGCAGCCGTTTTCGCACATACGAACACGAACTTGCCCGAAGGCGTGCCGCGCAGCCAGTCGCGAAATCGCTTCTGCCCGTACTTCTCGACGTCGCATGCGACCAGCTTGACCGGCCGGGCCGGATTAAACGTGATGCCCATCCAGTCCTTGCCGTTGGACATAGTGAGGTGGTGACCCAGCGCCTTGACGGTGTTCATGACTCCCCAGCCCGCGTCGATGAACTTCAGACGCACCCGGTCGGCCACAATGTCCTCGGCAAGGTCTCGCGACACCTCCAGCATCAGACTGCCAGACCACGGCTTGCCGCCGGTGGCGCCGAGCAGGTCATTGTGTGCAGGGTTCGCACCTTCCCGCGTTGCCTTCGCAAACCAGTGCCACTGTTCGTTGCAACCGAGAAACCGCGTGAGAGCGCCTTTCGAGGCGAGGTCATGTGCGCAGTAGAGCGCGCTGACCTTCGCCACGGCCGCCTTCATCGCAGCTTCGTCAATGCGACGCAGCAGCTGGTTCAGCTCGTCGGTGTACTTCAGTTCTTCGCGGCTGGGCATGAACGGCACGTTGTGCGACATCGGAATCTCGACCACCGTCCCCTGCGCGAACACGGAGTTCGCGTCGGTCGGCGACTGCACGTGGAATGGCAATCCGCCCACGCCTGCCTCCTTGTTGGTCAAAACTACGAGTGACCCCGGCTGCGGACCCTGGCGCCCATACTTCAGCCCCGCGCCCTGCATCGGATGCACCACGACCCCCGCCAGCCCCGGGTCAAACGCGCCCAGCTCGAGTGGCACGCCGGAATACTCCGGCAGCGCCTGCATCAGCAATGCAGGGTGGTCCACGGAGAACGAGTCCTCCATGGTCAGCTGCATCACCTCCTTGAGCCAGGCCACCGCACGCAGGGCTTCGGGAATGTCGGCCTCCTTCACGGGGAAGTAGACGCGGGTTCCCACTGCCTTGCCCGGCACCTCTGCGGCCAGCTGAACCTTCGGCTGGGCGTTCGGCCCCTGGAACTGGAAGTAGGTGCGCTCCACCATGTCGTCGGCATGACAGGTCGTGATGAAGCACTCACGGATGTAACCGTAGGCGGCCCAACGCCCAACCCCGAGACCTCCGGCCGCGCCGTTGTCCCCGGACTTGGTCGACGTGCCGAACGACAGATAGCCGTCGGGAGCCTCCATGAACGCCTTCGTCATGCCCGCACCCCGGTCGATGACCGTAATCATCGGGTTGCCGGGCGTCGGCAGCAGCACCTGCACACCATCCGCGAAGGACAGGCCGGCGCGGCGCGCTGCGTCGCAGCCGTTCTGTACGGCCTCGCGAATCGCAGCCATGAGGATGTAGACATACGTGGTCGCCAGCATTTCCATCAACGCTCCCGAAAAATTCACGGTTGCGTCGAGGGCAGTGCTCTCGGCGATAACGTCCGCCTGTTGATGGGTGGTAGCAATCTTTGCCATGTTGTTTCCTCGTTGAAATGTAAGTCCGGCGCCTTGCGGCACCCCATATGAACCTGCAAACCGTATAGCTCGGATGCAGGAAAAGGCATGAAGCGCAAAGACACTGGACTCGCGTTTATCGCTATTTTACACTATACGCATTCGGACATAACGCGTCTGCGGTGCGCTACCCAGCGTTTCGCAAGTGAACTTTTGGAGGAAATAATGGCAACATCCATCTGCCTGAGTCAGGTTGCACTGCATTGCACCAGCGGCTCGAGCGACAAGCTGTACATCGTCCAGGTCGAGCAGCACGAGCTGTCGCCGGGCGTCTTCGAGTTCCACGCAAATGGCTACTACGGCCGCCGCAGTGGTCCGCTGTCGACGGCGAACAAGTACAAAGGTCCGAGCCTGGCCGCCGCGAAGTCCCAGGCGGACAAGCTTGAGCGTGACAAGCGCCGCGATTACGCCGACTACAGCATCCCGGCGGGAGGCATTCCCGGCATGCCGGCTGCCGCGCCGAAGTTCGGTGGCGCGGCGGGCACCACGACTGCGGCACCGGCCCCTGTGTCGAGCGCACCGGTGATGGTCGGCATCATGCCGATGCTGGCGGATGTGCTGACGGAGGACCGGCTCGAAGAGCTGCTGGCGGATGCCAACTGGGGCATGCAACGCAAGTACGACGGTGAGCGCGTGCCGGTGTCGATGCGCCGTAACGGGTTGACCGCGACTAGCCGCAAGGGGACCGTGCGCGGTTTGACGACGGGGGCAGAAACGGAGTTGAAGCGGCTCCTGGCCCAGCCCGATTTCGGGGACGAGAAGGAGAGCGTTGTCGACGGCGAGCTGATGGGCGACGAGTACATCATCTACGACATCGTCACGCTGCGCGACAACGACGTGCGCAAGCTCAGCTACGACGAGCGCTATGCGGCGCTCGAAGAGCTGGTCGCCGACCGTCCGAACCTGCTGGCAGAAACGGCATGGACGGAAGCGCAAAAGCGCGCGATGCTGGAGCGCGCCCGGGCTGAAGCATGGGAAGGGGTCGTTTTCCGCGAGTTGGGCAGTGCATACGTCAACGGTCGAACCTCGGTGCTGCTGAAATTCAAGCTCTGGGCATCGGCCACCTGCCGCGTACTGACCGCGAATACGCAACGTTCGATTCAGGTCGCCCTGCGCGACTCGGACGGCTCGGAGCACTTCGTGGGCAACGTGACGGTGCCGGTGAACATGGACATCCCCGAACCGGACGACCTCGTCGAGGTGCGCTATCTGTACGCAACGGAAGGCGGCATGCTGTATCAGCCGACGCTGCTGCAGGTGCGTGACGACAAGGACGATGCGGACCTGCGCGGCTCGCTGCGCCAGGCCCCGCCCGAGAAGCGCAGTGCGGCAACCCCTGGCTCGAGTGTGGTGACCGCAGAACCGCGTCTGGTGACGCCGGCAGACGCCGGAAACAGTGACGAGGCCCGCGCGGAAGCCGGTGCCAAGTTGATTGCCACGGTGGCCGCAGGTGCATCCGGCTCGCCGGACATCTCTACAGCTGACGACTGGATTTAAGCACTTGTAGTTCTCACGCCCGGCTCACTTTCGAGCCGGGTTTTCTTTTGTCCAGCAGTAGGGAATCTGGCTGCGGCACAGGTGCTGCGTGGCCCTAGCTGAGGAAGCTGGCTTTAGGCGTGCGGATATAGCGCAATACGAGCAGAACCATCGCGGCCCAGCACCAGAGCGCCAGCATCCCGCCAGCAAACAGCGTGACGCCGGCCGGCGTGCCGGCGGCAGTCATCAGCCAGGTCAGCAGCGCGCTGACCGCAGCCTGGGCCACATACAGACCTGCGAGTGCATGCACGAGACGGGGTGGCAGGAAGCCGATGAGCAGCGTGACCAGGGAAGCAAGCCGCGTGAGCCAGGTCGGCGCGCCGAAGACCTGTTGCACCAGCAGGTCGCTCGCCACGGCTGCCACCACCCAGCCCCAGGCGCCGGCGCGCGAAATGCTCCAGTGGGCGTCACGAAACTCGACCCGCAGCAGCAGCGGGGCGAAAACGGTCGACAGGAAAGGAACGCTCACGATACCTGCTCCTCGGTCGTCGACTCGCATTCGATGAGCCCGGGCAGACGGCGGAACACCATCCAGCCTACGAGCCAGCGCGAGGCGACCAGGCCGAGCACGAAGCCCAGCGCCAGTTCGCCGGCAGACCACCTGCCCAGCTCGACGAACACCGGCCGGGCGAGTCGCAGCACAGGGCCGAGCACGAATACCAGCAGAATCACGAGCATGAAACCGGCGCACGCCACGTCGCGAAGCCGGGTAGGCCGGGCAGGCGGGGCGGGGAGCAGGTTGAACCAGGTGTAGAAGCCGGCCAGTACGTAGGCGAGGTGCCGGTGCAGCGCCGAGCGCTGTGCGAGGTCCAGCAGCGCCGCGGCGCGCGACACGCGCCGCAGCGAGGAAACGGAAAGATGAGTCATGGCGTCGGAGACGGTTGTAAAGCGGCGCAGCGCCGCGGGTGTCGTCAGTATATCGTCTATCGTGCTTTTGGCAAGCATTCCGGCATATACTCCGCATTGGCGCGCTGGCGCCTTCTTTTCGACTGCCATCATGACTGGACGAGGCCACCGCTGGACCGGAATCGGCGCCGCCTTCCTGGCCGCCGCCGCTGCGCACCTTGCACACCTTCCCGAACTCTTCGCCGCCGCGGTCTCTGCTGCGTCCACGACGATGCCGGACTGGATTGAGCTGCCGGTCTACCGCAACGGCATGCGCACGGGCTCGCTCATCCCGCACCGCACGCTGACGCACTGGCCACCGCTGTGGGCGGGGCTGGCGGCATGGGGCGTGTACAGTGGCGGACTGCTCGGTGCGGTGGCCGTGGGCGCGGCCGTCGGCTCATTTACGCACATCCTCGGCGATGCGCCGAACCCGATGGGCATCCCCTGGTGCTGGCCGACCCGGCGGTTGCGCATCGGCAAGAAGGGACTGTGGCGCTCGGGGCAGCACGAACTGCTGCTGATTCTGGGTTACGCGGCTTTCGGCTATGCAGCCTGGCGTCTTGCGGGCGGCACATTTGCTTGACGTTTAGCGTTAATTTCAGTATATTTTAGCATTGTGGGCGGCCACGCCGACATTCAAGGACACATACTTATGGCTCTGTCGAAAAGCGAAAAGCCATTGCCGTTCGCGAAAGAATCCAAGGTTCGGTTCACGGATGAATATCTGCTGCGATGCGATGCTGAACAGGCGCGGCGACTGCGGGGCCGAGTGGGCAACGTGGCCGGCTATCGCGCGGGCGCAATCGACCCCATCGTCGACTTTCCACGTTCGGGCCGCTTTCCGCCGCTTCGGCTTTTCGAGGTTCGGGCTTCGAATCTTGCAGGCGTAGTGGTGGAGACCGGGGGCTCCGTATGACCGCCGTCCGAATCTACGGCTCGCTCGAGGACAGCCAGGTGCAGGCCGAACTGAGCAATGCCCAACAGTCACCCCGGGAATGGACGATTTACCTTATTCCGGCCCGCGGTGCGAAACGCTCCGACGCACAGAACCGCCTCTATCGACGTCTGCTGCGCAAGATGGCGCAACAGCTTGGCCGCTCGGTCAAATACTGGAATGACTTCCTGGTCGAGCGCTTTCTGGGTCTTGACGAGGTTGAGACGGAAGACGGCTGCGTGCTCCGGGTGCTCTGTTCGACGTCGGAGTTGAGCGTTGCCGAATTCACCGAGTTCCTCAACGCCTGCCTGAGCTTTGCGGCCGACCATCAGGTGCACTGAGTCCGGCTCGTCATTTTCGCATTTCTGACTATACTCTGACCGTTCAAACCGAAACTTCCGCGCAGCATCTGCTGCGGTCGAGACCCCAAGGAATCCCATGTTGAAGAAATCGCTTGTCGCCGTTCTGGCCGTGCTCGGCGGCATGGCCGCGCTCACCGCGAGTGCCGCGGACAGCCTGAAATGCAGCCCGCCGGTGCTCGACGCACCGTCGGCCACCAGCCAGAGCGCAGGCTACACCATCCAATGCTCGGGTGCCGACCATCGCTCGGTCACACCCGTCGTCGTGTTCACGGGCAGTGTGCCTGCCAACGGCACCGCGCCGTATCGGGTGGACGCCACCTATGCCATCGACGTGCGGGGCGAGGGTGCACGCGAGATGAGCAAGGTCGCGCGCGAGGACCAGCTGGCGACCGGCACGCTGCAGAGCAGCACCCCGTCAATTGCCGCGCTGCCGGCACAGTTTTCGGGCCAGACCGTCTGGGATGCACCCAGCGGCACGCTTTCCATCGAGGAGCGGCCGGGCCACTGGCACGTCTATGCGCTGCAGGTGGTCGATGACGCCGTGACGAGCGAACAGTCGCTCTCCGACGCCGGTTTCGCCTCCGCGCCGGTGAGCAACGGCCACACCACGGCCACCATCGTATTCGGCAAGGATTACTCCCGGTTCGCCAGCCGTGGCGCCGGCCTGCCGGTGGTGAAGGCAGACCTGGACCTGCGCGACGGCAAACTCGAATTCCTGGTCGGCGACTCGCGCGCCACCAGCGCAGCGGCCATCCAGAGCGCGCTGTCGCAGCTTGACCGCAAGCCGGCGGACATCACCCGCGCCTGGGCGCTCGCCTCGCGCGCGCAGCTGCTCGGCCTGGACGACGAAGTCCACTACGCCGAACAGAAGGTCGCCGCGCACAATCCGCAGCTGCTCGAGGAGTTCCAGCGCGACGTATCGCGCATCAAGCCGTACGTGCTGCCCGCGAAGTAACGCCGCGCACACTTACTGCTCTGCAGCATGACGAGCCCGCCACCTGGCGGGCTTTTTTTTGGGAAATCTCCTTTATATCAAGCGACTATTGCTATACCAGAACGCAGACAGGCGGGAGTCTTCCCGTCCTTGACATCAGCTGTTTTGAGGTCATATGTCACTTGACAAAAATATCCGTGTGATTAAATCTGTGCACAAGATAACGGATTTTTCGCAACAAAGGACTTGACGAGAATCGGATTCCAGTTAGAATCCATAACAAATGAGTGGCCTGTAGGCCCGAGGGGTAAAATCATGAGTCAGTTTGACAGGTATACCACCACGGAGTATGTGGAGGCGTTGCGAAAGTTCCTCAACGTGAGCAAGCGCAACTTCCTGCGTGAAGCCGGTTTTGTCGACGAGGAAGCGGAGCCCCGCAAGGGCCGGCTGCCTCGCTACGACGCAGAGCCGATTCTCGCACTGGAAGAGTTGGTCAACGAGAAAGGTGCGCGCTGCGAAGCGCCAGATAGCACTATCGGCGAGCGGTATCGGATTGCCCGGGACTACAAAGGCCTGAGCGACGCTGAGGTTTCCCGTGAGCTGGGAGTTAGCCGGGAGCTGGTTCGTCGCTGGGGCGCGGACATTCACCGTCCGTCGTCACTCGACAAGCTGTCCGTGCTGCTCGATGTACCGCAGAAATGGCTGGAGGAAGGCTGTGGCGAAGATTGCCAGAACCTGCCGGCCAACAGCCATCTCGGGGTCCGCGTAGGCGAGGAGTCGAAGTTCTGGCGTGAGCAGCTATACAACATGACGCTGTCGGTTCTGGGCGAAATCCCGGAACAAACAGACGATGTGTCGTACATCCAGGCTTACGTCGAGTGGACGGTGTACAACCGGCATCCGATGGCGCAGGCAGCCCGGCGTGCAGGTGGTCGCTTCCACCTGATGGAAGGTGTATCGGAACCGCTGTTCGTGCCGTGGGTGCCGATTCCGCCGCACGAGTCGGGCCGTAAGCTCTGGAGCGATGAGGTGGAAGCCATCATCGACGAAGAACTGGTCAAGCAGCATTCCGTGTATGCGGCCTGGGCAGCGCTGAAGAAACGCTGCGACGCGCTGGGGATTCCGGAGGACCAGTATCCCAAGCGCATTTCGCTGCACAAGCGGGTCGAGAAGGTAAAGGCTCGCATGGAGAAGTTTGGCGTGGACCTCAACGCCCAGGTTGCTGCCTCGGCCGAGAAGTTCGCAACCGAGCAGTAGAAGATGAAGAACCGAACTATCTCGCCAGGATGTCGCTGGTGTAATAGGGGAATTCAGCCCGATGTCAACTCACTGCATTCTCTCAAGGCGCCCGGTAGACACTGACCGGGCCCTTGCCTTGCTGGCGGGCCGGCCTGGCCTGACCGAACTCGAAGCCCGGGTGCTTGCAGCCCGCGGCGCGCGCGCGGCCACGCCCGCACTTGCCGCGCTGCTCGGCACGCCCCTGATGGACCTCGAGGCCGGCGGTCGACGAATGGCCGACGCCATCCTGAAACGAGAACGCATCGTGGTGGTCGCAGACTACGATTGCGACGGCGCGACCGCGTGTGCCGTTGCAGTGGCCGGATTGTCCGCCATGGGCGCCGCCATCGGCTTTGTCGTGCCGGACCGCATGGTGCATGGCTATGGCATTTCGCCGTCAGTCGTCGACCTCGCGCGCGAGCGCTACCCGGACGCCCGGGTGCTGATGACGGTCGACAACGGCATCCTCGGCCATGCCGGGGTTCTGCACGCGGCCTCGCTCGGCATTGACGTGGTAGTCACCGACCACCACCTTCCCGGCGATACGCTGCCCGATGCCGTGGCGGTCATCGACCCGTCCCGCGTGGACTGCCCGAGCGCGCTGCCGAAGCTCGCAGGCTGCGGGGTCGCGCTCTGGCTGGTCGTGATGGTCAAGAAACTCCTCACGCAGGCCGGGCGTGAGACACCGAAGCTGAATTTCCTGCTCCCCTACATTGCCATTGGCACGGTCGCCGACATGGTGGGGCTCGACGCGGCCAACCGGACGCTGGTCTCCGCCGGGCTCGATGCCATCCGCCTGGGCTACGCCCCCGCAGGCATCGCCGCGTTGCTGAAGGAGGCCGATATCCCGGCCGCCTATCTGACGACGCAGGATATCGGGTTCGGTCTCGGCCCGCGCATCAACGCGGCCGGTCGGCTCGACACCATGAACGCCGGTATCGAGCTGCTGTTGACGGCCGACCCCCGGCGCGCCGGCGAGCTGGCCCGCCTGCTCACGCAGACCAACGAAGCGCGCAAGCAGTTGCAGAAGGACGCCACCGACGAGGCGTCGCTCACGGTCGACTTCACGTTCAGCGCGGACATGCGTGCCATCGTGCGCGGCAACGCGGACTGGCACCCCGGTATCGTCGGGCTCGTAGCGTCGCGCCTGAAGGATACGTACCACCGGCCGACCTTCGTGTTCTCGCTCGCCGATGGGGTGGCGAAGGGGTCCGGCCGCTCGATTCCCGGTTTCCACCTGAAGGACGCCCTCGAGGAGGTCGCGCGCCGCGCGCCCGGTCTGCTCGCCAAATTCGGCGGTCACGCGATGGCAGCCGGGGCGACGCTCACCCGCGTCGAAGCCCTGGCCGCGTTCGAAGCCGCCTTCACCGATGTCGCGCGCGAGCGCATCACGCCCGTGATGCTCGACAACACCCTCTACAGCGACGGCCCGATGCCGGACATGACGCTGGAGCAGGCCGCGCGGCTCTTGCGCCATCCGTGGGGGCAGGGTTTCGAGGCGCCGGCGTTTGACGACAGCGCGGTCATCGATGCGGTCAAGCCGATGGGCAAGGACGGCGTGCACTGGAAGGTGCAGGCTCGAGTCGGAGGCCGCGAGCACCGTACGGAGGTGGTTCTGTTCAACCAGCCGGAGCCGGTGGTGGGCCAGGCACTCCAGCTCTACCTGCAGCCGGGGCTGAATACGTGGAACCGGCAGACGAAGCTGCAATGGTTGGGGCGGGTGCTGCACTGACCCTGCACCGGCGGGCCGGGGATAGAAAGTGGCCCCCATGGACTGCGATGCGTCTATACCGATTGCGGACAGATGCAAAACAGTGAGGCCTTACGACGCTGCGCCCTTCCTCAGCGCACTCTCATACTTTTTCTCTCCCAACGACTAGCAAAAGAGCTAGTCGTTTTTCATTTTGGCAATGAAACTGTTACAGCGCCCCCGGCGGCAGCAGCCGCATGCCGAGGATGCGCGTCAGTTCCTCGTAGCTGTAGACGCCCGTCACGCGCGCGTCGTCAGTGTTCGGCAGGATGTAGGCCCAGGCCTTGTGCTTGGCCGGGTCATACACGAGCTTGAACAGCTGGTCGGGCACCCAGACGCGGTCCGCACCAATGGTGACGGGCGGCTTCGAGTAGATGGGGCCGGTCAGCACGTAGACGCCGTCGGTGCTGCGCATGGCGTACTGGCGCGTCGGCTTCTCGACGTTCTTCGCCCAGACGCCGCGATTGTTTTGGGGTGCCTGGGGAACCATGTTCGACAGGCTGAATGACTGGGCCATCGCCTGGTCGGAAGGCATCGAGGCGGCCTCCGACATATGGCCGCGGTCGTACCCGCTGCCGCGGTAGTCCTCCAGTCGTGCACGCGCCGCGAATGGTAGGCGCGCCTCCTCGTAGAACCGGTTGGTGCGCTCCTCGCCGCGCGCGGCCTGCAGCCGGTCGCGCGTCAGGTACTGGGCGCTGTAGACGGGCGTCTTGGATTGGCCGGAATACAGTACCGCAAAGCCGTCGAAACACAGAGGGTACAACTGGCCCGGCTGCTGGGCAGTCGCCGCCGGCGCCACGCCCTGGTAGAAGTTGTGGGCACATGCCGAGAAGTCGGGCGGCGCCGCCAGCGCCGCGGCTGCGGGCAGGAAGGCGAGCGCGAGCGTGGCAAGCGTGCGGGTGAGTCGCATGGAGGTCATCCTTTGCATGGATTGTGGATAAAAAGGAAGCCCTGCGATAGCAGAGCTTCCATGGAGCGTCAGGTAGTGAATTGACCTCTACGCGGCAAGCGCCGACGGCTCGGGGTCCAGCAAGAGCGCTTCACCCGCCATGAACGCCAGCCAGTTCTCGGCGGCCAGCTTCGAACGGAAGTTCGCGACCAGGTCCATCTCGCCGGTGCGCGCTTCCGCCTTCACCGCATGCGTGAAACCCAGCGGCTTGTCGTACGACGCGGCTTCGGTCAGCTCCAGCTTCGGCAGGTGGAAGGCCGGATGCCGGTAGACCTCCTGACCCGTGGTCACGTCGATGAGGCGAACGATGCAATGCGTGAGCATGGCCGTTCCACCCAGCGCGTCGACCATCAGCAGCGGCACCTTCATCGGCCCGCTCGAGCGGCTCAGGCGGCCCACGACGTCGTTCTCGTCCAGCCAGCTGCGGCCGGTCTCGACATCGCCGTAGAACACGCGGACCGTGTGACGCGACTTGCGCAGGTTTTCGAGCGCGAGTTGCACGGCAGCCGGCGTGCGGCCGTCGTACCAGGTCGTGATGTCGTCTGCCTTGCTGTACAGTCCGAACAGCTTCTGATACTGCTCGTACTGCTTGAGGGTGCCGATATCCGCCTGCTTCGGCGCCCAGAGCGAGACCGGGATGTCCCTCGCTCGCAGCCGCTTCGCCAGCTCGCAGGCCTGGGCATACACAACATCGAAGCCCAAGCAGCTATAGCCGCTGCCCGTCGAAATGACGAAAAGGCGCTGCTCCTGATTCAGGGAAATGTTCGTTTTCATGATATCTGTCCTCTGGTCTGTTTAACTGACAGAGGCGTATAGCGTGAAAAGCCCCATGAACAGGCGCGCTGCGAGAATGTGCACCTGATATGGGCCACTTCTGCGCCGTCAAATCGGCAGGCGCGGCAGGAAGATGTCATCCGTGTCGGGCACGAAAAACTCGGGTACCTCGATGAAAGCGCCGAGGGCTTCTTCGCCGAGACGCACGACGTGCCGGTTCGCGTAGTTCGCCTCCGACCAGCGCGGAAACGCGCAGCCCGTCATCGCGTGCGCGATGAGCGCCACCGCCGCGCTGCGGGAGGCGCCCATCCGGCAGTGCACGACGAGCCGGACCGGCTCCGTCCGCGCGTGCAAGCCGCGCACGAACTCGACCACCTGGCCGGCCTGCGTCTGCGTGAAGAGCGCGGCGCCTGGCATAGCGGCCGCATCCCCGGGCTCGAGGTCCAGGAACTGCAGTCGCAGGGTGCGGGGGTATTCGACCAGGGCCGACGGCGCGTCATCGTCCGGGTCGCCAATCGAGATGACCGCGCGGTCCGCGGCGGGGCGCAACCCGAGAAACGAATCGAGCGAGAGGAAGTCGACCGCTGCCAGCATCGCTCAGCCCAGCCGGATGAGGCCGGTCTCGACCGTGTCCACGCTCTTTTCGAGGAAAGACACCGACACCTTTTTGTGCTCGCCGGCGATTTCCCGACTCAGCTCCATCGTCGTCTTGAACGTGCGCTCGAGCGTGCTGTTTTTCGCCTGTACGAGCGCCGTCGTGATGGCGCCACAGGTGCAGGTCTTCTGCCAGGCGGCGCCGGCCGCGCTCGTCCTGAGCAGCGTGAAGCCGTTCAGGATTTCGCTGCAGGTGTTGCACTTCACGTTGATGGGTTCTTCGCGCTGCTGTGCATCCTGCGCCTGTCGAATGCGCGCCTCGCGCGAGCCGCGCTGTTTTGCCTGTCCCATGATGGTCTCCAGATGGAATGAGCGTAGTATCATTTGATATATCATTTCCGTCAAGCATTGTCTGGCCGAGCTGGGAGCCTATACGGCTACAGGACAACCCCTCGAAGGACAGACATCATGATTGAAATGTGGCACGGAGGCAGGCGCTGGACGGGCGGTCCGGAACTGCAGGCGCCGAAAGCTGGGCGCTATGAGTGCGGGCCGGGCATCTACCTGACGAACCGATATCTGCGTGCGGTCGAATACGCGAAGGGAGGTGGCGTGACTACGCTGGTCACCTTGCGCGACCGCCTGCGTTGGCTGGAGAAAAGCGAGCTACCGCTTGCGACGTTGCAAGACTATGTTCGGTGCGCGCGCGGGTTCCGCAAGCGTGAGGCGGTGCTCGATGACCTCGAGCGCTCGGCGGCGCGGTTGAAGCGAGACATTCTGCCGGTAACCTATCTCGTCAACCTGTGCACGTACTATGAAGTGCTCAATGGCGGTCAGGGAGTGAGGCTCGCCCAGTGGTTGAGCGAACAGGGAATTGATGCGTCGCTGCACTCCGTCAATGGCGAGGAGCAGTGGGTCATCGTTTTCAACCCGTCGGCCATCACGCATTACCGGGCACGGCCGGCATCGCAGGTCTCGCTCGAGCAATACGAGTTGCCTCGCATCGACATCGCGTGACCGCCAGGCGCGAGCATCACGCTCGCATTTTGTGCCGTCCATGTTGCGCGAGACGCTTTTATAGATATATTATTTGGGACTTCCCGAGGAAACCACGATGAACAAGAAATGCTTCCAGTGTGGCACGACCGAAACCAATGCAGCGCAGTTGCTCGAACTCGAAGAGGGTAAGCATCTGTGCGGCGATTGCATCGACGCTATCCACGCGTTCGCGCATGAAAACCGGGCATCGGCAGCCGCTGCCGTATCTCGCCCGAAGGGCTCGCGCTTCACGCCACGGGAGATAGTCGCCTTCCTCGACCAGTACGTGGTTGGCCAGGATGATGCAAAGAAGACGTTGGCGATTGCGGTCAGCAACCACTACAAGCGTCTCGCTCGCGAAACGGCCGACGACGTCGATATCGATAAGAGCAACGTTCTGTTGTTGGGTCCGACCGGCACCGGCAAGACGTTGCTGGCCCAGACGATTGCGCGGTTGCTGGACGTCCCTTTTACGGTCGCCGACGCGACGAGCCTCACTCAGGCGGGCTACGTCGGTGATGACGTGGAAACGGTCCTGCAACGGTTGATTCAGGCTGCCGACGATGATATTGAGAAAGCCGAGCGCGGCATTGTCTTTATCGACGAAATCGACAAGTTGGCCAAGGCAAACGCGGGCAGCTCCATTACCCGTGACGTGAGCGGCGAGGGTGTCCAGCAGGCGTTGCTGAAGCTCATCGAAGGCGCACGGGTAAGCGTACCCGTCAGCGGCAACCGCAAAAACCCTGGCGCCCAGGTGAACTACATCAACACGAAAAACATCCTGTTCATCTGCGCCGGCGCTTTCGTGCCGCTGCTCGAGAAGCTGAAGAAGCCCAAGATGGAACGTCAAGCCATCGGCTTCGTCGCGGTCCAGGAAACGGAAGGGAAGACGACGAACGAGGTCACGCCCGAATTGCTGTCCGAATTCGGCATGATTCCAGAGTTCGTCGGCCGACTGCCGGTCATCACGACCCTCGAGGAACTGGATGTGCCCACGCTCGAGCGCATCCTCACCGAGCCCAAGAACGCTGTCGTTCGTCAGATGCAGGCGCTCTTTGCCATGGACGAGGCAACGTTGAAGTTCGACGAGGGAGCTATCCGAGCTATCGCGGAACAGGCCCACAAGCTCAAGACGGGCGCGCGTGGTGCGCGCAGCATCTTCGAGAAGGTCCTGAAGGCTGCGCAGTTCGAGGTGCCCGACACGCCGGGTTGCACGGTAACCGTCCATGCTGACGGAACGGCCACTGTTGAGGTGCCGCTGGCAATGGCAGCGTAATGCAGATGCCGGGCAGTTACGCCGGCGCAAGTAGGGACATTCGACAGCAGTCACTCTACCGCCCGCTGAGCAATCAGCGGGCGGTTTTTCACGAAAGAAGCCCGCGCGCGGCGGGCTAGGAGTTGAAGAGTTACCTCGTGGTCAAGTCGGGCCGGCTGACTCGCCAAATGCGCCAATCGGCAGCTTCCACACGGCAGGGTCGACGAGGACCGGCGCCGAGAAGTCGTTGCCCATTGCAATTTCCAGCCAGTACGGGTCCAGCTCTGGAGCTGTTCCCTTCGCTGCAAACTGCTCGACGTTGGCGCCACGTTTGATGGTGATGCCGAAGTCGGCCTCGTAGTCGGCTATCTGGCGGAAGTGGCGCGGCATGTAAGTCTTCAGCATCGCCCATTGCTGGGGACTGCCGAATATGCAAGCCATGCAGGAAGTTCGGCTCAGCCCGAGATGGTAGGCCGGATGCGGGTTCACGCCATACTTTCGCAGGATGTCCCACACTTCCGCTTCCTGCCAGGCATGCACCGCGCGAAAGACATCCACCCAGCGCTTCACCTTCACTCCGTTCCGGTTGTCTGAGCGATGCGGCTCGAAGGCCTTGTACCGCGCGCGGGCCGTCGACTCTTCAGCACGTTCGCCGGTGAGCACGAGCGTCTTGCCCTGTCGGAACACCGGGTCGTTGACGATGTACGACTCGCCGACACCGATTTTCAGGTAACTGCTGCACCACCGTACCGACAGGTCCGCCGACACCTGCGGAAACTTCTTCCGCGTGCCCAAGGGTCCCGCGCCGCCGATTTGACGCTTCTCGCCAGACTGCGTGTAAAAGTGAACCGGCGCGGTAGGTGCATTCTCGCGCAGCATTTCGCGCTCGAAGCCACCTTCCTTCCATGAGAACGAGAGGCGTACGCCAAAGGCTGCCGCGAACTTGACGCAGTAGTCCGAGGTTATGGGCCAGTCCATCAGTGCCGAGCCTTCCCTGCCATCGACGAGATGGTGGTGCAGCTCGATTTTCTCGACGGGAATGCCTTGGTCGAGCAGCCACAGGAAGCAGGCTACCGAATCTTTGCCGCCGGAAAAGAAAACGATGAACCGGTCATACGCCATCAGCGACGGCGCTACTTGCTCACCAGGGAGAGCATCCTGCAAAAGCGCAGGGTCTTGCGCGAGCATCCCGCAGTGAAAAAGGCTCTCTTGTATCATCAGGCCCTCCGTATCTGTCCTTGAGTTGTTTCAAGGACGTATAGGGATAGGCGTGGGAATGGCCGCTACCGCCAATGGCGCACGAGCGGCGTAACCGTCCACCAGATGCCATCAAGGCTCGTCGCCGTCGCCCGTTCGGAACGACACGCGCCGAACTTGACCATGCGGCCTTCGTGATAAACGAACCCCAGGTGAACCAGGGCTTGGGTCGTGTATCGCTTGCGCAACGTCGCGTAAATCTTCGGTTGTCGCGGTTTTCTCATTGGTCGTCTTGCCAGGATGCGCGCCCCGTCAGGGCTGACTCGAGCGCGGCACCCGCAGCGCGTCCACATTGAGACCATGCGGGAAAAGGTCAAGCCGCAGCGCCGTGAGGCGCCGGGACAGGCGCGCCACATCAGCCTGGTCGCGCAGGTTCTCGCCGAGTTTGCCCTTCATGCCGGCTGCGGCCGTCAGCACACCCTCGAGGTCGCCGTGCTCGAGCAGCAGCTTCGTCGCGGTCTTCGTACCGACGCCTTCCACACCGGGCACGCCGTCCACGGTGTCGCCTACCAGCGCCAACCAGTCCTGCAAGCGCTCCGGCCCGACGCCGAACTTGGCCTGGCACCAGGCGAAATCGTGCCATTCATGGCCGAAATGGTCGTATACCTTCGCGCCGAACTGGCTCAGGCACGCGATGTCCTTGTCGGTGGCGAGCGCCACGACCTCGACGTCGAGCGCAAGCGCCGCAAACGCCACCGAGCCCAGGGTGTCGTCAGCTTCGTAGCCAGGATGCTCGGCCTGTGCCCAGCCTTCCTCCGCGAGGTGCGCCTTGTACCGTGCCAGCTCTTCCTGCAGCTCGACGGGCATCGGCTGCCTGTTCGCCTTGTAGGGCGGATAGAGCGCGTGCCGCCACGTCGGGACGCCCGCATCGAACGCGAACAGGCAATGCGTTGGCCTGTGCTCGCGCAACGCGCGCAGCACGGAGTAGTGCAGGGTCTCGATGGCGCCGGCAGCCTTTTCGCGCGCATCCTCGGCAGGATGCACGCTGTGGATGCGACGCACCAGATAGTGACCGTCGATGGCGAGGAGCTTGATGGCAGGCATAAATTCAATATACCTATAATACGCTATTATTGCAAGTTAATTTCCCCGCGCTGCCGTCAATCCTTAATCCACAGAGGCCCGCACGCCGGGGACACTGCAGCCGGTACGCCGTAAGGCATCAGCAGTGTATTGGCTTCCTCGACCATCACCGATTCGATAATGGGCAGATGCGTGGTGAAGTTCTCGACCGGCACGGCGAACACGACTTCATCGTGCACCTGATTGATGGCGCACTCGAAGATATGCAGGTATTCGACGTTGAGCCGGTGCATGATGAGCCCGAGGATGTCTGCTCCCGTCGACTGGTCCTGGTAGGAAAGCGCCGCATTCAGGCCGAACGCGACGATATCGCGGTCCGCGAGCGTGCGCGCCATCCACCAGCCAGTGCGTACCGGCTTTTCCTTCCCCTGCTCTGGCACGTAGACCACGCCAGCCTGCAGGCACTCGGTCCACAGGTGCCAGAGTTCGACTTCCGGATAGGCATTCATCCACAGCGCGCGGATGTTGTGCGCCTCCTCCATTGTCCAGTGCTCGTCATAGCCGCGCGCGGCGGCCTCCTGGAAGCCGGCATCGGCCATGCCGTAGAGCAGGGACAGGTTAGCAATCTTGCCCTGCTGGCGGCGCGGACCCAGCTCCTTCTTCAGCTTCTTCTCGAGCGCCTTGCGGTCGGCGACCGAAAGACCGTCGAACTCGGCCATCGGGTCGCGGCCGACGAGCTTCATGCCCGTAAAGGTGTGAATGTCGATGTCGGCGACGAATGCGTCGCGCAGAGCTGAATACTCGCGGTCGCCGCGCTTGGCACCCAGTGCCAGACACTGCGCGAGGCGCCAGCCCAGCTTGACCGACAGCAGCTCTTCCTTGACCTCGGCCCGCTGCTGGAAGTAGCGGCGGCGCTGGATGCGCTCAGCATCGAGGTCATCCTTGAGGCGCTCGAGCTTCTTCTCCAGCCGCGCGACGTCCTTGGCGAGGTGCCCGACGTGTGCATTGAGTGCCAGCACCGGGTCTGCCGCATCGAGAAGCGCAACCACCTTGCGGATGACCTTGACGACCGCTTCGGGCGGTTGTACCGGGCCCGGTACCGCGTGACCCGCGGCGAGCGCCAGCATGTCACGCTGCGAGCGGATGCACAGCGCGGCGCCCACGCGCACATCCAGTGCGCCGAAGTCCGAAGCGACGATTTTGTGCGTGAACTGCGCGTCGATGTGCGCTTCGAGTGCGTTCTTGTCGTCCTTCGGCCAGTCGGGCACCTTCTTGTCCGACGCGAAAAGGGCGGCCATCCACGCGCTTTCGACCTCGACGGTCTCGCCGACCTCAACCTCGCGGCCGGCGACCTCCGCCACCAGCGCGCGGCACACTTCGGTGACCAGCACCTGCATGAATTCGCAGCCCGGACGCAGGTAGGACATGCACATCGCGCGGAACAGCTGGTCACGCGGCCATTGCTGGACGTTTGGCTCGGAGGCGGCGAGGCGCCCCGTCACCGGGCCGTGCGAGAGCAGGGCGCGCACGCGACCGTCGAGGCTGCGCTCGGCATAGCCGACGACTTCCAGCGCCATAGCGCTCGCCTTCTTCGAGCGGCACACTGCCACCCAGGCGTTGAAGAGCGGCCGCGAGGCTTCAATCTGGACGGCGCGGCAGGCGCGCAGGTCCTTTTCGCCCACTTGGGGCGCCCCGGTCGGCGTCTTGCGCAACGATACGCCGCGCGCTTCGAAGGCCGCGGCGAGCGCCTGTTTGAGGTCGTCGGCCAGGCCCGCATCCGGGTCCGCCAACTCCGTCCGGAACGCGTCGAGGGACGGCTCCAGGTCAATCAGCTCCCTGACCTTGACAGCCAGCTCGGCGCGCTTTTTCACGACATAGCGCCGGCCGATTTCGGTGTTCAGCGGCATCCCGTGCTCGCGCAGCAGCACCAGCTCCGGCACCTGCGGCTCGATGAGGCGCACGGTCGACTTGCGGGCACGCTGGCCGAGATAGGCGAGCAGTACGTCGCCGTCTTCCGGCACGCCGAGCAGATTGCAGATGATGCGGTCCGCCCAGACGACGTCGTCGAGCGCGTAGTCGTAGTGGGCGAAGCCGAGCAGGCCCGTCCAGTTGTTCGGCTTCTGATAAGTCTTGTCGACCACCACCCCGAACATCGCCAGCACGACGTCCGCCAGGCTGCCGCCGGACGCGCCCGCCACGAGCGACTTCCAGGCCGCCTGTGTCGCCTCGTCGGCGCCGGCCACGTCGTTCACGTGCTGGATGTTCACAACCATCTCGGCACGCTTGAGCACCAGCTCCGGACACAGCAACCGCGTCATCAGCATCGTGTCGACGACCATCGTCGGCATGGTGTAGCGGCCTTCGGCCAGGCGCAGCCAGTACAGGTCAAAGCCGGCGTTGTGGGCGATGAACATGCGCCGCGAAAGAATCGCATGCGCGACCTCGGCCGTCAGCGCCGGCCCCATCTTGTCGCAGTCGAACACGAAGTGCTCGCGCGGGCCGCGCCGGCCATGAATCGTCGGCACCCGGGCCTGAATCGTCCGCATGCGCACGACGTTCGAGCCGCCCTGCCGGATGTCGGCCGTGCCGAGCGCCACCGGCATCGAGGCGTCGGTCAGCCCGGTTGTCTCGACGTCGGTGGAGACCCACCGCGCCTGCTGGATGATGTCGAGCGCCGCATAGACCTCGTCCCGGCCATGCAGGAATGCGGGGGTCTTGCCCTCGACGTCGCACACCTCGAAGCCAAAGCCCATCTGCAGAGGGATGTGCACCGGTACGCTCTTCTTCTTCGCCACAGGGAAGCCCTTCGTTTACTTGTCCGAATTCTTAGTATATGTTACCGTTTTTCTTGTATTCGTCAAGCAAAACGACAACTCACCCAGCCAATCCCTTGCACTATACGGATTGTGGAAAATACTATTCGGAGGAAATCAATGTACACGGAACGGCGACGACTCACGGCAGACCTGCTTCGTCAGGAATGCTCGGGGCGTTGGCTGGAGATATTCCAGTACGTCTGCCCCGGAATGTTCGATGACGCCATTGCGAACCTCGGTTCGCACGTCAGATGCCCCTTCCACGGCGGCGAGAACGACTTCCGCTTCACCAAGAAGTCTACGAAAAAGGGCGGCAATACAGCCGACTGCGGCGTGGCGATGTGCACCTGCGGGACGTACACCGACGGGTTCGCAGTGCTGCGCCGCGCGCTCGGCGGGCGCTTCATCGACGTGCTCAAGCGCATCGACGAGTACCTGCACGGCGACGTCGTGACGAAGGCTCCGCCTCCCGCGCCAAAGGTCATCAGCGCGGACAAGGTGCGCACCGACGAGGAAATCCTTGCCAAGGTGAACTCCCTCTGGAGCGCCCGCAAGCCTTTCAGCGCCAGGACCACCCCCTATTACGTCGAGCGGGGCATTGCACCCGCGATTCTCGAGGATGTTCAGGACCTTGGTGTCCTGCCCAGCCTCGGGTACTACGTGAAGGAGAAGGGGAAAATCGTCCGTCAAGGCAGCTACCCGGCCATCCTGGCGGCCATGCGCAATGCCGATGACGAAGTGGTGGCAGTACACCGGACCTGGCTGTCAAAAGACCGTCGCGCTAAGGCCCCGGTGAATGACCCGAAGAAATTGTCGGAAACAACGGGCGCAGCAGGTGCGGCAATTCGGCTCTATGACGCGGCTGGCTCCGACGTGCTCGGCTTGACCGAAGGTATCGAGACGGCTCACGGCGTGCGCCAGCTTGCTATCGGAGGTTATTGGCCTGAACTCGGAAAGATTCCGGTCTGGGCAGGCTATGCCGAGCGCAATATCCGTTCGTTTGTAATTCCGAAATGGCTACTGCCGACGCTGCGCAAAATCGTGGTATTTGCCGACATGGATGCCAACTGGACCGGAATCAAGGCAGCGCTCGCATTCAAAGAGCGTATGGCCGTCGAGCACCCCGACATTGAGGTCGTCATCAAGGTTCCGCATGTGTTCGGTTGGGACTGGCTTAACGTCCTGGGCAACCTGTAACTCCCTCATCAGCTTCATCTCTTCGGCGTCTCCTCTCCAGGAGACGCTTTTTCATGAGCCGGTGGGCTTACAACCGGGCCCAGAATTTCTCCCGAATACGAAAAGGGCTGCCTTGAGGCAGCCCTTTTTTTGTGTACCGGAGCGGCTTACTGCGCGGCTTCGTACCCCGAGCACTGGTCGCTGACATTGACGCTGAACGCCTGGGACATCGAGAAGTTCGCGCCTACGATAATCGAAGAGGCCGAACCAAACGACTGCTCCTGGAACACCGTGTCAACCGGGCAGGTGCACGTCTGGCAGGTGTTCATGCCATCCTTGCCGCACGAGTACGACGTGCAGTTCTGCGCGACCGGGCAAACCATCGTGCCGATGTGCAGCTCATACTGGCCCTGGCACTGTCCGTCCGTGCAGGCCGTGTTGGCCACGAACTTGCCATAGCAGGCCGTGCTCTGCGTGCCGATGTAGGTGACCGCCGACTGCCCGTTGGCGAGCGTCGCCGATACCGTGCCGAGCGGCTTGCTGTTGGTCGACAGCGTCATGAGCGGCACCTGACTCGGGTCGCTCGGGCACGTCCACTGCGCGGTGATGTAGTCCCCGCCGTCACAGCCGTCGCTACCCATGCCCGACGTGTTGTTCTGGATGACCGTGTAAGCGACGCCCGGCTGGCAGGTTTGCACCTGCACGCACGGCTGGCCAGGCTGGCAACCGGGCGTGCCAACGCCGCCCTGGGTCAGGCAGCCGTACTGCGCAGTCGTGCGCTGTTCGTGGCAGACCTCCTGCTTGCGCGTCCGCGTGTACGACAGGTCGTTGAGCGTGTAGGACGTTTTCGTCTCGCAGCTGCGAATCGACAGCGGCACGTCCGCCTCGCACAGCTCGGTCCAGGTGTTGGTGTTCACCACCTGCTGCAGGCATTGCGGCGTCGTGCCGCAGTTCTGGCCTTCGGCCGCCACCTGCGCCGTCCGTGCAATCGGGCGGATACCGCTCTCGTTCGAGTAGTTCGGGTCGCAGACCGAAATCTTGCCGTCCGTAGCCACGCCGCTCTGCAGCTGATTCATGCAGTCCGTGCCATTGGACGTATCCTTCGCACCGTACTGCGCCACGAGCGGGTTCGTCTGCAGCTTCTGCACGGAATCCCAAGCGTCGGTATGCTGCCCCGGGTTCGGCACCGCGCTCAGGCCCTGCGTCATCATCTGCTTCGTAATGGCAGTCTTGTAGCGGTAGGCCACCTTGAGCCCCACCGCGGTCTGGTGCGTCTGCTCGTTGACGGCCGTCTCGACCACCTTGAGCGCGGTCATGTTGTCGGAGTCGACGGTAAAGTCGGTGACCGAGCCGGAAATCGGCGGATAGAACGACAGCGCGAGACCATTGTTGGTCTGGTCCTGTGTCGTGGCGTTCGCCGGCAGCGACGCATGATAGACCAGCGTAACGGGCGAACTCCAGCCGTTCAGGCTGTCCACCTGCTCCGTGTCACACGTCGGACGCATGCATACCTTCCCCTGCGGCGGCAGGTAGTTCGACGCCGTCGGGTCGCTCGAGCAGGGCACTGCGTTGGGCGGCGGCGTGACGGGATTGCCGCGCGACGGCGCGGAGCACGCCTGCATGATGACGCGCGCGTCGCCGCTCGAGTTCACCTCGCAACTCGTCGCCTTGACCGCGACGCCCCCGACCGTATGCGCGGTCGTGTCGCCGCACGCAATCGCGAGCGTGCCGGTCTGCGCCGACACCGCGGTCGAATTGTTGTCGTCCTGGAAGCTGAAGCTCTGCGTGCCCGACGACGAGTTCGCATTCTGCTGCATCGTCGTGTAGTCCATCGTATCGTCCGACCCGAAGGAGCTGTGGCAGTTCTGCCCCTTCGCATCGCACGTCTGCGAGCCCTTCGACATGAAGGTCGTGATGACATTGACGCCCTGGGCCTGCACCAGCGTCTTGTTGGAGTTCAGTGACGGGTTGCTGATGACGCCGTTGGACGACGGCGGACCGTCGGCATGTGCGGTGCCGGCGATGAACGTCCCGGCGAGCACGGCGATGGCGGCGGCCAGCTGCACGCTTCGGCGGGGCAAGAGGATGTGCTTGTTCATGACGCGGAATTCCTTGGTCGGGTACGGACGGGCTTAGTGCAGTCCCGCCTTCTTGCGCTCGGTGACCTGGCGGTCCGTCTGCTCTTTCGAGAGCGATTCACAGGCCTTCTGGGCCGGCTTGGAAATCTTTTCGACTGCGTCGAGACCCTTGCGGGGGTTCACGAGGTCGCTGTCGGACACTTCCTTCATGATGCAGTCGCAATAGTTCGCGGCATTCAGATAGCCGGACCCGAACAGCGCCTCCATCTCGTAGGAAGACATCTTCCAGATGCGATTGCTCTCCAGCAGAATCCCCGCGGCTTCACGCGACTTTTGCGGATACTCGCCCTTCGGGTCGAGCTTGACCTGCTTGGTCGCCTGGTTGACCAGGCCCCGTGCGCACGCTTCGGAATAGGTGCCGCGCAAAAAGCGCATCATGTCCGGCTCGGCCAGGTATTTCTGCTGTACGAGCGGGTCCGTCAGCTTCAGGTTGCCCAGCTGGGCCGCTTCCTTCGGAGAATCCTGGCCAAGGCCGGTACGCGCGCCGGCGTAGGCCGGGTCCAGCGCGAAGGCGCTCGACGCCGACAGGGCGAGAGCGAGACCAGCAAAAATGGAAAGGCGCTTGATGGACTTCACGGGAAATTCTCCTATTGAGGCGGCCATCGTTGCTCGCCTCATCAAAAGCTGCCCGGCACGACAGGCAGTTGCCTCGTCGTGCGGACATACTGGTATAGCAACGTCACCGGCCCTCAAAATCCGGGTTCACGGCTTCACTGCAAACTGGACGTTGTGGATGTCGTGTTGCGCGAGCTGGTCGAGCACCCGGGTAATCGCGACGAACGCGGCGCCCTTGTCCGCGAATACCTTCGCGGCCGTCGCGCCCTGCAGGCGGGTGTTCAGGGTCGACCAGTCGGTGACCGCGCCGCCTTCGAACCATACGGAGCCGTCGGCCTTCACTTCGAGCGTGATGGCCGTATCCTGGGTCATCACGGCGCCGGAGGTTGCCGCCGGCAGGTCGACGTGAATCGACTTCGCCATGAACGGCACGAGCAGCATCAGGACGGCCACCAGCACCAGCAGCACGTCAAGCAGCGGAACGATATTGAGGCTCGGCACCTCGGTGTGGCGAAGATTCGGTTTTCGCATGGCTCAGTTCCCCGCAGCCTCGCCTTCCGGCTTGGCGGTGTAATGTGCTTCCAGCTTGTTGTTGTAGCGCTCGGCTTCGGCGGCGGAGATGAATCGACCGCCATCCTCCTCGTGAACCTCGGGCGCGAGCATCATCAGCAGGCGGTGCGCGATAAGCGCGGGAATCGCGCAGCCCAGCCCCCAGAGCGTCGCGTAGAGCGCCTCGCCAATCGGCTGCGCAATCGCTGCCACGTTGAGGTTGCCGGTGCCGATGCCCGACAGTGCCTGGATGATGTGCCAGACCGTGCCGAAGAGCCCGACGTAAGGCGCGCTGCCCGCAATCAGCGACAGGCCGCCGAGCCAGTGGCTCAGATTGATGCTCGTCCCGCGCCGGGCCTGCACCACGGCGAACAGGCCGCTCACGATGAGCATGACGGTCAGCCACAGCAGGGCGTACAGGACGTATTGAACGATGTTGCCAATCATGATTGCTCCAGTCAGTTTGCGTTTCAGTCGTGTGCCCGGTCAGGGCAGGAATTCGTTGGTGCCGTAGTCGATGACAAGGTCCATCTGCCATTGCGGTTCGCCGCCGTCGACGCGCACCAGGTTTTTCGTCGAGTAGGTGCGCGACACCATCGCCCGCAGAATCATGTTGTCCCGCGCGGGGTCGCTGCCGCTGCGCACGATGCCACCGCGCACCACGCGGCCCTGCGCATTGACGTAAAGCCGCAGGTACACCTGCTTGGGTCCAACCTCGAACGGGTCCTTCATGTCGCCGACCGGCGCGTCTTCCGCAGCCAGCCGGCCGCCAGGCATCGACACCTGGGCGGGCGGAATCACTTCAGCGGGCTTGGCCACTTCCGGGCCCGGGTCCGAGTCCTGCGCGGCATTCACTGCCTTGGGCAGACTGTTCTTGCGCTCGGCGACCGCGGCCGTGTTCGCTTCCTGCGGCTGGGGCGCGGGCGTCACGTCCTCGACCTTTTGCGCGGCATCCGCAGGCGCCTGCTGTTCGGCCTGCTTCGGGCCTGCCAGCACTGCCACCTGGAAACGCGTGGTCGACAGGCTGGGCAGTACCGTCTCGCCGAGCTTCGGATGCCACATCAGCAGCGCCGCCAGCACGGCCGACGCGATGACGGCGCCGAACAAATGCTGGCGCCACGGAAAGCGTGCGCCGCGCGGCTGGCTATGGGTCATCTCAACGGACAACATCGGTTCGTCCACTCCACTTGTTGAACAGGCCCCACCAACGACGCAGCACCTTGTTGGCGTATCGCGTACCGGCGTCTATCCGTGCTGGGGTATCGAGCGAACCCACGTTGTAGCGGGCGATAGCGTTAGGCCAGTTGGGCTCGCGAATCTTGTAGTACGCCAGCACGTATGCCGTCGCGGTCACGTTGGCGCACGGGTTGTCCTTCAGCTGCTGGGCGTTGTAGCCCCATTGCGAGAAGCGCGACACCCACTTGTCCGAAATCTGGCCCGGGCCGTAATACGTGCCCGTCGTGCGCGGGTAGGCCTTGCCGACCGCGCCGCCTTCCTGGCTCAGCACGGCAACCAGCAGCGGGGTTGGGACGGCGTAGTACGACGCCGCACGCTCGACACACGCGGGCGGAATCGACGGCGGCAGTTCAGCGGCAAGCCAAGGCATCGCAGCACACAGGGTTCAGTGGACAGTTTCGCTAATATAGCTTTAAATACACGTATCGTCAACTCTATACGCTGACTCAAGGACAAACCGGAGAGAAACCATGAAACCTGTATACAAGCTGGAGGACGGGCAATACGCCTTCTACCTGGACGGCGAGTGCCTGATGAAGTGTGACGAGGTGGGGCTGCTCATCGACCTTTACACCGGGGGTGTGCTCAAACACGGCACGCCAGCGCCTGTTGAGGCGCGTTTTCACATCCTGCACGAGTCGTTTCTGGCAAATGGCTATACCCGCGAAGCCGAAGACCTTGTCTTCATCAAGGGGAAGTTCGCGCTGGAAGACTTGAATAAGATGTTGAGCATCTGCGACTATGCGGGTCGCTTTTACCGCAAGCATGTCGCGCCCGAGGCCGGTGCCTGCGTGTGCGATGGCACGGGGGAGGTGGACAGTGGTGGCTCGCTGCCCTGGGGCGAGTTCGTGAAGGTGCCGTGCACCTGCACGGTCGAATCCGCCGCGCTTGCTGCTGGAGGTCTGGCATGAGTTACGCCGGCCAACGCTACCAGCTGGTCGCGCGCCGCCAGTTGCCCGACGGCAGCTACGTGGCGGTCAACGGCCCGTGGGACACCTATGGTGTCGTGACATCGAGCGCCCCGCACCCCGAGGGCTTCTTGCACCAGATTCGTGGTGTGAAGAAGCGCGAGGGAGAGCGTCCCGTAGCCCAGTTCTGACCCGGAGGTCATTCAAATGGCAAGCAGACTTCAACGCTTCATCGCGTACGTTCACAAGCTGTCGGGAACGCCGGCCCCGGTGCTGGAGAACCTGGTGCGCGACCGCACGCGGTATTCACCGCTGTACCGGTCGGCGGCCCTGCGACATCTCATCTGTAGCGCGCCGCTGGAGGTCACTGGCGGCAGGCCGTATCTGGAGCGGCGGCGTAGCGTCCGCCAGCATCTCGGCATCTAGCTCTGCAGGCAGGACGATAGTGCGAAGCAACTCACAAACCCGCCTCACTCGAGGCGGGTTTTTTACTTCACGTCGGCCGCGCGCCGGCGGGCGAGTTCGTCGCGTTGCGCGTTGAGCCAGGCGTTCAGCTCGTCCGTGTGAAATGCGAGGAGTGGTGCAATCGCCGTCCCGGGAATCGAGAGCGCGCTTACTTTCGAGCGTGTGTCTGCCAGGGCTTTGTTATACCAGCCGGCGTAGACGTCACCGGTCCGGTCCGCCTCTTCCCGCGGCACGTACATAGACGGCAGTGCGCCCGACCCTTGCAGACCCAACATTGCCTGGCACTCCTTCGACTCCCATACGAAGCAACCAATCTTGGCGGTGTGGGTATCAACGGCTGCGACGAACTGCACCGACGGGCGGCCGGCCAAAAAGATGGTGCTGCCGAGTACAACACTGAACGCGATAGTAGCCATGCGTTTCTGCATCGTGCCAATCGCGATACCCATGACCGCCATGAGCGCGCCGAAGACAGCTGACATTCCGGAGAACCGCTCCAGGGTGGAATAGCCGGCCAGCCACGAAGCGTCCTTCAGGTCTTGCTCCGACACGGGCACGGCGTGTTGCAGCCAGAGCAGCGACAGCATCATCACGCAAGAGCAGGCAAGGCACACGCCGAGCAAGATGCGGTCGCGCATCGATTCACCCGGCTCGCTGGGCCTCGGCGGGATAGGGTTGGGTGGGTTGCTGTCCATGGGAGAACTCTCCGGTAACAACGAAAAAGCCCAGCGTCGCGCTGGGCCTTCTCATGTGGGGTTGCGACGCGGGCTTAGGCCTGGTCGTCTTCGTGCTCGGCGGGGGCAGTGCTCGCGACCGGCTCTTCCGCGTCCACCACTTGCAGGCGGTCGGCGACCAGTTCGTTGGTGACGAAGCCATCCGAGACAATCTGCTTGAGCACGCCCTGCACGTGGCCCACCACGTCGACGAGGCAGCCCACCTTCAGCTGGTCCTTGCACTTCTCGTACACGTACGGGGGGACGCGCACGAGCGCGACATTCAGGAACTGGACGGCTTGGTCGGTACGCTGACGCGTCGGGCCGTATTGCAGCAGGATGACCACAGCCGGACCCTTCTTGGTCGGCTTGTTATTCACGTCGATGCGCTTGACTTCACCAGAAAGGACCGTAGTGTTTACCGTCATGGCAGTTCTCCATCACTCCATCAAAATTGAACTCGGGGCTATTCCGTCGCCGGGCCGTTATCGGCACTGGCGTTCAGCTCCTGTCTGACCGCGCATCGCGCAGTCAAGGACACAAGAGCTGTCGGTAGTGCGTATAGAGACGAGTCCCAGCCATGAACGACGTTGTGGTGAAGAATTTTTGGATTGCGAAACGAATGCGGCGAATTACCTAGCACCCGCAGCTCATTTTTTGAGCGCACGATTTGCGTTCTGTCCCGAGCAGAACCTCATCCCGCTGAAGAGTTATTCAACGGCAGGACGCGCGGGGCCGCGCATGGCTTCATGCCTGCGGTTCGTACGGAATTCGGGGAAGGAGATGGCGCGGCCGCGTAAGGCGTGACGGTGCGTCACGCCCGAGCTGCAAATGGCGTTACTGCGTGGCGGAGGGAGTAGTCTGGCTGGCTGCCGCGTTCACTTTCTGCGCCTTACCCTGCAGCTTGCTCAGCACCAGACGAACAAGGTCGAGCGGTTCGGGTGCCGCCGCCGGCGTGACGGAGTCGATAATCTTGCCGTCCTTAATCCAGAGAAAGACGGGCACTTCCTGCGCGAAGGACTTCTGCGCGAGATTCGCCGCCTTCACTTCCGAATAGAGCGGTGCATTGGACGCAGCATAGTCCGCGACGTCACCCAGCCTGAAGGCCGGAATCTTCTCGACGACTTTCTTCGCCACGCCCTCGCTGTCCAGATAGGTGAGAACCTGGGGCAGGTCCTCGAACGGCAGCCCGTCCTGCTGGATGCCGTCGAACAGCGCCTTGCGGATGATGGCTTCCGAGCCCGGAAACGTGTCTCGCGCGGCGTAGTACACCCGGTCCGGCCACGCCGACTGGTCGGTGTACGCAATGGGCGCCACCCGGTAGTCCATGCCGGCGGCGCGCGCGGCCTGCTCCAACTCCGGCACGTGCTCGTTCACCGCCCGGCAGCGCGTGCAGTGCAGGTTGATGAGTTCGACTACTACGATGCCCGTGGGGCTCGGGGCGAGGCCCGGCGAGGTTTGCTGTGCCAAGGCAAGCGGCGCGCACAGCAGCGCGGTCGCAGCTAGCGCGCCGGCGCCCGCCAAGGAAAGAAGTGTGCGTCGTTTCATGGGATTCCCGGATTGGTCAGTGCGCGGCCGCGGCGCTGGCCGCACTTACTGCGCTGGCCGCACTTACTGCGCTGGCGGCACTGGCTGCGCTGGCGGCACTCGCGGCACTCGCGGCGCTCGGCGCCGAGGCAGCCGCTGCTTCGGACGCCGGCGCCTCGATGAGACCCGCGGCCACCGCAGCGTTGTAGTCCTTCTGATACAGCAGACGCCACACCATGTACTGGCAGCTGTAATTAAGCTTGTCGCTCCAGCGCACCGCGATGTTCGTATGGCCGTCCGTCGCCAGCGCCGTGGTCGAGGTCGCCAGGTTGCCCACCCAGTTTATCGGCTCGCAGGCGCGCTCGATGCGCTGCTGCGGCATCGGGGCCGCGAAGACCCACCATACGAACATCAGCAGGGGCACCCCCAGCAGGACTTCCTTAATCGACATGTGTCGTTCTCCAGATTTCGGGGCTTGCCCCGTAGCTATCGCGTGCCTGCTCGTTGCACCGGCCGGATTCATTCGTGCTAGTATATCTTTAAATACCTCGTTCAGCAAGCTATACGGAAACGGACACATCCGTGGCCACCGTCAGTCGTGCACAAACGGGCGGCTCAAAAGTTAACAACTCCAAGAAGGAAACAGCATGAAAACCGAGAAATTCACCTTTCAGGTGGGCGACATCAAGTTCGCCAAGGACGGCTTTCACATCGTGCGCACTACGCGCGGGGACAGCGTCGCGGGCAAGTTTGCTGCGCGCATCGGTCACTGCTATCAGGCGGAAGGCGTCTGGGACCGCACGTCGGAGAAGGCGCTGATGTACGGTCCGACCTTCAAGCTGGAATCGGCCGTCTCCGTTCGCATGACCTCTCCCGAGGCGCTCGGCCGCTTCCTTGCCCTGCAGTTGAAGGGTAAGGGTGTCGGCGAGGCGGTTATCGGGTCGCTCGTCGACGCGTGCAAGGAAGACAATCTGGACCTCGAGGAAATGCTCGACAAGAACGAGCGAGACCTCCTGGTCGAGTGCGTCGGCTCACGCAACGCGAAGAAAATCGACACGCTGCTCGACCTGTGGCCGAAAATCAAGCCGGCTGCCGACCTGATGTCACCGCTGCTCGGTTACGGGCTGTCGGAGGCGCAGGCGGAAAGCGCGCTTGCGTTGTGGGCCAAGTCGGCGGTCGAAGTGGTGGAGCAACGCCCCTACGACCTCATCCTGCACATCGATGGCGTCTCATTCGTGACGGCCGACAAGGTCGCCATGAAGGTCGGCCGCATCCAGAAGACGGACCCGGTGCGCCTGCGCGCCGCCCTGTCGACCGGGATGCGCGATGCCACCACGAACGGGGATATCGGCGTGCGTCGCAAGACGCTGCTCGACAAGACCCTGCCGCTGGTGAACGAGTCGGTGCTGGAAGGCGGAAAGCGCAAGCTCGCGCCGGGTGTTCCGCTCGTCGTATCGACGGACCTGCTCGCGCAGGTGCTGGACGACATGATTGCGGGGCGCGCGACCGACGAGGACGGCAACGAATGCGGCTTCTCGAGCAAGCTGGTCGAGTTCGCGGATGCGAAGGGCGAGGTGGTGGTGTGGTACAAGCCGCTCATCGAAGCCGAGGAGACGATTGCCCGCCGCTTGGCGTCGTTCAATGCGAAGCCGCTTACAGCTTTCGTGTCGCGTGTGGAGGAGTTCGCGACGCGCATGGGCTTCAAGACGTTCGCAGCCAAGCAGAAGACGGCCGTCGAGATGGTGCTGCAAAGCCCCATTTCGGTGGTTACCGGCGGTCCCGGCACCGGCAAGTCGACGATGTTGAAGGTGCTGCTCGCGATGCTCGATGCGGCCGGCCTGAAGGGCAGTCTCTGCGCCCCGACCGGCAAGGCCGCCAAGCGCATCACGGAGGCGACGGGCCGCAAGGCGCAGACGGCGCATTCGCTCATCGGCTACACGGGTGGGTCGCGTTGCGCATTCGATGAGTCCTGTCCGATGGTATCGCAGTACCTCATCGTCGACGAAGAGTCGATGGTGGATACCGAGCTGATGGCGGTCGTGCTGAGTGCGGCGGCCAACTCTTGCCGCGTCGTGCTGGTCGGTGACGTTGACCAGCTCGCGTCGGTGGGCCCGGGCCAGGTGCTGCGCGACATCATCAACTCGGGTGTCGTGCCGGTGACGCGCTTGACGGAAGGGTTCCGCTTCAGTGGTGGCATCAAGGAAGCGGCCCGGACTATCAACAGCGGCCATCTGCCGGAATCGTCGGACGACGGGCAGTTCGTGTTCGTCGATACCGATACGCCGGCGCAGGACCTCCTGGAGACCGTCCGTCAGCTCCTGAAGGACGGGGTGAACGAAGACGACATCCAGGTGCTGGCGCCGACCCATAAGGGCGACGCGGGCTGCACGGCGCTGAACAAGGCCATGCAAGCCCTGCTGAACCCCGAAGGGCCGGGTGGTAACCAGCGCCTGCGGCGCGATAGCGGCGACATCCGGGTGGGGGACCGCGTCATTCAGGTCAAGAATGACAAGGAACTCGGTCTGGTGAACGGCGATATTGGTTGGGTGGACGAAATCCCGACGGACAAGGGCAACATCGTGTTGAGCCTGCCCGATAAGGACAAGCCCGTCTTGATGAACCAGAACCAGTCCCAGAACCTGCGTCTCGCGTACTGCACCACCGTACACAAGAGCCAGGGAGCGGAAGCGCCGTACATTCTGCTCGCACTGGATAGCGCAGCGGCTTTCATGCTGCGTCGCAATCTCGTGTACACGGGCGCCACGCGCGGTACCAAGCGGGTCTACGTGTTCGCTTCCCGGAACACGCTGGCTGGTGCGGTCCGTCGTGGTGAGCCGCCGGAAGGCAGCCGTCGCACGTCGCTGGTTCCGAAGCTGGAAGCCGCGTTCGTCGGGCGTCCGCGTCCGGTCGTTGCAAGTGCACCGGCCCCGGTGGCCGACCCGCTCGCCGCAGCCATGCTGCTGGATAACTCGGGACCTGACGTGCCATTCTAATAGCTGTCTGCATCAACCTCTCAAGCCGCGCTCCTCTCCGGAGCGCGGCTTTTTCATTTGATGGGGCGCTTGAGCGGGGCCGGGAGAATGCAGTACGCTTGCTGCCGATTTCACCACCGTTTCATGACATGAAAACCGCCGGCCACGACCGTCTTCTGCTGCAGTTCGCCCCGCATCTCTGGACGCCGGCCGCCAGATTCAGCAAATTTTTCGGGCCACCGTTTGAAACCTCTGGCAAGGCCAGGCACGCCCTGAAGACTGTCGTCGACCACACCCGCAAGTACCAGGTCCTGGCGTCCCTGGCAAACCGCCTATATCCGACGCTGGCGGACGACATCGAGGAGCTGCACGCGAATGGATTTACTCCGGCCAGCCGGGCAAGCGAGTTTGCGGCGGTGTTCGAGACGCTTATCTGCGAGCTGTATTCGGTGCTCGACGGAGTCCGGGACACCCTGTACTGGCTCTTCGAAAAAGAGCGTGGCGTACAGAAGAAGTCCACGGAGAAACTGTTCTCGCTGGCCAAGGCGGAACAGTACGGAGAGGGTTTTCCGGAGACCATCCGCGCGACGCTTGCCGAGGCGTATGACAGCTGGTTTCCGGAGCTGCGCGTTCTGCGCACCACGTTTACGCACGGCGCGTTGGGCAGCTGCCACTACTACCCGGACACCCAGCGCGTGTCCTACTTCAACAACAGCATCGGGGGTGAGCGGCGCATCGACGATGTCATCGCCAAGACTTCCGAATTCGCGGCCGCGGTGTTCGCCCTGCAGAACCTGATATTTGACGAGCTGTACGCGCGCCTGGACCCCGTCGAGTCGCGCCATATCTGCGGCATCTACAAGAGCCGAATTTACTCGCGCTTCGTCGCTCCGCTCGCCGAGTTGCGCTGGGACAGCGGGCGGTGTGAATCGCGACAGTGGTTCGACAGTGAGCCAGACCGTCGCTGTCCCGTCGCGGCCGAATGCGCGGCATATGCCCAACCGGCTCCGCCGGCGCAGACCGGGGCCTAGAAGGGCACCACCGTAAGCGCGCGGGCCAGCTGCCGGGCCACCTGCGTCATTTCGATGAGCAGGTCACGGCGCGGTAGCACGTGCGGCTCCGACAGGAGGCTCGCCACCTCGGCTTCCAGCTCATCCAGCGCCTCAAGCAGTGCCTGCGTGCCCGGGTAATCCAGGCTGCTCAGGCCGCGCTCGAGCTGCTGTTCGCACTGGCGGGCGGAAAGCAACGTCGTCCGGAGGTCGTCCATGTCGCCCAGCAGGTGCGCGCGCAGCACCTGCGCATACTGCAGCAGGTCAGGCCGCAGGCGCAGCACCTGCAGCCATGCTGGCGCCTGGTCGTCCCACTGCAGGTTGCGCAGGCGCAGGCCCAACATCACAGCCTGCGGCAGCTGGCGTTCTGCCCACACCATCGACGGCGTACCCGGAGGCAGGCAGGGGGGCACATCGGCGCCGCCGAGGTACTGCGTTTCGTGGTCGGCGAAGGGCCCGGCTGCGCACGGCATCACCAGCTCGAGTGCTTCGGGCAGCGTTTCCACCGCGCAGGGCACCGGGGCAGCTGCCGAAGCCGGCGTAGAGGCGAGCCGGCGCAGCGCAGCTTCCGGATAGCTCGAGTCAAACTCGGGGGCCGCACTGACGGCGTGAGCCGGCTTCGCCGCCGCGGGAGCGGGGGTCGCTTTCGGTGCGGCAGGCGCAGGCGTAGCGGTGGGTGCCACAGGCGCGGCATTCGGCGTCTCGATGGAGTCGACCGGAGCCTTGACCGAGACTGGCACCACGGTGAGTTTCGGCGCGGCAGGCGCGGCCAAGCGCACGCCATGCGTCAGGTCGAAGCCGCGCGTTTTCGCCATCTCGAAATACTGGGAGAGCTTCGTGCCCCGTGAAAAGTTGGGCAGCGCCGCCATCGCCTTGGCCGCATAGCGCCGGCCGGACAGGCGCTTGTCCAGCATGGTAATCACACCGTGGTCGGACTCGCGGCGAATCAGCCGCCCGGCCGCCTGAATCAACATGGTCAGCATGTCGGCCAGGTAGGCCTCCTCGAACCAGGCTGTACCCAGGTGCGCGCGGCGCGCCTCTTCCACTGGGTCACCCGGCACCGCGAACGGCAGCCGCGTGATGACCACATGCCCGCAATACTTCCCCGGCAGGTCCAGACCTTCTGCCATCGAGTCGAGCCCGATGAGCATCGAGCGCTCGCCCTTATCGATACGTTCCTTGTGCTGCGCAATCAACTCCGGCAGCGGCCGGTGGTCCTGTACGAGCGCATGCCGGCCGACGTCTTCAGACAGCGCGCGCACCACACGGCGCATGCTCTCGCGCGACGTGAACAGCACGAGCATGCCGGGCGCCACGTTTTTCCGGAAGAGCTGCTCGAGCTTGAGCGTCACCTCGGCCTCGAAGCCGGCATCACCCGGCTCGGTCGACATCGCCGGCTGGTGCAGATAGCCGCGCGAATAGTCGAATACGGGCGGCAGCGCCAAGGTAACCGCATGACCGGGCAGTCCGCACTTGTCGCGAAAGCGCTTGAACGAACCGGCAATCTGCAACGTCGCCGACACGAGCGCCACCGGAAACTCGACGCGCCAGAGCAGCTCGTTGAGCACGTCCTGGCCCTCGAGGGGCTGCGTGTGTAGCGTGATTTTGCCGTCGCGGCTACGCGAGGCCCACCGGACCAGCCGGTCTTCCGTGCAGAAGAGAGACAGGCCCTGGTGCAGCTCCTTCGCCATGCGCTGATACTGATGCGTCTGAGCGAGCATCCGCACAGCGAACGATTTTTCCGCGCCATTCGCTTCCTCGGCGAGGTCCGCATAGGCTTTGGCGGCAGCCTTCAACGCATTGAGCAGCGCGAGCGCCTGGCTCGCGAGGTCGATAACCCGCTCCTGCAACGCGGCAGCCGGCACGCCCAGCCCCCAGTTATGCGTGCCGCTGATGCTGAAGGCCAGCGACGACGATACATGGTCTGCCAGCCGGCCCAGTTCTCCCGCCAGCAGGGCCGCGCCCACACTGAATACGTCGGGCGTGAAGCCGCCCGCGCGCGACAGCGCCTTCGCGATTCGCGCCGTATTGAGCGTCGCCTCGCCATACGGCTCGAGCTTGCGCAGCCAGTCAGCATCCGTGAGGTAGGCGCGGGCCTGCTTGGTCGACACGGCCTTTTCCGGCAGGTTGTGCGCTTCGTCGAAGATGACCGCGTAGGACTTGGGCGGCAACGCGGTCGACGTCAGCTCGTCCGCGCGCTGGGCGAGGTCCGCCAGCACCATGTCCTGGTTCGCAATGATGAGCTGCGCGGTGGCGAGCCGCGCGCGCGAGCCCATGTACGGGCATTCGTTGAAGTGCTCGCAGGCGCGGTTCACGCAGGTGTCGCTGCTCGCCCCGCACGAGGCATCCCAGCAGGCGGGAATCGGCCCGTTCCAGTTGTCGCGGTCCCCATCCCACTCCTTGCTGCGCCACGCCTTGAGCATGTCCAGCGCAATCGGCACACCTCCCTCGGCTACGTGTTTTTCGGTCTGGAAGATGTCCATCTGGGTGTCCTGCATTTTCCGGTCTTCCAGCATTGCCGCCGTGCGCGGGCAGAAGTAGCGGCCGCGACCCTTGGCTACCGCCACCTTGCGCGGGTCAATCGCGCCAACCTCGGCAAGCCGCGGGATGTCGTCGCGCAGAATCTGCGCCTGCAGGCCGACCGTGGCCGTTGCGACCACGATGGGCACCGGGTTGGCGGCATGCGCGTACGCATCGATGGCTCCCGCCAGATAGCCGAGCGTCTTGCCGGTGCCCGTCTGCGCCTCGACACAGCACACCCCGCCCGTCGACATTGCGCTGCGCACCAGTTCTGCAAGCCGCAGTTGCGAGGCGCGTGGCGACAGCCCGAAGCGGGCCGTCAGGGCTTCAAAGATGGCGGCCACGGTAGGCAACGGCATCAACGCCGCAGGAGCGGCGGCTTTCGCATGAGCGGTCATGACGGAAATTGGCGGAGGGTTAAGCTGGAAGGTTAAAGCTACTATGCCATTTTATGCACCATTAGTCAACTTCGCACTTAACCCTGAAACTGGCATGCGTTTTGCAATATTGAATATATAAGAACCCTTAAGTTTACCGCAGGCAAGCAGCTCTTTCCGTATAGGCGGCGCGCCCACGGGGCTGCTGTGTACAACGCAGCGAGAATCATCCAGGGGTTATGACGCTATACGGGGCTCGTCATTCCGTTCATAGCTCCAGGTCAAGACATGATTCCTACCCAAGCTGCATCCGCTTCTCTGGCTGCCAAGGCGGGCCGCCGGCCGGCTGCGCGCCTGAAGGCGAGCGTCGCGCTCTCCCTGATGGCTCTGAGTGTTTCCGCGTTTGCCCAGGCCTCTGCTGCGGCGGGCCAGAGCCCCCAACCCGTGCCCGACGCGTTCGGCATCCGGACGCCCGAGGCCGCCTCGCAGGCCGCAGCGCCGTCTTCCGCATCGGACCTGGCCGCCGCATCCACGCCGGCGGCCGCCAACGCTGGCGCGATTGCGGGGCTCGCGACCGACGTCAAGACTGCTGCGGCAGCCGCCTCGCGCGCGCCGGGAGAAGACCCCGACGCGCTGCCGTGGACGCTCGCACCGGAGCAGCATCCGTTGCCGCTGCACTATCAGGCGCCTGCTCCCGTCACTGGCTTGTACCTGGAGCTGCCCGCAGAGGCTGAGGTGAAGCTTATGCTGCCAGGCCGGGCGGCTGATGCTGCGGATGCCACGCGCCTTGCGGTCAGCCGCTTCCTGACCGGAGTCATCGGCAGTGCGAGCCAGGCCCGCGGTCGCCAGCTCGAGGCCCTCAACCAGTGGCTTGAGAACACAAACAAGCAGGAGCAAACGCTCAGCGCAGACTCGTGGGCTCACTACGAGTTTTCGCGAGAAGCGCTGAGCACGCTCACTCAGTTCCGGGCGAGCGTGGCTGCGCAGACCCCGCCGCAGACCGACAGTCTGGTCGAGCAGGTCCGCGCGGTCGTCGCACGTATCGCGCCGCTCGTCAGCGTGATGCAGACCTATGAGCTGCGCATGGCCTGGTACAACGTACTGGTCCAGCTCAAGGAAGGTGCGGACCTTTTCCAGTCGCAGGTCACCACTTCCGACCAGACCATTCTCACCTCCGTCGACCAGTATCTCGCCCAGCATCCGCCGGTCTCGCGCCCCGCGAGCAGCCCGCCGCCGCGTCCGAACGGGCTCACGCGCCCGCAGGGGGCCAACTCCGCAGTGCCCACGCCCGGGCTCACTTCGTCGGCAATGCAGGACAACCCCCGCAAGCCCGCGGCGACCGCGCCGGCCTCCACCAAGGACCAGCCGTCCGGCCTCCTCGGTGGCGCGCTCATTGGCCTGTTCAGCGTGCTGACGGGAGCATGGCTGTTCCTGAAGTTTCGCAAGCGCGGCGGCAGGAAGGCGCCGACCGTCGCCCCCAAGAAGTAAACCCCAAGCGCTCTTGTTGTCGAATTACACGTTTCATGGTATGCGGGCGCGACTATACATGCCCGAGGTGCCGCGCAAACAGCCAGGGCGCCCGTTTTTTCCCCACATTGTGAAGGACCTGAAATGTTCAAACTGCTGAAGAAGACGACTGTCCGCGCGGCTGCGGCAATGACGACCCTGGCGCTGATGAGCCCGGTGCACGCAAACACGACCGGCACGGTCGGCGGCTCGGTCCCGGCGGCCGATACGTTCAACATGTTCCGCGACACGGTGCTGACCTGGGCGAAGGGCCCGCTCGGCACGGGTATCGCCGTGACGATGATGCTGATGGGCGCGGGCATGGGTATCGCGCGCAACAGCCCGATGCCGGCGCTGTCCGGTATTGCCGGTGCCGCGTTCCTGAACTGGGGCCCGGGCATCATCCAGTCGCTCACCGAAGGCGCGCTCATCTGAGCGCTCGGCTTCAGCCCTGAGCGACACAAGGCGCCGCCGCTGGCGGCGCCTTGTCCATCCAGCCTCGATTTAACACCTGATTCGCGGACGACATCATGAGTGGACAGCGCAATGAAGAAAGCCTGCGTCGTATCCCCCTGACGGCCGACAACCCGGTTCCCATCCTGTTTTGGGAACTGGTGGACGTGATTGCCGCCCTGTCGTTTCTCGGCATGGGTGTGGCCCTGCACCTGTTCCTGTTTGGCGTGGTGGGTTGCGGCGTGACGCTTATGGTGGCCACGCGGCTGCGCCGCGGCGCCAAGCGCGGCGCTGCTCAGCACTGGCTCTGGTACATGGGCCTGAACATCGACCGGGCGCTGGCACGACTGCGACTGAAATCGGAGCACAACGACTTCATCGCGTGACGCGCGCTTGCGTTTTGCGCTTTACTCGATATACTATGCGTTAATTCGCTCCGTGAACCCCTGAGCGGCCCACCCCCGGGCTGAGTGTCCATGAAACTGAAAACCCCTTTTACCAACGTGTTTGCGAACGCGTTCAGCAGCGTCCAGGCCTGGCGCACCACGACGTTCGTGCTGGCCGGCGTGCTGACGTTTTGCTCCGTGCAGTTCGTGCACCTGGCCAACCAGCAGAACGTGCTGCTTGTGCCGCAGGGCCTGGCGCTCGGCAACAAGGCCGTGATGGTGAACCTGGGCGAGCCGTTCTCCCCGGATTACGTCAGCAAGGTCGCCGAGGCTGACGCGCACTACCTGCTCGACTGGATTCCCGAGAACGTCGAGCAGCAGTACGCGGTGTTCGCCTCGCGCATGACCCCGGATGCGTACAAAGCGAAGCAGCCGGCGCTCATGGCCGAAGCCCGCGACAACAAGACCAACGGGTATTCGCAGTCGTTCAACCGCACGCGTACCGCGGTCAAGGGCGGCGACGTGACCCTCTCCGGAGTTCTGGTGCGCAACGTGGCCGGTAAGGAAGTCTTCCGCGGGCCCGCCACCTACATCTTCCACTACGCCGGCGCCGGCAACGGCCTGCTGCAGGTCGAAGGCGTAAGCCAGCCGACCGACAAGACCGCCGACAAGACGAACTGATGAAAGGACAACCCATGCGTGTGAATCGTCCCCGTCCGACCCGCCTGTTCCTCGCCGTACTGGCGCTGGGTCTGCCCGTTGCTGCGCTGGCGCAGTCCATCGCGGGCGTTGTACCGCCGCCGACGCCGCCGGGCACCGTGAGCCATGCAGCGCCGCTCGCGTTGCCGGCTCGTCCCGGCGTGATGGCGCAAGCCGCGGCCCGCCAGGCCATCCTGTCGAAAGAGGCCCCGGCCGCAGCGGCAGCCCCTGCCGTTGCAGCACCGGCCGCCGCGCCCCAGCAGAAGGTGATGGCAGCTGACGCAGTCGCTGCCGTCACCCCGACTGCGCCCGCCGGCGCAAGCCGTGCGGCAGGGGTGCCGAGCGCACAACCGGCCGCCGCTTCTGGCAGCCTGCTCGACATCGCGTTGCCGGCCAAGCCGACGCCGGATGCGGCGCCTGACCTGAAGCCGTCCGCGCCGAAGGACGCCACGGCGGAGCCTGCTCACAAGGTGGCCAAGCACAAGCGCACGTCGAAACAGGGTGTGCCCAAGGAGCCGCCGGCCATCGACCCGTTCTCCGGCGTCGACGTCACGTCGGTTTCCGATTCGCAACTCAACCGCTTCGTCTTCCCGGAACCGGTGGAGGGTGTGTACTTCGCTGAAGGCGCGCCGCTGCCGGAATGCGCCGCCAATGCGGGCCCTCAGGACCCGTGCAAGCCGGTGTTTCTTAACGGCCGCCGCATGATGCTGCTGCAGTTGCGCGCAGGCGCGAAAGGCCCGGTGCAGATGCTGGTGCATCTCTACTCCGGGCGCGTCGTGACCTTGAACCTGCTGCCCGCGGCGGGCGTCGGGGCTGTGGTGCGCGTGGACAACGCCGAGGACGGCGCGTCCGATGCACGAACGACGGCCGAGCGTCGTTCCGGCGTGACGACCGCGTCCGCGAGCAATGCCGGTATGACGGACTCCGAACAAAACGTCCAGCTGCTCACTCGCTTTGCCAAGGGAGACCTGCCGGCCGGCTTCGAGCCGGAGCAGGTCGGCGCACCGGTGCGTTACGAGTTGTTCGACGTCATTCCGATGGCGCAGTGGAGCGACGGCGGGAACTGGCGCGTGCACCTGCTCCAGGTGAAGGCCTTCAGCGACCAGCCGGTGGCCATCAACGCTGGCCTGTTCCGCAACGAGCGTGTGCGGGCCATCGCACTCGACCGCGACACGATTACCAACTCGCAGCCGGCGCAGCTGTACCTGCTCGAATACGTCCCCACGGAGCAGCAGTAAATGTCTGATAACCGCAAATTCTCGTCGGCCAACAAGGGTATCTCCATCGGGGGCGGCAAGGCTTCGGCCAAGGCGCTGAACCCGAAGGCGGTGCTCAACGGCCTGACCAAAAACGTCAACAAGCGCTGGTGGATGGTCGGCGGCCTGTCGGCGGCCGTCCTGGTCGCGGTCTCGACGATGCTCTCGTCGGGCTCGAGCACGCCCCACAAGGCGCAGCCCCAGGACCCGGTCATCGACACCACGCCCAAGGGCATCTCCAGCGAGAAGAACTGGAAAGCGTCGACCGATGCCGACATGCTTTCGCTCAAGCAGTCGCTGGCCGACTCGCAGCAACGGACGAAGGACCTGATGGACATGGTCTCGGGGCTGCGCAAGGACATGCAGCAGCAACGGCAGGCACCGCAGCAGCCGCAGACGCCCAAGCCCGTCGCGGACCTGACGTTGCCCCCACCGCCGACGCCGCCCTCGAGTCTCGCGCCGCCTCCGCCTCCGCGTGACGTGGTTACGGCTGCCGCACCCACCACGGCGCCGGTGCCGCCCGTGGCCACGGCCTCGAGCGGACCGGCACCGCGGTCGGCCGCCCGCGCGTTCATTGCAGACGCTGGCACGCCGGCGAGCGGAGTCGTCGCCGCAACCGGCACGGAAGAAGAGCAGCTGGTGGCCAATGACCATCAGGGTTTCCTGCCGGCCGGCAGCTTCGCGGACGCCACGCTGATTTCGGGCGTCGAGGCGTTCACCGGTGGGACGGCCCAGGCACAGCCGCAGCCGATTGTCGTGCGTATCGATGCGAACGCGGTCCTGCCGAACGCGGCGCACTATCAGGTGAAGGGCTGTCACGTGCTCGCCTCCGTCTATGGCGACATGAGTTCGGAGCGTGTGTTCGGGCGACTCGCGACCCTGACGTGCGTCGACACGCACGACAAGCTCGTGCTGTCCGAGGACGTGGAGGGTGTGCTGGTCGACTCCGACGGAAAGAACGGCATTCGCGGCAAGCTGGAAGACCGTCAGGGTGCGAAGCTCGCCCGCTCGCTGCTTGCCGGTTTCGCGCAGGGTGTCGGCTCAGCGTTCGGTAACGCACAGAGCACGTTCACGCAGACGCCGTTGGGCATGACCTCGACGCTGGTCGGCGCGAACGCCCTGCGTGCAGGCGGCTACAGCGGCGCGAGCACGGCGGCGCAGCAGCTCGCAGACTTCTACCTCAAGCAGGCCGAAACGACGATGCCGGTTATCGCCGTGGACGCGGGCCGCAAGGTGAATGTGCTGTTCACCAAGTCGAAGTCGCTGCATTTCGAAGCCACGGGCACCTACCGCCCGAAGCTCAAAGACAAGCTGACCGTGGAGAAGTCGTACTGATATGCCCGCCCTCATGCCACCCCAGCCGGCGGTGCAACCGCCGGCGCTGGTCGCCCCTGCGCCAGCCTGTCGCTACCTGAGCAACTCCGAAGCGCAGGCCGCTTTCGAGCGGCTGCGTGCGAGCCTGCCAAGCACCCAGTTCGACGGCGCCAAGCCCTCCGAAATCTGCGGGCTCGTGCGCGTGCAACTGGCCAACGGAAGCGCGGCCTACACCGATGCGACGGGCCGCTACTTCCTGCTCGCGTTTGCGCTCGATACCCACCGAGGCTCGCCGGCCGACAACAGCCAGCAGCTCGAGAACGCCATCCAGAAGCGCCAGTCCTTCCCGGCCGAAGCGATTCCCGGCGTGATGCCGTCCCCGGCGCCGCAGAACTGACCGTCCTGCCCGCCGGCAATCGAAAACCAGCGTCATCAGGCCGGTTTCGCGCTATACGCGCCATCGGCCTCGTACTGCCACGCTTTGTCGCGGTCAGCCAGGATGCTGCACCTCGACATTATTGATTTTGGCGCTATACGCGCAACCGCATGACATCGCCTTCAAGGACCACACGATGAAAACCCTGACTTCTTTCCGGCGCCCCCTGGTCGCGGCCCTGCTGCTGATGGGCGCGCTTGAGCTTGCGGGGTGCGGACACATCGAATACCGCTGCCCGCTCGACCCGTCGAAGACTCCCGAATCGCCGACCGCGTGCGCAGGCATGAACGAGGCACTCGCAGGTGCGCGCGCCGGTTCGGGCGGCAAGGTGTCCGTCCTGCTGGATAACAAGGGACGCCTGGTGCCGACCGAGATGCGCGGCGGCCGGCCGGCCCAGCCGCTCCAGACGGGCGCGGGCAATGCCGTCGAACCGTACAACCCGGATTCGGGCACGCCGGTGTTCCACGAGCCGAAGGTCTACAAGGCCTGGGCGTCCGCCTTCGTCGACGCCAACGGCACGCTGCACGACGGCCATTCGGCCTGGTTCACCACGCCGGGCCGCTGGGCTTACGGCACCGTCGACCACGCAGGCGAGGGCAGCGACAACCTGCTCAAGCCGGCTTCTCCGCTCGATGCGCCGCACGGCAGCGTCGTTCAGGAAGCTGGGCCTGGCGTGAAGAAGGCTCCGGCGAACGCCGCACAAACCCATCCCGCACCGCAGGCAACGCAACAGGACCGTGACAAGGCGGCCCTGCAGACGCTGTCCACCGTAGCCAATTCCGCCGCGAAGACCGCGCAGGCGGCGCAGGCGGCGCACGACCAGGGCGCGGGCAGCGTGACGCAGCCCGCAGTGAAGCTCGGCCAGTAACAGGCATCGACTCCAACGCTCCGGCAACAAGGTTGACTCATGGATGAATTGAAAACCGACGACCAGGCTACCGCTGAGGACAACGAAGGGGTATCCGGGACGGGGGACGTGCCCGCCGGGCACGTGCTGCGTCAGTCGCGCCTGCCGTCCCAGCCGACGGAATGGGTGCAGGTCGCACGCGATGAAGAAACTCGCGTGTCGCGCGTGCAACGCATGCTCAACGCCGCTGTCGAAAAGCTCACGGACTGGTTGCGCCCGCAATCGCCGGACGGATTGCCGATTCCGACGCAGCTCGCCCAGGCGCTCACGGACCGCGTCTCGCTCGATAACTGGCTCAGCTACCGCGACTTCGACGAAGAGCGCAATCTGACGTTCATGACCGCGGCGGACACGTTCCGCGCGGGCTTTGTGCTGGGCTTCTCGCCGCTGCTGGTTGCAGGCACCGATGTCGAGACGCAGCTCGAGGCCGTGCTCACCAACTGCCCGCCCGACACGGTCGTGCAGGTCGGCGTGCTGGCTGGCAGCCAGACGCAGCACATTCTCGATGCCTGGCTGCAGGCGCGCCTGCGCAACAACCATCACCCGGTGCTCGCGGAAATCGCGCTTCGCCGCGCCGAGTATTTCCGCGCCGCTTCCGAGCATGGCGGTTCGCTCACGCTGGAAGGTTCGAGCTTCCAACCGCGCAAGTTCTTCTACTACCTCTCGGTCAGCCTGCCGTACAACGGTGCGCCAGATGACGAGGGCGCGATGGACATCTTCCTGAAGAACGTCACCGGTCTTCGCTCGACCATCGAAGGTGCGCTCAAGGGTGCATCGATTCCGAGTGCCACGCTGAATCGCGAGGCGTTCGAGTTCCTGCTCAACGAGCTGCTCAACCCGCAGCTGACGCCGCAGCAGCGCCGCGAACGGCTGGCCAACAACAGCATGGGCTTGCCGGAAAGCCTCATCGACCGCGAATCGCGTATCACGGTCGAGGGCGACGGGAACATTCGCTTCTCTTCGCACAAGGACGGCGCCAGCGATGTGGTGGCCACCGTACTGACAATGGACGCACCACCGGTCGAAGGCTGGCTGCCGAACACGTCAAAGCTCATGGGCCATCCGCTGTCGCGCGACGACCGCATCAGCTGCCCGTTCTGGCTGCACACGACGATGCTGGTGCAGCACCCCGACAAGGCGAAAGACCGCATCACGATGAAGCTGGGCTCGCTCAACAAGCAGATGATGAGCGAGTCGCCGTGGTACCGGTCGATGATGGGCCATCTGTACACGCAAAAGGCGGAGCTGGACGGTCTGCTCGAAGCGACGCGCGGCGGCCACGCGCCGATGCGCGTGTGGTCTGGAGTCGTGCTCTACAACACGCCGGAGCGCGTCAAGCGCGATACCGAGTACGTCGCGAACTTGTGGCGCAAGGCGGGTTTCCGCTGCTCGCCGGAACGCTATATCTCGCTGCCCGTGTTTCTCGCCGGGCTGCCGCTAATGTACGACCCGGTGATGGACCCGCCGGGCAGGGGCCTGCAGCGCGCGAACACGGTCAACTCGTTCAATGCCGCGACGCTCATGCATGTGCAGGGCGACTGGCAGGGCAGCGCGCCGATGCGCGGCGGCCCGATGTTGGTATCGCGCCGCGGCCAGCTCGCCACCATCGACCTGTTCGACACGTCCTCGAACTTCAACTTCGTGGTGGTGGCCAAGTCTGGCTCGGGCAAATCGTTCTTCGCCAACGAGCTGGCGGTGGATTTCCTGTCGCGCAATGGCGTGGTGCGGATTTTCGACGTCGGCGGTTCGTACAAGCGGTTCGCTACCGTGATGGGCGGCACCGTCCTTGAGTTCGACCCGGAGAACCCGGTCTCGCTGAACCCGTATGCCGGCATCAACACCCATGGCGAGCTGTTCGAGCTGATGCCGGTGCTCAAGTCGCTGATTCGCCAGATGGCATTCCCGCTGTCGACTGACGAGTCGATGGAGACCAAGTTCAACTGGGAATACCAGGCCATCGAACAGGCGATTACCGCGGCATGGGAGACGCACCGCGAAGCGACGGGCCTCGAGCACGTGTACTACTGGATGAACGACCAGGACGACGCGCGCTACAAGGACATCGCCTTCCAGCTGTACCCGTATGCGGTTGGCCGTTATGCGAAGTGGTTCAACGGCCCGCGTCAGGTCGAGCTGGACAACGACCTCATCATCGTCGAGCTGGAACACCTCGAAGTCGACCCGGACCTTCAGGCCGTGGTCATGACCCTGATGATTCACCAAATCACCAAGGACATGTACCTGTCGGACCCGGAACGCAAGCGACCGAAGCTGCTGCTCGTCGACGAAGGCTGGCGCCTGCTGGGTGACAAGCAATCGGGAGGGTTCATCTCGAAGGCGTTCCGTACCGTGCGTAAGTACCGTGGCTGCGCGGGCGCGATTACCCAGTCGTTCGCCGATTTTGATACCTCCGCAGCCGCGCGTGCGGCCCTCGAAAACTCGGCGTGGAAGTTCGTGCTCAAGCAGGAAGCCGAATCCATCGATTTTGCCGTCGCCCAGAAATGGGTTTCGGACGACGAGACGCTCGTGCAGATGCTCAAGACGGTCAACTCTGACCGCAAGCAAGGCTTCTCGGAAGTCTTCGTGAAGAGCGAGTCCGGGCAGGGCGTGTATCGCTTCGTGACGGACCGCCACTCGTACTGGCTCTATACGTCGGACGGTGCCGACCTGAACCGTCTTGCCGAGGTCCAGCACAAGCATGGCTTCTCGCTGCTGGAAGCCGTCGATTACCTCGCCCGCGAGGACTATCTCGTGCGCGGCCACACGTTCCGGCCTCACGAGGGCAACCTGCTCAAGAAGCTCTTCGCCGTGCCGGAAGAGGCACTGGACGAAGCCTGAGCATCGACGCTCCACCCACCCCGCGGGTCGGCACGCAACGTGTACGGCCCGCCGTTTTTTGCTGAATGAACCTGACAACAAAAGGTATCCGACATGACGATTGAGAACCACACCCAGGACGACCGCCGCGAACCGGACCCTGTGCTCGAGACCGGCGACCCCTCGGCGCAGCCGGAGGCGCCCGGCATGCCGGCGGAACAGTTCGATGGGGAGCCGGTGACGCGCCAGTCGTGGCTCACGCGGCTGCTGTCGGACGGACGGGCGCCGCTCGTGCTGGGCGGGCTCGTGCTCGCCCTGGCCGCCGTTGTCACGGTGCGGCACTTCGCGCCGGCGGCGGGGTTTGGCCGCCCCAACATCGTCGTATTCGACCCGGTCAAGTTCATCAATGCCCAGCGCGCCGCCGCGAGCATCCTGGCCGTCAATCCGAGCGCCGACCTGACGCTCACGATGACGCAGGTGGCCAAGCAGTCGGAAGGCGTAATCCGTGAAGAAGCGCACGGCGCGCTCGTCCTGGTCAAGCAGTCGGTCGTGGTGCCCGACAACCTGCCGGACATCACCGACAACGTGCTCAAGCGCTTCGGCCTGCCGACGACCGTGCCGACGGTGTCGATGAAACCGTCCGACATGAGCCTCGATTCGCTGGCGCCAACGGATGGTGCATATCAGGCTGGCCGCTACAAGGAAGACTACATGCTCGAGCTGCAGGCCCGCGACAAGCAGCGCGAGGCACAGGCCGCGAAGGCCGATGCGCAGACCAAGCTGGTGCCGTAAGGAGAACGTGATGAACAATGGCTCCCTCCTCGTGGCCGAGCCCGCGCCGCTGCGCCATCGCCTGGTGGCCCGCTTTCGTGACCGTCAACGCTGGAAGCGCTCGCTGTACGACCTGACCATCTGGTTCATGTTCGGCATGGTCGTCACGATGGCAATGCGCCAGTACATGCCGGGCTATCCGATTGTGGTCGGCACGCCATCGATTCCGACGGGGTTCTACTGGGTCGACCGCACCGACCACCAGTTCAGTCGCGGTGATTACGTGAGCTTCGACTTCAACCCGACGCAGCCGTGGCTGCAGGGCCGTTACGGCCGTGAGCTGGTGCATACGAAAATCGTCCTGGGCGTCGCCGGCGATGTCATCCGCGCCGACCAGAACCTGGACCTGACGTTGTGCCATCCGGCCGAAGGCGGCAAGCCTCCTGCCTGCGTGAGCGCCGGGCACGTGTATCTCCAGGACAGCAAGGGCCGCCCGCTGTACAGCTGGGTGCCGCCTGGCCACGAGTACACGCTGCGCGCCGGAGAGCTGTGGGTCTACGGCACTCACCCGAGGAGTCTCGATTCGCGCTACCACGGTCCCGTGCTCGCCGCGGCGACGAGCGGCAAAGCCGCGCCCCTCTGGCAGTTCTGACCGGCGCACCACGCCAACTACCCGAGCCCCGGCATGACCGGGGCTTTTGCATCTGCGCCGGCGTGCGCTCGAGCACGACGCTATACCGGACATCGCATCGCGATAGCGCGGGCCCCGCGGCGCGCGTCCCACCGAATCTTGCCAGGAGCAGGACCTGATGTCCGACACCCCCGAATCCCAGGAACGCCGCAAGGGCAGCCCGACCCCGAAAATGGTCGAAGCCGCCAAGGGTGCCGCCTCGCGTCACGGCGTGACGCTGCCCGAAAACTACGAAGACGACTTCGAGGTCTGCAAGGCTTTTCTCGACCTTTACCTCGCGAAGCCTTCGCCGAAGGCGCTGTCGTTTGCCGAGCGCATCGCCAAGGACAAGGGAATCGAGCTGCCCGACAGCGCACGCAGCAACGCGAAGGAACTGTCGGCCTGGATTGACGCCAACCGCTGACCCGAGCCTGCCTCGCGCCTTGCCAGCGTCCGCCCTCGCGGACGCTTTGCTTTTGCGGGTGGCGACCGCATCACTTGACGACATGCTATTTTCTAAATATACTACGTCACCATTTCCCCGAGTGCGACCATGCGCCATCCCCGTCGAGCCCTGACCTCGCTTTCCTTGCTGCTGCCCGTGCTGGCCGGCATTTCCGCTGTGGCACACGCGCAGACGTCTTCCGACACCGCGGCGGCGCCGGCGGTGTCGGTACCTGCCCAGCCGGGAGCCGAGTTGCACAACACTCCCGCTAAGCAGGGCTGGTTCTGGTATCTCGACCCGAAGAAGGATGAGAAAAAGCCCGCGCCGCCGGTGACGGTGCCACCCAAGGCGGAGCCGCCGGAGCCGGCGTCGACACCCGTGGTCGTGGTCGCTCCGTCGACGAAGCCGAAGGATGACGACCCCAAGCGCTGTGACAAGAAGGGTTCGTGGGACGCAAAATGTGGCTTCGTCGACCCGGGCGATGACTTCGAGTTCCAGGCCAAGCAGCGCGATGCGCTGTTGCAGCAGATGAGCGTGCAGCCGGACAGCCCCGATGCAGTGGAAGGCGCCCAGCGCTACATGAAATGGGTGGTCGGGAAGGCGTCGATGGCCGCGAACATGTGGTATTTCAACATGGTCCAGCATCCGGAACTCGACCCGACGGTCAAGAACCCGATTTCGGAAGTCGGTATCGCGCTTGCCTCGCGGGTAACCAAGGCATCGCAGGTCGAATACTTCAACTTGATTCGCGAAGAGGGTGGCGTGTTGTTCTTCTTCTCACGCGATGACTGCGCTTACTGCCACGAGCAGGCGCCGTACACGCAGCGGGTGGCGCGCACGATGGGCTTGCAGCTCATCAACGTACCGCTGGACGGCAAATGCCTGCCTGGCTTCGAAGGTGACAACTGCGGCGACAACATCAAGCCCGAACAGGTGGCGGTACTCAATGTCAGCGTCGTGCCGGCGCTCTACCTGTACGTGCCGGACAACACGTGGATTCGCTTGGGCACGGGGCTCGTCACCGATACGACGGTGATTGCCAACACGGTGAATTTCTTCTCCGCCTACCGCGCGGCGATGCTCAACGGGCTCGACAACGGCAAAGGGGCGCGTCCCCCGGTCACCTTCGACCCGCAGTTCAACCCGAAGCCGACGGGCGTAGCACCCGCCGACGGCGGCGCGAAGCCGGCCGAGCCCGACCGTGCGCAGATGCTCGAGCTACTCGGATACGGCAAGGACCGGGCGAAATGACCCGTCACGCTGTTTCTATACTGGTCCACTAACTTGCGTTAATGCCTTTTTTCGGTAGACGGTCATGCGTAAACAACTTCTTGCGGTGTTCCTGATGGTCGCCGCCATGCTCTCCATGACGCTCGCGAACGAGGCCAGCGCCGGCTCGGTCACGGCCGCGAACATCTTCAACACCATCGGCGGCACCACCACAATTGACAAGGGTGGTTCCATCCATTCCCAGGCGCGCTCCATCTACAGCTTCGGCGGCGGGATGGTGTCGTTCCAAGGCAAGCGGGTGTCGCTGCTCGCAGCCGACCCGCCGAGTTTCTCGGCCGGATGCTCGGGCATTTCGTGGCACTTCGGTGGTTTCGCGTTCATCTCGATGGATGAAATCCGCCAGCTTGTCGAAGCGGTCGCGCAGGCCTCGCTCGGCGTGGCCGTCGACCTCGCGATGCAGACGCTGTGCCCGCAGTGCTATGCGGTGATGGCCAAGCTGCGCGACATCTCGAACCTGATGCGCAACGCGGCGGCCAACTCCTGCCAGATTGCCCACATGCTCGGCAACCAGCTGGTGCAGTCCGGCATCTTTTCGCCCACCACTTCGCAGTCTGACTGCAGCCAGAGCGAAGCGGAAGACAACTCGGTCAGCAGCATCCTGCAGGGGGCCATCGGTCCGTGCTCTCAGCTCAACGACGTGATGGGACGCATTGCGCAGGACGAGCAGCACGCTGTGAACTGGCTGAACAAAAGCATGAGCAGCGGCACCACGCCGAACAAGGCGCAGTTCGACGGCAAGGGCAACATGACGTATGAAGCCCTGTCGGCGCTCGGGTATACCGACGGCGTCGTCAAAGACTTCCTGCTGTCCTACACCGGTATGGCCATTATCGAGCCGGTGCCAGGCACTGACTGCCGCCAGACGTTCACGAGCCTGTTTGGCACGGCGCAAAGTGACCAGGGCTACAACGACACGGTCAACCAGATTATCGGCGCGCAGCCGGGCGATGCCGTTCCGGCCACCGGCAGCACGCAGCCGAACCCGTCGATGGCCAACACCAACGCGGCGAACACCTCGGCGACCGACTCGGACAAGGGCCCGGTGACCTGCTTTGCGCCGCCGCTCAATGCGGGGGTGACGGACCTCGCGACGAAACTCATCTGCGGTTTCAACCCGACGAGCGACAAGAACCTGTTCCTCGCGAAATTCAACCTGCGCGACCAAGATATCCAGAACAGCTCCATCTATGCGATGTGTGCGCAAGCGGGTAGCGGTTCCTACGACTTTGGCGGCACCGACAACACGGACCCGTACATCTACCACTGCGACGCATCGTCGACGAGCCGCTGCATGCGGCCGCAGCTGTTGCGTCTGTCGCAGGACACGCAGGCGGCAGTGGCAAGCAACGGCTACACCGGTCTGGGCTGGATGATTATGGACGCCTTGTACGCCGGCGTGGCGGCCACCGCCAACGACCAGCCCTGGCCGCAAAGCACGCTCAGCCTGGTGAATGGTTCGGACTATCCGCTGTACCGGCTTATCAACATCGCTGCCGTCTACCCCGGCATGGCTGATGAAATGCTGCAGGCCTATAGCGGCGTGATTGCCGTGCAGTACGCGCTCGACACGCTCGACAAGCTGACGAAGCCGGGCGGTATGCCGGGCATCGACACGCGCGCGGGCAAGGGCGGTCTCCAGCGCACCGAAGTGTCGGAGCTGCAGAAGCACATCTTCGACATGCTGCACGACGCCGGCCCGATGCGCGAGCAGGTAATGAAACGCCTGAGTGAGAAGCGCGCGCTCGTCGACGTCATCGTGCAGGTCAACCGCGCGCTGCAGGCTGAAGTGATTTCCCAGGGCCTCGGCGGCAACGCCGACCTCGCAGTCAGCATCAAGCGCCAGGCGGCCGCGCGCGCCGCCACCATCGGCAACCAGGGCCAGCAGGGTCACTGACCCGGCCACACCACGGCATCACGCGCATCCCGATTTCGGCCGGGATGCGCTGACTTTGACGCTATACGCCCCGGATACGACTGACCTCGCTCACCATCATGCATAACCGCACTCACGTCGTACGCGTCCTGGGGCTTCTCGCGCTGACGGCCTGCGCATTGGGCCTCCCGGGCCTCGCGTTCGCCGACAATGTCATCCAGATGCCCGGCTCGTCAGGCAACACCGCCTGGACGGTGTATGCCTTCGGCAATGCACAGGCCGTTTCGACCGCGTTCCGGTCGATTTACAACTTCACGTCCTCCACGCTCTTCAAGGACGCCATCGGGGTCATCGCACTGTGTGGCGCACTCGCGGTGGGTCTCGCCGGCGGCTTCACGCCCGGCGTGGCCAAGCGTTTCATCGGCTATTGCGTGGCGACGTTCCTCGTGACGTACCTGTTCTTCGGCTGGGGCAGCGGTGGCCCCATCGTGGTTCAGGTCGAGGTCGAAGATACGGTTGACGGCACGTGGGTGGCGCCGGTGACGGTGCCCGCCATCGTCGGCCTGCCGGCTGCTGTCATTTCCACCGCCGGCTACCAGTTGACGCAGCAGATTGAAGCGAGCTTTCCGATTCCTGATGCGCTCAAGTTGAGCAACGGCGCGCCGTTCAACCTGGCTGCCGCGATGGTGGCCGACTCGACCAAGGCACGCATCCAGGACCCGAACCTCGCCAGCTCGATGGCGTACTACGTGCAGGACTGCGTGATTCCCGCCATTGCGCGCGGCGATATTGCTGCAAGCTCGCTCATCAACTCGACGGACTTCCTGAACGACATCCACGCCAACTTGCCGTCGGTGTATGTGAACACGCTGCTCTCCAACCCGGTGGGTTCGCCGAACATCGTGTCGTGCAATGACGACTGGAGCCTCATCAACACCGCGGTCTCGGCCAACGGCTCGGACGCGGCAGCGTACCTGAAGGATGCGAGCGCCTGGGCGGACACGCCGGCGCTGAACGTCGTGAACGCCGCCGCTGACACGGTGGCCCAGTGGTCGACGAACAACGGCATTACCGATGGCGGCTCGATGGTCAAGCAGGCCGCGGTGCTCGCGTCCTTCACGGGCGCGTTCCGCCAGTCGGCGGCGGCCACGGGCAACTCCGACTTCCTGACCGCACTGTCGGTCACGCAGGCCACCGACTCGCAGAAAACGGGATGGATTGTCGGCGCCGAAATCTTCAACCGCACGATGGGCTACATCTTCGCCATCCTGCAGGTGTTCGTGTACGCGCTCACCCCGCTGATTCTGTGCGTGGTGATGGTTCCGGGCGTCGGCGCGCCGCTGCTCAAGAGCTTCGGACAGGTGTTGCTGTGGCTCGCCATCTGGCAGCCGATGCTGGCCATCGTGAACTTCATCGTGCTCATCATGCAGCAGGGTGACCTCGCCAGCATCATGTCCAACGGCAGTGGCGCTTACGGCATGACCCTGTCGACGCTGGGCATCGTTTCGGAAAAAAGCGCGAACCTGCGCGCGGCCGCCACGTTCGTGGGCACCATGGTCCCCGCGCTGGCGTGGCTCTTCGTCAAGGGCTCGCTTGACTTCTCGCGCGTAGTCGGTGCCGCAGTCGGCGAACACTTCGCGCAGGGCGCCGCCAACACGATGACCACGGGCAACTACAGCCTGAACCAGGCCTCGATGGATTCGTTCACCGCGAACAAGCATTCCATCGGCCATACCGGCGACTGGGGCTACGGCGTGGTGTCCACCGGTCAGGGCGGCTTCACCAACAACATCAACCAGGGCGGCGGTGCGGCGCTTGAAGCGATGGGGCAGCGCGCCGGAATCCAGGCAGGCGGCGGTCTTGGCACCAACGCGAACGGGGGTGTGGTCGACAGCGCCGGGCGCTCGGCCGGCGGCGGCAATGCCTATAGCGCCTCGCGTGGCGGCAGCCTGACCCAGGCGAGCAGCACGGGCAATAGCGCGGCGGGCACCGATTCGACTTCGACGGGCTCCGGCGTGCAGGCCAGCGTTGGTGACAGCATCCAGCCGTTCCGCGGCATGGGCGCCGGCCAGCCGAAGAACGGAGCCGGCAGCACGATGGCAGGCGGCGCAGGCGCCGGTATGGCGGGCGCTCCAGGGGGTGTGCCGGGGCAGCTCACCGACAGCAGCCTGGTTTCTCGTCTGGGCGGCGCAGCAGCCAAACCGGTGGTGGAAGCGCTGCGCGGCGTGAACGCCAGCGTCGGTGCGTCGATGAATGCCGGCAAACAGCATGTCGACGCTAACACGCACAACGCCTCGCAGACGACGACGGGCCAGACCACGCGCTCGGGCAATGAAACGAAGTCGGGCCAGGAAGGCTACAACGAAAGCAGCCAGGCATCCAGCGGCCACGGCTGGCAGCATGACGCCGGCATCCGCGTCACGGGGATTGCCACCCTGGCTGACACGTATGCAGCGATGCGGCCGTACCGCGAGGAATTCCACAGCGCGTTCGACCGGAAATACTGGGGCGACAAACGCGCCGCGCCGGGCTCGACCATGGGTCAGCTCAACCAGAGCCTGGACAACACGGACCGTTCGGCGCATGTCACGGGTCACGAGCGGGCGGCGGACGACGCGGCGCAGCAGCAGCTGAAGCAGCGTGCGGACCAGAACCTCAAGGATGCCCGCGCGCAGGCGAAGGCATTCGAGGGACTAGGCAGCGGCCCAGCGGGTGAAGTCGCGTCCGAGCTGGACCCGAAGAACCCGAAGAGCACTGCTGCGCGCGCGCAGGCGGGGCTGGGTGAGACGGCGCTGCCTTACTTCAAGAAGGAACTGAAGGCCGTGGGCGCGACGGTCGCCGAAGGCGCCAAGGATGTGGTGGAGAAGCTTGAGGACAAGGTGCTCGGCACCAAGCATGGCGAGAAGCCGAGCGCGAGCGAGTCGAAGCCCGCAGCCGGTTCTGCTGCCGCCCTCACGCTCCAGCCGGGCATGGCCACGCCAGCCGGTCAGGCGCTCGCCTATGCGCAGCTGACGCCGCAGGTCCGCACTCCTGCTGCAGATAGCGGGGCCGCTGCCTCGGCGCAGACGGGTAGCGCGCCGATGGCTCCGGCGGTGTCGATGCCGCAGGCTCAAGCTTCGACGCAGCCGGCCCATGCGCCGACCGAGCAGGCAGTCTCGACGCCACAGGTCCCTGCGCCGACGATGGAGACTGCCGGTGCTTCGCCGGTTCAGGCCGGCGGCGGCATGCAGATGCCGACACTGGCCAGTGGGAAGGCGCCGGCACGTGCCTCCGGGATTACCGGCAGCACGGGGAGCAGCTCGGGTAGCGGCGCCAATGCCGTAGAGTCCGGCGCGGACCGCCATGCGCGGGACAAGGGTCCGGTGAAGGATTCCTCGGCCCAGCACGATGTGCCGCAACAACCGGTCGAGTCGACGCAGACTTTTTTGGACGGCACGTCGGCAACGGCGCCGCGTTCGTCGACTAAAAAGTAGGTGTAATGAAAATGACAGAGGGCGCCATTCGGCGCCCTCTGTTTGTCTCGGTTCGTTGATGCCAGCCGCGGCCTATTGGTGCGCGCCCTGACCGGCAGAAGCTGCAGGCGTGCTGCCCAGCTGGGTGTCGTGGCCACCGGCAAAGAGGCTCAGCGCTCCGTACGCCAGGGCGAGGAACACCGCAATCACCAGCAGGCCGCGGATGAGCGGCCCAAACGCGCCGAACAGGCGGGCAAAGAACTGGGCGACGCCATGGAAGCCCGCGCCCAGGGCGTGCTTGGCCCCACCGTAAAGGCGCCGGTTCAGCGGCTCCTTTTCCGGATAGAACGGAACCCGCGGTTCCGGATATCGATAATCCTTCTTCTTGCTGGTCATGAATGTCATCCTCAAAACAGATGTGTCGAGGATGACTCTGAAGCCTCCGGGCGAGTGCGCACCTGCCGCACGGCATGCCCAATTTAAGAAGCTTCACACCCATCTCCTACATCTGGTGTGAACTCGAATTGGCACCACAAAACCTGGTGCCACGTTGTCAGTATTACCAAAAACACCCATCTGCGTCAAGCGATTTGATTTTAATTTCGTATAACTCGAAATCGCAAATTTTCCTATACACCGGCTGTCCCCTCGGCTGGCGGTCCTCGCGCGGACCCTGGAATCCATGATTATTTCGCTCATCACTTCGCTCACGCGAGTCACCTTGTTCTGGTACCTGCTGGGCCTGCTCGTGTTGTTTATTGGCAACCCGGACTGGGCCCAGGAGCGCTATGCCAGCCTGATGCGATACCCCGGCGTGCCTCATCTGCCAATGCATGGGCTGGGGACAGCAGCCGAAGTGCAACTGCACCTTACGCTGTTCTGGTCCGTGCCGGTGCTGGTGGTCTGGGTGGTCTCGCTCGCTGTGGGGTTCGCCATCACCGAAGTGCGCGTACGCCAGACCAAGCGCCGGCAGGACCGCGCATTGATGCCGCGTGGCGAATTCTGCGGCGTGAAGGTGGCGCACTTTTCTCTGGGCGCGCTGCCGGCAGCGACCACGCCATCTATCGCCGATGCCGCTCCGGCAGTCTTTGCCTCTCCGGGTAAAGCGCCCAAGGGCACGATGTGGGTCGACGCAACGGGGCCCCTCGACGAGGCGCTGAAGCTCCTTACGCCTGCCGAGCAGCAGCTGGCCAAGGAACTACTGCAGTTGCTGTTTGCCCATCCGGACCATTTCGCGGGGCTCGGCCATGGAGTGGGGCTGCTCGAGCACACGCTGAATGTGACGGAAGAAGCGGCGCTGCGTTGCACGCCGGAATTTCGGTTGCCCCTGCTCGCGGCGCTCGCCCATGACATCGGCAAGCTGATTACGTTCAAGCCGGACGGCGAGGGCGGCTGGGTGCGCCACGGCCTGCACTCGCGCGAGAGCGCGCGCATCCTGGCAACGTTCCAGGGCTTCCAGCAATTGCCTGAAGTTCATCAGCGCGCGCTGCTGCTCGCCGTGAAGTACGACCATGCGCCGAACCAGATGCCGGCACTGCGCGGCGAGCGCGAGGCCAGCCAGCTGGCGCTGCGCATCATCAATGCGCTCGCGCAGGCCGACCGCAAGGCCACCGCGGACGAGAAGGACCGCAACCTCGAAAAGCTCAAGCCGGAAGACCTGCTGTGGCAGGACTTCGTGGACTTCCTGCGCGATGCGCCGGTGGTCCAGCGCGGCAAGAAGGGCGTGGTCAACCAGGTCAATAACCCGGTGAACAGCCCGTTCCTCTATATCTACGAGGCCGCATGGCGCGATGCCGCGGTGCGCCGGCTGCCGCCGGAGGTGGCGGCCGCGCTCGACCTGACGCGGCGCGACCCCGGCAAGATTGCAAAGTACACGCGCATTCTGGCTGAGCGCCTGCGCAAGGACGGTCTGCTGCTCGAAGAACACAAGGTCGCCCGAGAGGGCAAGGAAGAAGTCCTGCGAGCCTCGGAAGCGAACCCCTTGTGGGACGTCCAGTCCGGGACCGCCGATAATGCGCCTGTCATGCGCGGCGTGCTCGTGCTGCATGCCGAGCCGCTGTGGAAAGCACTCAACTTCCGACTGGCGACGAAGTCGCCGTTCCCGGTCACCATCCTTGCGCCAAATGCTGACGCCGACGGCAACGTCAACGCCGCGCCGGCGCCGAACCGGGACGCGCCGAAAGTGCCGGATGTCTCCGATGGCCTGAAGGTCGAGGACGCGGCTAACCCGGAAATGAGCGCCGCGCTCGGCCTGGCCGATGACGGGGAAGGCAAGGGTGCTATGCGCCGCCGTGCGCGAGGGGCATTCCGCGCGCCGGAGCCCTCGACGCAGGATGACCGCCAGCTCGGTCTGCTGCCCGCGGGAGCCCCGCCCGCGGTGACGCCGGCCGCGGCCGCCGCAGGCGCCATGCTGCCCGTCAATGAAGCCGCGCCGGTGGCAGCCCCGTCTGCGGAGCCCGAGGGCGCCGACGATGACATCGCCGCCCAGGAAGCCGCAGAAGCGGCTGCCGTGGCAGCCGCTTCTGCAACGGCCGAAAACCCGTCGGCCCCCACCGAGGAGTCGTCCGCGTCGACCGACTCTGCACTTGCGCTGCTGGCCGGCCTCGGCGCGCTCACGCGCGGCGAAGAGGCGCCGGCGGCGGCACCGGCAGACACGGTGGAGCAGGTCAAGAGCGAGCACCGCGACGCGCCGCCGCAAGTTGTCGCATCGGCCGCCCCGCCCAGCCCGAAGGCCGAGCGCGCGCCGGCGCATCCGGCCAAACCAACCGCAGCTGCGCCGGCCCCGGCGCTGAGCATCAGCGAGCGCCGCGCCGGCATCGCGATTGCCGACGCACAGGCCGTGGCCACCTGGCCGCATCTGCGAGAGGGCGACAAGTATTACACCGAGCGCTCGAGCGACGTGAATGAAGGGTTGCGTCAGGCCGGCAGCCGCTACGAAGCAGGCAAACTCGCCGGTGCGCCGACGGGTCGTGACGGCAACACGCCTGCGCCCGAACGCAAAGTGGTGCGCGCCGACCCGCTCGGGCTCACCGAAGGTGGGCCGCGTCGCGGCAAGCGCCGCGTGTCGTGACCTCCGCACGCCACTTACATGACGAACACGCGTTTACGCGTTATACTATCGAAGTCAAATTCCAATCTGGGTCTGCGCCGTGATGCCATTCTCCCGTGTCCGAGCCGTCGTGGTTCGCGCCGCTGTGACGCTTGTCACGGCGGCTGCCGCGCTTTTCCCCGCGCCGAGCCATGCCGTCCTGAAATGTCAGGAGCTGGTTGACCAGCGCAGCTGTACCGACAACTCGCCTCACACTTTTGTCTATAACGGTGCATCCGTGTCCGTGCCGGCACCGACGATGTCGGGCTTCCCGTCGCCCTGCTGGAGCTGGAACCGCCAGTTCCAGTGCGTGGAGACGAACCCGTCGCTCTGGTGCGATTCGGGTGACAGCTACAGCACGGTCCAGAATACCTGCAGCCTGACCGGCGCGGCCATCAACGGCACCATCACGGTCAACGGCGTCACCTACATCACGAATGCCACGTACGACTATGCCTGCGCATTCGGCAACTACACGACCAACGATTCCCTGCCGCAGGGCAAGGACTGCACGCAGCTCAGCTCGACCACGACCGACAGCAATACCGTGCCGTCTGCGCCGCCGGGTTCGAACCCGGCGAGCACGCCGCTCACGGGCTCGACCTCTCTGACCGAGACGCGCGACGACCAGTATGTCTGCTACTCGCCGCCGCAGACGGTCTGCACGGACACCTGCTACGAGCAGGTCGTGGACCCGAGCACAGGCCAGATGCAGCAGAAGGAAGTGGCCTGCCAGTCGCCGGTCACGAACTGCGTGGCCAGCGCCAGCCAGTGCACGGGTACGCTCACGAAAAACGCCGACGGCACCTTCTCGTCCCAGCAGAACTTGGGACCTGATGGCCGGTGCATCGACAGCACCACGCAGCAGATGTGCCAGTCCGGCCCGGTGCCGAAGTGCCTGACGAAGTCCAACTGCACGCTGACGGCGACCGCGCCGTCTAGCGTGCAGTCCAATGGCGTGGCCACGGGCCAGACGCAGACCTACACGTGCACGAACCAGACGACGTCGTGTACGCAGGTCACGAACGTCAGCAACTGCGTGCACGCGAATGCGTGGGGCTGGGACGACCTGAACCTGAAGAGCCAGGTCGGCCAGGGGCTCGGCGAAGCCAACGAAGCCCTCGCGAAGGTCGAAGGCATTCAGAAGGGCGTCAACAACAACGACCCGTACATCTTCTCGGGGCAGAATCTGAAGTGCCACTACGCGGTGGGCAACTTCCTGAACACCTTTATCACCATCGCGGTCATCGCAGTGACAATGATTGCCACGGGTGGTTCGTCGGCCGGTCTGCTCGCCACGGTACTGCAATCGCAGGCAGTCATGGGCACGGCCGCGATGACGGCTGCCGCGGCCAACGCGACCGCCATCGCAATCCAGGTCGGTGCATCGGCAGCGATGGATGCGCCCAACAGCAAGGCGTTCGGTAACAACTGCTGCAAGGACTACGTCATCGAAGGCAGCGACGCCTGGTACAAGCTTGGCTCGTGCACTGCCGACGAGGTGAAGCTCGCCGTATCCAAGCAGAAGGGCCTTGACCATTACCTGGGTGAGTACTGCTCGAAGAAGGCGGGCTTCCCGCTGCGCCAGTGCGTGGAGATGAGCAAGTCGTACTGTGTGTTCGACGACATGCTCGCGCTCGTGGTCAACGAGCAGGGCCGCCAGCAGCTCGATGCGATTGCCGCGGCGGACACGACGACCACCAAGGCGACGGGCGACATGGGTTTCCCGCTCTACACGCCGGCTGTGCAGAACCCGACGGGTTACAAAGGTGTGCTCAACAACGGCCACTGGGTAAAACTCACGGCCGCCAGTAACTCGCAGGTATGGGCGTGGCAGTACCCGAACTACTGCTCGTCGACCGACGCGCAGACGGCGGCCTACAACCTCTACCTGAACGAGGTGAACCAGGCCGTCAACCAGCAGGGCATCCAGCCGTCGAAGATGACCCCCCAGCAGGCCGGCGCCATCATCGCCGCGGCCATCAACGAGCCTCCGTTCCAGGAGTGCCCGTCGACGGCAGGTACCGTGTCGTTCATGACCTGCGACAAGCAGGACGACAGCTGCGACCCGACCGCGCTGCCCACGGGGCCGTCCGGGGTGGAGACGGACATCTCCGGCGCGAACGTCTCGCAGGCTGACGTCAACTGGCAGATTCAGCAGGTGCAGTCGTTCTACAAGCCGGGGGACTATGGCGTGACATCCTCGATGGCGTCGGACAGCACCTTTGCTGCGGTGAGCAACAGCGTGAACTCGTTCATCACGGCTACCGGTTCGTGCCACACGGATGGTTCGTGCCTGTACAACTTCGCCATCACCGACAAGCAGGCGACGAACGGGCTCGGCGCGAAGAAGCGCACGACCGACCACGCGCAGTTCCCGCTCTACGCGATTACGCCAACGACGGTCTACCCGGCCATCACGTACCTGAGCCAGGACGGCACGCTCAACACGGTCGCCTACCAGGCAGACCCGAATCGTGGCCTGGGGAGCCCGCTCGCGGTCAGCACGCAGCGCTTCATCTTCCACCCGAACCTGCTGACCAAGCCGCTGCAGGGCAACATCCACTCGAAGGTGCTGCTCGAGTGGGCGTCGCACACGGTCAGCGCGTTCAACCCGGCGAACGACTACACGCCGCTGCTCGTGCCGACGAACCTGCCGCCCGCCACGCCGGGCTGGTACCCGTACGGCGACCCGTCGGACAACGGCAACCACTTCTACCTGTCCGGCGGCTGCGACCCGAACTCGCGCTGGTGCAACTACGAAATCGACATCGACCTGACGATTCAGCGTCACCCGTGGGGCTCGCCGCAGGACCCGCAGTGCTGGGGCTTCACCATCCAGCAGATGGCCGCGCTCGACTTCAGCAAGATGGACCTGTCGAAGTGGATTAACTCGCTCGACCTCGGCGCGACGACGACTGGCCTGACGCAGCAGGAAGCCACTGCCATGACCAACCAGGCGACGGCCACCGCGCAGGCGTTCTACAACTCGTACGCCACGGGCGCGGCGACCACCAAGCCCGGTGCGAGCATGCAGGCACTCGTGACCAACACGGACACGCTGCCCAAGCTGTCGAACGACAACTTCCAGGCGTACACGCTGCAGGCCGCGGTGCCGTCGAACTGGCCGCAATACTTCGACGACCGCGAGAACAACAACCCGGTGACCAACATCAAGGTGGATTGGGGTGACGGCAAGCAGTCGGGGATGCAACTGCAGACTGACCCGTCGACGGGCAAGCAGCGCGGCTATCTCGGCACGCACGATTACGGTGACGACCCGGTCGGTACCTACAAGGTGACCGTCACGCTGAATACCGCGAATAACGGCCCGCAGACGCTCACGACGAACGTGCGCATCACGCCGGACAAGGGCGGTACGCCGGCGTCGCCGACGACTCTGGATTTCAACAATCCGGGTATCGACGCGGCACAGCAGGGCACCTACGTGCCGTCGCAGACGGCGAACGGCATCAACACGGCGCCGGGTAACCTGCAGTCGCTGTCGCCGGGCACCGTCCAGCAGTTCAACAACCAGGGCTCGTCCGTTACGACCACTCCGTATACGCCGACGCCGAACCCGTAAGCAGGTCAGCCTGCCCCAAAAAGGCCCTCGAATCCGAGGGCCTTTTTGCATTGAGTTCCACGACAAATGACGGGCCGCATGCCCAGTCAGGCGAGCTATACGCATCGTTAGCCAACTGCGTGCACGCCCATGCGCAAACTTATCGGACGGGAAGACTTCTGGAGCGTGGCCGCCCCCGTGGCGGCCGGTTTCGTTGCCAGCCACCCGTATTTCGCCGCCAGCCCGATTGCCCTCGCGGTTTCCGCGCTGGGGGGCGTGGGCAGCTTCCAGTATTTCCAGCTTGAGGCCAGCCGTCGGCTGAGCCGTGTCAAGGACGACACGCTCGAAGGCTTCGTGCTGAAGTCCGACGAGGAGTTTGCCGAGACCGTGGGCCTGGAGGGGCTGCGTCTCGGGTACACGAAAGACAAGCTCAAGCCGCTCGACGTCGACAACGACAAGCTGATGCGCCACCTGGCCATCATTGGTCAGTCCGGGGTGGGCAAGACCGTGCTCGGCATGAACCTGCTCTGGCAGCAGACCGCGCGCGGCGGCGGATGGCTCTTCATCGACGCGAAGCTCGACAAGGAGACGCGCGACCAACTCGCCTACATGGCGCGGGTGTTCGGCCGCGAGGACGAGTTCTACGTGATGAACGTGGACGACCCGGACAACAGTAACACCTACAACCCGATTCTCAACGGCGACCCCGACTCGGTAGCGAGTCGGCTGATGAACCTGTTGCCCGTGGCGGAAGGCAACCCAGGCGCGGACTATTACCGCCAGCAAGCCAACTACGCGCTCACCGTTCTTATTTCGGCGCTGCAGGCCGCGAAGCGGCGCTACACCTTCATGGACCTGGCCATCATGCTGCAGTCGGCCGCGGCCATCGACAAGGTGGAGTCACTGGTGCCGCTGAGCGACCCGGCGTTCATGGTCCTGCAGGTGTTCCTCGACGGGTTCAAGAAGCAGGACAAGACGGGCATCAAGGTCGACGTCGACAAACTCAAGAACGTGCTGGGTGGCATGGCCGGCCGGATTGCGCAGTTCGCCCAGGGCAACATCGGCAAGGTGTTCAACACCACGACGCCCGAAATCGTCCTGACGGACATCGTCAAGAACAACAAGATGTGCTACGTCATGTTGCCGACGATGGAGAAGGACACCGCGTCGATGAACATCGGCAAGATGGTGCTCTCCGACCTGCGCACGACGGTCGCCAAGATGCAGGCGCTCGCCAAGTCCGAGCGGCCGAATCCGCCGTTCATCTGCTTTGCCGACGAGATGGGCAGCTACTGTACCGGCATGACGGGTATCGCCCGGATGTTCGAGCAGGCCCGGTCCGCCGGCATCATGATGATTCCGGCTTTCCAGACCTTCGGCAACCTGGCTGCGACGTCGCCGGAATTCGAAGAAATGATTATCGGCAACACCTGGACCAAGTGCTTTTTCAAGCTGGGTTCGATTGACTCGGCCACCAAGGCCGCCGACATCATCGGCCAGCAGCGCAAATACCAGTATTCGGTATCGGCGAGCCAATCGGAATCCGCCTCCGCGCAGTCGCTGCGGGTGACGCCGGAGTCATCGCAGTCCGAGTCGGGTGGGGTGGGAGAGAGCTGGCGCCAGGTCGAAGACTACCGCGTCTCCCCGGACAAGATGACGCGCATGGATGTGGGTGAATGCATCGTGGCCTCCGGCGCGCGCACGTTCCATATCCGGACCCAGGCCATCCAGTTCCCGAAGGTCCCCGAGTTCCGCAAGACCCACTACCCGACCAAGATGCCAGCCGGCATCACGTCGCTGGACCTGGAAGGTCAGTACGAGCATTTCCTTATCGGCCTTCGTAGTACCGAAACCAAACCGGCGGCAGTCCCCGAACCGCTGTAATGAAGGAATCCGAATGAACATGATGTCCATCTTCGCCGCGTTTATCAGCAACCTGTACCGCGGCCGGATGCACGATGAGAGCCACGCACGCACCCTGCTCGATGATGAGGGCCTGCGCAACCACGTGGCCCTGTCCGGCATGCCTGGCAGCGGGATGCGCGTGCTCATCGAACAGATGCTGCGCGAGCAGACTGTGCGGAGCCGCGGCTGGGTGTTTATCGACACCCACGGCGATTACGAGATGCTCGACCGACTCGCCGCCCATGCCGCTGCCCAGGGGCGAAGCGACGCGTTGTATGTGCTCGACTTCGACCGTGCCGGGCGCAGCAATGCCTATGACGTGCTGCGCGCTGGGACACCGGAAGACCAGGCCTTGCGTGTCCTGCAGGTGCTGCCGGACACGGAAAACAACCCGGGCGGTGAGTTCTACGCACGGGAGGCATTCGCGCTGCTGGTGCCGCTCTTCCGGGCACTCTCGGCAGCCGGGATGTCGGTCGACCCGTGTGGGCTTGCTGACCTGCTCACGCGCCTCCAGGCGGAAGACGGTGAGCGTGCGCTGCTCGCCGCGATTCCGTACGGCCCCGCGCGCACGCTGCTCGTCGCGGCGCTCGCACCGTACCGCAAGGGCGACGGAATGCTCGATGGGGCCGCTCTCAAGCGCACGTTTGGCGGACTGACGGGGCGGTTGCATCTGCTCGGACAGCCCGGGTGTGGGCTCGGTGAAGGATATGAACGGGTGGTAGCAAACGAGCAGCCGGAAATCGACTTTTCCGACATCCTCGCCCATAACAAGATGTGCTACGTCATGCTGCCCGCGATGTGCAAGGACGGCACGCTCGTCACACTCGCACGGATGGTGTTGCACGACATCACCACGTCGATGCAGACGCGTGCCATGCTGCCACGCGAATGGCGCGCGCCGTTCCTGTGCGTTATGCAGGATTACCCAGCCTACGGCCCGGTACGAGCCGGTGGGTTCCGTGCACCGCTGGACAGCCGGAGCTTTTCGCTCGCGCGGGCGATGCGCGTGTGCATGGTGCCCATCGTGGCGAGCGGCTGGGATGACCTCGCCGGCTCGATGTCCGAGTCTGGGTTCGAGGACCTGGTGGGCAACACCTTCACAAAGGTCTACTTCCGGCAAAAGCGCAGCGACATCGTTGTCGCGCTCCATCCGCAGACGAGTGCGGCCGCGCTCGATACGCTTCAGGCAGGCGAGTTCGTGGCGTTCAAGGGGCAGGTGCCCGTGCACGGCCAGCTGCGGCCTTTCATTGCGTCGCAGGCGCCGGCGTTCGTGAAGCGCGACATGCCGACTGCGGTCGCGCGGCCGCGGCTGACCATCCCGGCCGGGGAAGAGGAGGCCATCGGATGAACCAGTACCTCAGTTATGCCGCCATCGGCCTGGGCCTGCTACTGGTGGCGCTCGTTGTGCCGGGGCTGAAGGTGGTGGCCGAGGCCATCCTCAAGCTGCTCCTGGACTTCATTGTCGAGGTCTTCAAGCACAAAGGCACGTTCCTCGTGTGGCTCATCAAGACGCTCACGGGCGACCACATGCGCGTGTTTCAGAACGCAGTGCAAAGCCGCGACACGATGGACCCTACCGAGAAAATCCGCCGCGAGGCGGAAGGCTACGAGTAACCAGTCAGCAGACCTGGCGGCGGGCGGAGCGACCCGACTGCGCACGGCTCCTTCATCGCGCTTGCCACCTGACAAGGGTAGACAACGCCGGACTTGCTCGAGCAGGGCTTGAGTGGGGAGCTTCGTCGTTGTAGTATTTGTTGTATGTACGATACAACATCATACAAATGGCGCTAACTCAGGACCAGATTTTCAGCGTCGCCGACGACATCGACGCGCGCGGACAGAAGCCGACGCTCACGGCGGTGCGGGAAGCGCTCGGCGGCGGGAGCTACTCGACCATCTCGCAGGGCATGGCCGCCTGGCGGGCGCGCAAGGCAGCGGGCCGGACCGGGCCGTCGGAACCGCTGCCGGACGCGCTGGCCGGAGCGCTGTCTGCCCTCGGCGAGACCGTCTGGACGGCTGCCCTGGAGACAGCCCACGCGCGGTATTCAGGCGAGCGCGAGGCGTTCGAGCAGGAGCGCAGCCAGAACGATGCTCAGCGCCAGGAAGCGGTCGAGCTGGCTGATGCGCTGACGGCGGAGATGGAGCGGCTCCGGGCGCAGCTGGAGCAGGCTAACGTGCGGGCGGAGATGGCCGGCCATGCCCTCGCCGGCGTTCGGGAGGAGCTGACCGAGGAGAAGGTGCGCGCCGCCCGCGCGGAAAGCCGGGCGGAGGCACTGGAGGCGCGCGTGCAGACGCTCACCGCGGAGAATGAGCGGCAGCATGCCCACAGCGCGCAGCTCAGCCAGGCGCTGACCCGGCTGGCCGAGGGGGCGCAGGCGGGCCGGGGCGGGGGCAACGGTCCGGGCGAGACGGGTTAGGCGGCGCGCACATCCGCGTCCGCGCAGTGCTCGAGTTGCTCGAGTCGCTGCAGGATGTCGTCGGCCTGCAACCAGAGGTCCCGCCCCCTGAGCACCTCGTGGATTTCCAGCTCGGTGAGGAACCCGTCGCAGATTTCCCGGAAGAAGCACTCGAACCAGCCCACCGCAGCGGTTGCCTCGGCAAGCAGCTCCGGCCCCTTGCCCTCCATGCCGCCGCTGTAGTGGTGCAGCATGAGCTGGCCGAACGACGGCACCTCATATTCATCGCCGCTGAGGAAAACGAGAGTGGCCATCGACATGGCAAACGGGTGGAGGACCGTCTTGATGGTGGCAGGACTGTCTCGCATCGCCAGAATCAGCGCGGTGCCGCCCGTCATGTCGCCGCCTTCGGAATTGATGTACATCGTGACGGTATCCGTCTCGCCCATCTGCCGCAATTCGTGGCAGAGGTCGTCGTAGGCGGCCGCCTCGACGAAGTCAGTCGACAGATAGACGTCCAGGTGGCCGTCCGATGCAAACGACCGGTACGGCGGGTAGGACGACTCGCCCGAGCATTCGTATTCGTAACCGTGCGAGGTCATGCGGGAGGGGCGGGAATAGCGTTTCGGCATGCTCGGCTCCGGTGGCGTGTCGACGTCTCCGTATAGCGTCAGCACTGGGCACTCGCAGGCCCGCATGTGAAAATCTGCGTGTCGTTACAGGATGAATTTCATGGGTGAGGCAAAACGCCGGCGCATGGCGGCGGACGCAAGAAAGGCAGAACTGGCTCTCGCCGTGGGCAGAGTTGGGAGTGCCTTGCGCAGGCTCGCGACTGCAGCGAGCGGCCAGTTCGGCAGCGACTGCTATGTTCATGCCGCGCTCGGCCACCAGCTGCTGGCAGACCTGGGCATTGAGGCTCGCATCGAGGTCGGCGAGGCAGCCTGGCGGGTCGGGTCGGGCGATGGTGACGTGATTGCACATACGCCGCGGGTCCAGGGCTTCGCCCCGGAAAACATGCCGCCAGACAAGCAGGCGCTGGCCTACCACGCCTGGCTTGTCGTGGACGGGAATATCGTCGATTTCACCACCTACCAGTTCGAGCGCAAAGCTCGGGAGCTGGATGCCGCCGACGGCGGGCACACCACGGTCACCTGGCGGCCCGAGGCGCTGATTCTTCCAGTCGGGCTCGTGCTGAGTTACCGGCAGGTCGCGCAGGCACCGAAACCCGGCGTCGCGTTCTATGACGCGCATCCGGACCTGCTGCAACTCATGGCCGCACAGTTTGAGCTGCAGGCCGCCGACCTGGCCGTCGCGCGCCTGCTGCTGACCAATCCGGAGATGAACGTGTTCGGTCCGAACGACGTGCGGGACGCCGGCGAGCCATGAATGAAAAAGCCCTGTGCAACGTGCGTTGCCAGGGCTTTGAGATGTGCTGCGGGTGAGTGTGACTATGCCATCGCGAGGTCCATCACGGGCGGAATCAGCCTGCACAGGCTCGGTGTTTCGTCGCCCATCCCGTTCTGCGCCACGAAGGCCTGCTTCGATGGCGACCAGCTCATCACGAACGGATGCTTCAGGCATTCGTCGTAACCGAGGCAGTAACCGCTCCTGGGCGCCTTGTCGAGCGCGAGCCATCCCGCGAGGTCGACACTGGGCAGGCGCGGCAGGTGCATCCAGTGCGTGGGCACCGCGGCATCGTTCTGGCTGCAGGTTTCAATGAAGCGCCCTTCGAAGACATTCCACAGCATCACGAAAGGCCGCCGTTGCGCGGCGTCGTAACCCAGTAGATAAACGTCTTTCGGGGCGTTCGCAATTGTCATCCACGACATGATGTGTCCTCTCCACGGTATTGGTAGAGTCGTATAGCGTCGAGCCTCCGCTGGCCGGCGTGGGATGACCGTCCTTCGGCGCACAGCGAGGAAGGCGCAGTCAGACCCGACTGCTGAATGGAATCAATCGAGAGGGTAGGCGCGGCAGAAAGCCTCGGCGCGCTGGCACTGCTCGACCGAGAAGTGCCCGACATGGCAGTCTTCGACGCGAAGCTGCATGCGCTCGGCAAGCCACCGGTACGCCCGTTTGCGCGACATGCGCCCGGAGCGCCACAGTGGGTCGAGCACCGCATGCACAGCCTTCTTTGCCTCGCGCAGCTCGGCATTCGCGAGCACGCCGAGTGGCCACGTGCCATCGCCATAGCCGTTGCCCGGGTCATGACACCCGACATAGGCGCGGCATGGCGCACAGCGCCAGAAGCGCTTGGCGTGCAGGTCAGCGCGGCGCGGATAGATGACCGCACCCGTCACCAGTTCGGCAAGATTGCCGCAGTATTGGCAGACCGGTGTCGGCGCGCACGCCGACGTTGCGGACGCAATCTTGGCCAGGCCGGCGGCCGTAAGCGCTCGGGCCAGTTCTGTGTCCTCTTTCACGCAGCGCTCCCTCACGTGGTTTTCGCACCCTGTTCAGCGATGACCTGGCCGAGCAGGCCGGTCAGGTAGCGCTTCAGGTTGTCGGGCTTGCCGAAGAGGCTGAAGTAGCTGTCCAGCTCTTCAACCATCACCGACCCGTCGTTCGTGCGGCCTGCCTCGAGCGACTCGGTCGCGCGCAGCTTCGCCGCGAACGACGACAGGCGCAGGCCCTTGGGCAATTCGGCCTTGAGCGTGCGGTCGTCAGCGGCATACACTTCTTTGCCCGTCAGGTCGAAGACGTTATCGGCCACGATTAGCGGCACGGCTTCGAGGCTCACCCCGTGCGACGGCGTCCACACCGACACCACCGGCTTGTGGCCGCGCTCATCAACCTTCACGCGAGCAAGGCTGCCAGGGTTGTGGCATGCCGTGCGTCCCTTGAGGACCATCGACGTCGCCTTGTGCATGTGGCCATTGACCATCAGGTCACAGCCCTCGATTTCGTGCAGCTCGTGGGCATCCGGATAGAGGCCGTTGAAGTCAAAATCGTGGTGCGTCACCATGATGTTGCGGGTATCCGGTTCAGCGTCGATGCGGTCTGGTACCCGGAACCCTGCCGGCGTGACCCACAGTCCCACGCGCTCACCGCTGGTCAGAACCAGCGTCAGCACCTTGCCCGGCTTGTCCATCGGAAACACCAGCCCGAAGGACGCCAGCAGTTGCATGGCGTCCTTGTCCGTGAGCGACGTTTCGGCGGTATCGTGCGAGCCCGACACGATAGGAAGCCCCATGCCCGCCGGCAACGGGAATCGACTGAGCGATGTGCGTGTGCGGGCAAGCAGAACGAGGTTGTTTTCGCGCGCACGGTGGTAAAGGTCGCCCAGGTGCACGGAAAACAGATTGCGTTCGACCGCGACGTCCGCGGCCTGGTCGACCTTGCCAAAGATTGCCGTGGCGTAGTCGTCGATGCGGCGCCCCGGGCGTTCATGGACGTGCGTGTCCCCGATGAACAGAACACCGTCGTAGCCGTAGACCTCGATGTTGCCCAATGCATCGACCGTCATCCAGTGTTTAGCCATGGTTGTGTTCTCCAAATGGCGTGTCGCAAACCGGGCACACACCCAGCTGATTTTTCAGGTCGCGCAGCGCGTGCTCGGCCTGCTCTTGTTCGGCCAGGGCCTGCTGCGCCTCCTTGTTGGCGGTGTCGATACCGGTGCCACGCTGGACGAGCGTCGCGCCCGCCCGCCGCAGCAGCGTCGTATCGGCGACCACCGGCACGGCTGGCGCCAGCGGCAGGTCAGCCGCGAGCCGCGTGACCTGCGCGCCGCAGGCGAGTCGCGTTGTCAGGCTGGCGAGCGGGTTCGTGTCGGTGAGCGCAGGCAGCGCGGGGCTGTCTGGCGGGAGCGGCAGGTGCGCGGCATCTCGCGTGCGAGCGACGCGCGCCACGAGGCTCGCGAGCGGCTGGCTGTCCATAAGGACCGGCAAGCCAGGCATGTCCTGGGGTAGCGGCAGGCGCGCCACATCGCGCGTGCGCTCGATACGGCTCAGGAGACTCGCGAGCGGCTTCGCGTCTTGCAGCGGCGGCACGACGATGGCGGCATCCAGCTGGCCCGTCACGTGCGCCTGCAGCCGTGCACGCACTTCCTGCGCGGCAAGCCGGGAGACGGCAGCGCGCAGCCCCGAGAGCTTCGCGTCCGATGCCTTGGCATCCTCCAGCAGCCCGTTCAGGATGTCGGTGAGCGACGACATGCCGGCGAGTGGCGCTATGGCGGTCAGCGTGCGATTGACCAGGTTCAGCTCGATTTCGTCACGCTTGACCTGGTCGCGGTCGCGCTTCAGCTCAAGCCGGTGTTTTTCGATGAGTGCCTGCAGGAGTCCCGATTCCCGGCCCACCGACAGCAGCCGTGCGCGACGCGCCGGCGGCTCGTTGAGCAGGAAGACCGGCTGCTTCTGACTGCGCAGCTGGATGTCGAGGTCGTCGACGCGCTTGATGCCGAGCGATTCCGTGATGAAATCCGGCACTGTCCCGCGCGTTTCCTGCCGGCCTTCGTTGACCAGCTTGCCGTCCACATAGCGGCGGTACAACACTTTCGGCGCGCCCTTGAGGTTGCGCATCATCTCGAGCACGACACGGTTCTCCAGCCCCATGCGCACGATGGCGCGCTCGGTGTCGTGCCGAATCATCGAGTCGTCGGACTCGCCGTAAGCCATAGCCCGGAAAGCCGTGATAATGAGCGTGCTCTTGCCCTGGTTCACATCACCTGTCAGCACGTTCAGGCCCGGCGACAACTCCATGCGCGTCTTCGCGTGGCGGCGCAGATTTTCGACCTCGACCCAGCGCACACCCACCTGGGCTTCATCCTCCCAGGCCCGTGCGCCCGACACGGACGTAACATGGGGCAGGCCGTCCTCGTCGGCCAGCGCCATGATGTGCGCACCCGCGTCCATCAGGCTGACGTCGTTGTGCGAAATCATCAGGGTCTGGCAGCCAGGCGCCACCGTGCCGTCTTCCAACGTACGCGGATTCGCGACCTCGGCGATGACGCGGGTGAACGCCGGCACGCGCGTGGCTTTCAGCCAGCAGTCCGGTTCATCCAGCACGACGAAGGGCCGGTTGTCCGTGCGCGCGAGCGAGGCGTAGACGAGCCCCGTGACGACCACGTTGGTCAGCCCGCCGCCATTGCCGTCGAGGATGTCCTCGAGCTTGCCACCGTTGTCGAGCAGGATGTCCAGCGCCGGCGCGCCGCGCTCGGTCCCGACCTCGAGATGAATCGAGCCCGTCTCGGGAACCACGTCAGCCAGGAACGCGGATAGCAGGTCTTCGAATTCGCCGACCGCGCGGGCATGCGCCTTTTCCTGCAGATAGTTGAACACTTCGGCTGCCTGCGGCGCCAGCTCGATACGCGCCTTCGCGAGCGCGATGTTCCGCGTGAGCCTGGTCTTCTGCGTGTTCAGCTCTGCCGCCTGCCCCTGCAGGGACGCGAGGCGCAGCTGCAGCGACTGGAACCGGCGCTGGAGCCGGTCCGGGTCGACGGGCGCCGACGCAAAAGTCAGGTCCGCCATCAGATGTCATCCTCGTCGAAGGCCACCGCTGCTGCCGGCTGCGACAGGGCGGCCGCGCCCGCGGCGACAGCCTCGATTACAGGCGCTTCGGCGTCCGACACGACGGGCGGCAGTGACGCAAGCAGCGTCGACATGGCTTCCGGGTCCACCAGAGCCTTCTCGATACGCGCGAGGTAGCCCTCATACTCGTTCAGCGCCGCCACGAACTCGTCGAGCGCCGCCGCATTCTCGGCTTCCATCCGGGCCACCACCGCGCGCAGCTTGTCGATGTCAGCCGCCTCGAACGACTGTTTGGTGGCAAGGGAGTTCACCTCCGCGTCGGCCTTGCCGTCCTCGGCCTGACGGTCGCGCATCTGGCCGAGCAGCTCCCGCATCGCGGCTGACGCTTCTTCGTATTGAAGCCGTGCGGCCTCGAGCTGGCCCTGCACCTTGATGCGGCGGCCGTTGAGCTGTTCGAGGCGTTTCTTATGCGCTTCCAGTTGTTCGATGGCGGTCTGGCTCACGGAAAATCCTTTGCGGAGGGGCGAATTTGAATAACTGATATTATACCGTTTTATTTTTATATGTCTAGCATTGGATGCCGCGGCGTCAAATCTTGCGTATTACTTTATTTTTAGTATACTGAACTTCTTGCGAAGGCGCCATCCTCGCTTACACGACACAGGCCATGACCACTTCGACTTCTTCAGGCCCCGTGCCCGCCGCACGCGGTGCGCAGGCCGCCCAACTCCGAACGCGCCAGTATCCGGCCGCCCGCGCCCTGGCGCTGGCCCGGCAAAGCGTCTCGCCGCTGCTCGCGCGCATTCTGGCAGGCCGCGGCATTGCGAGCCTGGAGGAAGTAAGCGGGGCGCTCAAGCACCTGCATCATCACTCGCAACTCAAAGGCACCGCCGAAGCCGCCGTCTTCCTCGCCGACCGCATTGCGCACAACCGGCGCTTTCTCGTCGTTGCCGACTACGACTGCGACGGCGCGACCGCGTGCGCCGTTGCCCTGCGCGGCTTGCGTGCGCTCGGCGGACGGGTCGACTACATCGTGCCGGACCGCATGGTGCACGGCTACGGGCTCACGCCCAGTGTGGTGGCGCTGGCCCACGAGCGCTTTCCTGATGCGGACGTGCTCATCACGGTCGACAACGGGGTAGCCAGCCACGCGGGTGTCGACGCGGCGCGTGCGCTCGGGCTCGAGGTGCTAGTGACAGACCATCACCTGCCGTCCAGGGACAAACCGCTGCCGGCGGCGAACGTCATCGTCGACCCGTCACAGCCTGGCTGCCCGTTCCCGTCCAAGGCGCTCGCCGGCGTCGGCGTCATCTGGTACGTGCTGTGGGCGCTGCAGGACGAGCTACGTCGTCGCGGACTCGGCTCGCCATCGTTCAAGGTCCGCTCGCTGCTGTCCCTGGTAGCCGTCGGCACGGTGGCCGACGTCGTGCCGCTCGACCGCAACAACCGCATCCTCGTGCAGGCCGGGCTCGAGCGCATCCGCGCCGGCCAGACGTTCCCCGGCATCACCGCACTCGCTACCGCCGGCGTCATCAACCGCACCGACCCGAAAGAGCTGCTGACCTCGCACATCGCGTTTGGCATCGGACCGCGCATCAATGCTGCCGGGCGGCTGGAGACGATGGACATTGGCATCTCCTGCCTGACCACGGACGACGAGGCGCGCGCTGTGGCGCTGGCCAACCAGCTGGACGACATCAACCAGGAACGCAAGGAAATTGAGAACGCGACGGTCATTGAGGCGGTCGAGCAGGCTGACGCCCTCGTCATTGATGGCACGCGCTCGATTGCCGTGCACTCCGACGCCTGGCACGCCGGCGTCATTGGCATTGTGGCGGGCCGCATCAAGGAGCGGCGCTACCGGCCGACCTTCGTGCTGACCACCGACGCGGCGACGGGCCAAATCAAGGGCTCGGGCCGCTCGATTCCGGGCTTCAACCTGAAGGATGCGCTCGACCAGGTCGACAAGGCCTGTCCGGGACTGATGCCCAAGTTCGGCGGCCACGCGATGGCAGCCGGCGTCACGCTGCGCCCCGGCGGCTTCGAGGCCTTCCGGGACGCGTTCGAGGCGCAGGCCCAGCTCGTCCTGACCGATGAGCTGCTGTGCCAGCGAGTCGACGTCGATGGGTCGCTCACTGGCCACGAACTGTCGCCCGAGGTCGCACGCAGTCTCGCCGGGCCGCCGTGGGGGCAGATGTTCCCGGAGCCCGCGTTCTGCGACGAATTCGAGATTCTCGAGGCCAAGCTCACTGGCCCGTACAAGGACCAGCTGAATCTGGTTGTGCTGCGCGAGGGGGTGACGCTCAAGGCCACCCGCTTCCGGCATGAAGGCCCGCTGCCAGGCACGCACGCGACCCTTGTCTACAAGCTGAACCTGACGCGTAACAAGTTTGGCAAGGACGAATTGAAGCTGCTGGTCGATAGCCTGTGGGCAGGGCAATGAAGACGCGCGAACTGCTCTGTTGCTGGGTGGCTCTGCGATTCCAGGTGCTGGTGCCTAAGCGGCGCGGCTCGGGCTTCCTGATGGTTCCGTATGGCCACCACTTCCGTGACGGCCTGGGCCGGGTAGAGGCCATCTCCGGCTGCGATATCGTGGGTTTGGACGGGGCCCTGGAGTTTTGTTGTCCGGAAGCGCTCTATCACGGCAAAGAGGAGCGGAAAGCGGACTTTGAGGCCAAGGTACTGACCGCGCTTCAAGAGCTGTACGGCTGGCCGACACGACAGGTATCCCCGACAGAGTTCTGGTTGAACCACCCGCAAATGGTACGCAAGTCCCATGTCCAGTAGCCTTTCCACTCAACCCATGACGCGCCGGCATTTTGCACGGTTGCGCGCGTACTTCCGTTGCGGTGTTCGCGGCGGCGCGGGCCGAGGCGATAACGTCGACCTGGACCTGGTCGCCGGTGGGTATATCCGGCGCATCGAGCGACTGTCAGGCTATGCCGAGTTCGCCATCACCAACGCGGGCGAGCTGGCACTCGCTGCGGAGAAAGCCGAGGAAATCGGTCGCCGCATGCCGCACCATGAGCTGGGTGAGCGCCTTGCCGCGTGGCTTCGCGCGAAAGGGCGCATCACCTGGGAAAACATCCAGCTCAAGGTTGACCTACCCGATGGTGGCAAGCGCGCAGTGCGACCTGACGTCTTCTCGATGGCGGCCACCTACAACGCCTCGCGCATCAATCCCTGCGTTCATGAAGTGAAAGTCAGCAGGGCGGATTTCCTGGCAGACGTCGCCAAGCCAGAGAAGCGGCAGGGTTACGCCGCCCTTTGCGAGCAATTCTTCTACGTCGCGCCCGCGGGCATCATCGCTCGCGAGGAGCTGCCCCCTGATTGCGGACTGCTCGTGGAGCAAAGTTCCGGGGAGTTCGAGATGGTGGTCCGGCCGCGCCGTCGACGCGTCGAGCTGGGCGCAAGCGAGTTCATGAATCTCATCCTGAAGCCCGGAGCTTTCAATCCTTTGGGTACCGGTTGACTGCAAAAACGCCTCGAAGACGCCGTGTTCTGGCCATTGCGACGCTATACGCGAATGCAGGACATATCTCTTGGAGACCATCATGAATCTCACGCTTGCATTCGACCGTTCCACCCGTAACGCGGGCGCCATCCTCGCGACCGACCGTCTGAGCTTCGGCGGTATCAGCCGCGATGCGCTCGGCGCGCTGCGTGCCATCGCAAAGCCGCTGGTGAAGGGCGTCGAGTGGTTTAACGAAAACGGCCTTGTCACCCACACGAACGACCTGTACGGCGACCAGCTCACCTACGTGCCCGCCGAGCAGCTGATTTCCAGCCTCGAGCCGACCGCCCAGTCCGACTGGGAGAAATCGGTGGTCACGTTCGTGCGCAATCTTCCGCCGCGCACGCGTGTCGTGCTCTGGTGGCACTGAGCCTGTAGGGAGAAAGCCATGTCGCTTAGCCTGACGCTCGTCTTCGAACGGCATCCTCACCTGGATGGACCCGTTCTTGCCTCCAATAAGCTCGATTTCGGGTATGTGGACCATGCGCTATTGGAAGCATTGAAGCCGGTCAGCGTACCGCTGGATGAGGGCGTCGAGTGGTACGAGGATGATTCCGGACTCATGCTGCGCAAGACGGACCCATACGGTGACTCATTGACCTTCATTTCGGTCGCTCTACTCGTGCCTCGGCTTGAGGTCGTCGCAAAGGCGCCATGGCCGATGGCAGTCGTCGCATTCCTTCGCGCTTTGCCGCCGAGCACGCGCGTCGTCCTTTGGTGGCATTGAAGTCAGACATTCACACTCCAGCCCGGCCTTCATGGTCGGGCTTTTCTTTTCCCCGGACGCCTATACGGGGTGCAGGTCAATTCATTCAGACAGGACATAACCAGGAGAGCCAGATGACAAAAAGCATTCATATTTTCGGTGGCGGCACGGTCATGCACGTGCGCAATCACCTGGCACTGTGCGCGCCGGCCTACGGCACCACTGCACGCAAGCTTCACTCGCTGCTCTTCGGCAAGCTCTACGACACCGAGGTGTATCTGCATCTGACGAAGATGGCAGACCACACTTCCTTCATGGAGACGAACGAGGACGTGGCTGTGCGCTTGGGCGGGGTCTACACGGACCGCACCGCGCACGCAATCGTCTTCAACGTCGCGTTGTGCGATTTCGCCGGGCACATCGGCGACGTGCCGTCCGGCAAGCACGCCGAGCGGCTGAAATCGCGTGAGGGGGCGGTCCAGATGACGCTCACGCCGGCGCAAAAGCTCCTCGCGACGGTCAAGGCGGCGCGGCCTGACATCTTCCTGGTCGGCTTCAAGACCACGGCAGGCGAGGACGAGACTGGCCAGCGCACCGCGGTCGAGCGCCAGATTCAGGAAACCGGCGTAGACCTCGTCATCGCCAATGACACGGTGACGCGCCACAACCTGCTGGTGGCAGCAGAAGGGTATGCACATGCGGGCTCCCGCGAATCGGTACTTGCGGAGCTGGCAGAGATGCTGGGAGCGCTTCAATGACCCGCCTGTTTGTCGACGGGGCGGCCGGTACCGTGGGACTCGCCATCCGCTCCCACCTGATGAAGCTGCTGGAAGAAGAGCTGCTGTCGGACGTGGTCGTGCTTTCGGAGGATGCCCGCAAGGACATCGACGCGCGCATGGCGGCCATGGCGGAAGCGGATATCGTGCTGCTCTGTCTGCCCGATGACGTCGCCCTCGCGGCGGCACGCATGGCGAAGGAGGTGAACCCTACGGTTCGTCTTCTCGACGCGAGCGCGGCGCATCGCTGTCACCCGGACTGGGAGTACGGACTGCCCGAGTTGAGCCCGCGCATGGCGCAGCGGATTCGCAGCGCGCAGCAGGTGGCCAATCCCGGCTGCTTCGCGACAGGGTGTATCCTGCTCGCGAAGCCGCTGTCGACGCGGTACCCGTTGCTGTTGCCGCATGCCGATGGCGGGCTGCCGTGGATGGCCTTTCAGAGCATCACCGGCTACTCAGCTGCGGGCTCCCGCGGCCAGCCGGCGGACACGATGCCGTACCTCGCCCAGCTCGGACGACCGCACCGGCATCTGGCGGAAATCGCGCGTTATGCTCATGTGACGCCGATGCTCTCGACGATGGTGGGCAGCTGGCGGCGGGGTATGCTGGTGCAGGCAATGGTGCCGCTGCGGACCCCTGATGTCTACGTCGCATACATCGAGGCATACGGCCGTTGTCCGGACATCGACCTCCGCCTCGCTCCGCAAGGCGGTGACAAGCTGTCCGCGCTGGTCGCAAACGGCACGAATCAGGTCCACCTTGTGGTCGCTCCGTGCGGCGACGGCACCCTGGTCGCGGCCGCGTTCGATAATCTCGGAAAGGGCTCGGCAGGCGCCGCGGCCCACAACCTGCGGCTCATGCTTTCCTGACAGGCACACACCGAAGGCCACGCCCTCAAAGCCTCTGCAACCATGCGGAGGCTTTTTCTTTGTTACGCCGACGCTGAATTGCGACCATTGCCCGCCACTTTGCGATGTAGGACACTATCGCCGGTGGACAGACCATCCACGGAACTGTTTCGGGGCGAAAAGAATGAAAACATTCAAACTACTCTTGCTTGCACTCGGGTTCGCGAGCGGCGCGGCACATGCGATGACGTTCTCGGCTCCGAAGCACAACCCCGGAGCCGTCATTGTATGGATGGGCCTTCACGGGGGACGCACACCAATCTACGCAGAAGGCGAGATTACGGCAACCAGTGCGCGCGAGTTGGAGCAATTTGTTCGCGTGAATCACATTGAGAGTGGGATGGTGCTGTTCAATTCACCAGGCGGCTCACTCATGGGCGGCATGTCGCTGGGCGACACCATCAGGAAGCTCGGATTCGATACTGGCATCGCAACCTATGCCGGTGGCGAGACGGTCTCAAGGGGCATCTGCGCGAGCGCATGTGCCTACGCGTTTGCAGGCGGTCTTGGCCGCTATTACTCGGGCGAAAACACGCGTCTCGGCATCCATCAGTTTTCCTCACAGAACGACATTGGCAGTGAAGTCAGTCAGGAAGTAAGCGGCTTGCTGGTCGCGTACCTGCAACGAATGGGGGTGGATGCGCTGGCTTTTTCGGCGTCAGCTTCGGTTCAGCCCAATGACATTCTTTGGTTGAGTGCTGCCGATGCCAGCAGGCTCCACTTTTCGAACGATGGAGCGCTGCCAACGACCGCCGAATTGAAACAGGCCCAAGGAGCGACGTATCTGCGGGTCGAGCAGAAATACATGAGCTACAGCGCCCGTTTCATCATCGATTGTGCAGGTGGCAAGCTGGAAATGATGGGCGGTATCGTGACCAGCCCTCAGGATGCCAAAGGAAAATACGAATGGGCGACTCAGTCCTTCTTCACGTTCGACGACCAGACGATTCAAACCCGGCGCAAAGGCGGCTCAGCCGATGGCCTGAGTGTGGTTCAGTCCACAGTCTGGGTGCAGCGCGTTCTCTCGCCGGCTGAAATCCAGAAGCTGCTGGTTGCGAACACCATTACCACCTGGGTAGCGGCGGACGGGGCGGTAGGGAGCACTGGCGCTGCGGACATTCGGGCAGTCCGGGGCCAAATCCGGGACTTCGTCAATAACTGCACCCTCTATCCGCAAGTGCGGCAGTGACCCCTCGCTGCGCCGGCCGGTCAACGGAAAAAGCGCTGGCGCTCCTTCAGCACCGACGCACACGCACGCTCGGCGCGGCCCAGTAACGTACTGAGCGTGTGCACCATGCGCTCCGCGGACTGGAGATGCTTCCGCGCAGCGCTCGTCCGCTCGCCGATTTCATCGGTTGAACCGAAGCGCTTCACGATGTCGAAGTCAGCCACGTTGTCGAAGCCGGCGACCGAGTGCTTACCATGAAAGCGCCCTGTCTCCAGGTGACACGCACGTAGCGCCCATTGCAGGCTGTCGGTGCGCCGCGCCATGAATCCGGGCAGAAGTTGCTGGCTCATTTCGTTCGCGAATGCCCGGACAGCTTCAATGGCCTGCAGCCGAAGCGTGTCCGCGCGGTGCGCGGCAAGCTCCGAGACCATGGGCCGGCGTGAGCGCGCTGCGACGCGCAGTTCCCGAAGTTCACCGCGCAGCTCCGCCAGCCGCTGCACCGCTTCAACATGCGCAGCCTGAATGAGGTCATAGGCGGAGCCGTCAAGTCCCAGCGCGAAGGCACGGTCATACCCCACCCCGTCACCATCTTCCGGAAACTCCCTAGCATGCTGCTGGGACCGTGCAATGTCCTCCGCAGTGAGGCGCATGCCAAACAGCGCCAACCCTCGGGCGGACTCCTCCGTCAGCGGGGGCTGCACGCGCCCGCGCGGATTGCACGCGACGCGGATGGCCCGCTGGCCGAACTGCAGCGCATGATGCACGTGGCCGTGGGCCCAGAGCCGAACGTCGGCTCGTTCCAGCTCGTGCTGGAGCTGCGCGAGCGTATCGGAAGCATACGAGCCCACCTGCGTGAGGTTGAGGTCATCGTTCATGCGACGCTGCCAGTGCCTGCGCTCCAGTGCGTATTCCTTCACGGTGCCCGAGCGCGTCAGTGACGCGTACGTTGGCGCGTGGTGCGTCACGATGACGGTGGGGCCGGAGAAGGGTTTTCGAAGCGCGCGGCGCAGCCACGCCACGCTGCGGCCATGCAGTTCACGGGCGAGCAGCGGGTTGAACTGGCCTTCGAACTTCTCGAGCGCGTGGTGCCCGAAGGTCGCCAGGAAGCGGGCCTTGTTCGCCGCCGTCCACCAGCGCGCCGCCCGGATGCAGCGGTGGTCGCGCATCTGCCAGAGCCCGTAATCCATCAGCGCGCGGTTGCCGCTGCCATAGTCGGTCCAAAGTGTCGCGCCCAGGAAGCGCACGCCGTCCAGCACCACCTCCCGGTTCTCCAGGAAGTGCACGTTGCCGGCGGGAGACGTGCGCAGCTGCTCGAGCACCTCGAAATAGTCACCGCCCCAGAACTCGTGATTGCCCGCCACGAACACCGCCGGCAGGGAGGTGATGCGCTGGAGCGCTGCCAGGCTGTCGACGCCAGGCTTCACGTCGCCAGCAAACACGGCGATTGCCGGCCCATCGCTCTCTGGCAGCGAGAAGGGGCCGGTTTCGAGATGCAGGTCGCTGTGCAGCAGGATGCGCGGCAGCGCGCCGCCGCGGGCCGGCGTGCCGGTGGGGGAAGCAGGTCGGGACATGATTGGCGCTCAGATGGTGCGGTCTTGCGAGGAAATAGTATATCTCCATACCGCTCTTTCGCAACATTCAGGCCGGGGCGGCTATACCACAACTGGCATTACGCGCGGCCGGTACGGCCGCATTCCTTTCTGGAGCACACGTGCACTACGTACTGCGGTATCTGTTTTATGCGGCCGGCCTGGTCGTGCTGACCTACCTGCTCAATATCAATCCGGAGCGCGCGCATTTCGCCGACCTGGTCCGCTTCGTGCAGAGTCCTGAAACATGGCGCGACGTCGTGCTCGCCGCGCTTTTCCTGGCTGCCTTCGACCTGACATGGTGGGCTGCAACGGCGCCTCGCTTCGCCCGGTCGGGCGCGCAGTCTGTCGTGCCGCGCAAGCTCGCCGATACGTCTCCGGCGGGCCCAGGAACGGCCTAAGATAGGGTGGACATCGGGCTGGGACTGCCGGGTGTGGCGTCCTATACATCCTCGTCATACAGCCAATGAGGACATACCGATGAGCAACCACAACCATGCTTTCCAGTTGCATCTGCAGCAGCTCGGGCGCCGGTTCGAGGCTGATTGCCAGGCCGCCGAATCGCGTATCCATCTGGCGCTCGCCATGGCCGACGTCGTTCGCGCGGCCGAGATGGTCGCCCCGGTCGAGCTGCGCGCGATGAAAAACGCCTTCCCCGGCTACAGGCGGCTGCACGGCGCGGCCGAGCGCCGGCTCGAAACGCTCCTGCGAGAGCAGCTCCAGGCCATGAAGGACGCCACCCTCGCCGACGCCGAGACGCTGTTCCTGCGTTACCGCCAACAGGACTGGCAAGCGCTGCGCGGCACCCATGCGAGTCTTTACCAGCAAGGCGAACACAAGGCGCGCCAGCTGCTGCACGCCAAGCGCGAAGCCAGCCCCGACGCCTGACTCTTCCTCCAGCACTGCTCTTGAACCCCCGCTCCGGCGGGGTTTCATTTTGGGTCGTTCATCCCCCAATGCTTGCGCTATACGCGTTCCCAGCTATACGGGCATGAATCCCTGAAAAGGATTCCCTTCCTTTTTCTGACCCTGGAGGTCTGATGACCCATCTCGTCCAGATGGGCGCGATTTCGCTTGCGCTGAAATCGCTGCCCTTCGTCGCCAAGCCGGTGCCGGCTCCGATTCACCACCTCATCGCCATCGATATTTCCGGCTCCATGTACCATGACCTGCCGGAACTGCGCGTGCATCTGAAGAACAAGCTCGCCTCGCTGGTCGGCGACAACGACACCGTCTCCATCATCTGGTTTTCCGGCCGGGGCCAATTCGGCACGCTGGTCGAGGCAATGAAGGTCAAGGGACTTGCGGACCTCTCCGCGCTGCACGCCGCCATCGACCGCTTCCTGCAGCCAATGGGCCTGACCGGGTTCACCGAGCCGCTGCAGGAAATGGAGCAGGTCATCGCCCGGCTGAAGGCGAAAGCCACCGGCCATCTCTTCAACGCGTTCTTCATGTCGGACGGCTACGACAACTGCGGCTCCGAGCGCGGCATCCTTGATGTCTGCGCGCGCCTCGAGAAACTGCTCGACAGCGCGGCCGTGGTCGAGTTCGGCTGGCATGCGAACCGGGCGCTGCTCACGAAGATGGCCGAGACGCTCGGCGGCAAGCTCGTGTTCAGCGAGGACTTCCCGTCGTACGTCGCAGCCTTCGAGGGCTCGCTCACCGGCGGCGGCGCGAAGAAGGTACCCGTCACGCTCGATTACCCGCCCTCGAAGGGCATTGTGTTCGCGCTCGCCGGCGGCAGCCTGCTGACGTTCACGCCGGATGCATCGAATGTCGTGCTGGTGCCCGAAGGGCTGGCCGACCTGGCTTACTTCACCAGCACGCCGGGCAAGGTCTACGACCGCACGAAGGACACGGCCGCGCTCATCTGGGCGAGCCTGGTGCCGCTCGCGCAGCGCATGGACAGCGATGCCATCTTCAGCGTGCTCGCCACGCTGGGTGACGTCGCGCTGGTGAACCGCTTCACGAATGCGTTCAGCAAGGAGGATTACAGCAGGTTCCAGGACGAGGCCCTGGCCGCTGCGGTCGAGACGACGAAGCGCTATGTCGAGGGTTACGACCCGAGCGCCGTGCCGGCGGAGGACGCGTACACAGTGCTCGAGCTGCTCTCCGAACTGGCCAGCTCGGAAGAGAACCTCTTCTACCCGTACCACCCATCCTTCCATTACGAGCGCATCGGCGCGGCCACCGCGGCGCGCTCGGAAGAAGCGAAGTTCCACGTCGGCGACAAAACGAAGGGCTATCCGGTCAACGGTCTCGTGTGGAACGAGGACCGGCCGAACGTCAGCCTGCGTGTGTGCATCGACGGCTACGTGAGCCTGCCGGAAGCGCGGCCGTCGCCGCTGCCCGGGCGCGTCGACAGCTACATCTACCGCAACTACACCATCATCCGCGACGGCATCGTCAATTGCCGCAAGCTGCCGGTGTCGCTGACCGAAGCGACCTTCGCCAAGTTGCAGGCGAACGGCTTGCTCGCCGGCGAGACGTGGACCGCGGGCAAGGTGTACGTGCTCGAGTACCCGAAGGTGCCCGTCATCAACCGCAAGATGGTGAAGGGCGTCACGGCGAAGGACACCTTCCAGATGGTTGTGGAACTCGCGCAGCTCAAGGCCGCGCAGAAGGTGTTCAACGAGAGCCGAAACCGTATCGCGCCGAAGGAATCGAAGAAATTCCTGCTCTTGTTCGGTGAGGCGGCGACCAACTACCTGAAGGACCTGGGGGTCACGGACTACAACGGCTTCAATCCCCCGAGCACGACCGTCAAGACGGGCGACTACTACATGGGCACCGAGCTGAAGATTGCCATCAAGGGCCTCAGTTCGCTGCCGAAAGTGGTCGACGTCGAAGACGCACTCGTGGCGAAGAAGAAGCTCAAGGTATCCGAGGCGGTGATGGTGCCGACGCTTGACCGCATCGAGGAGTTCATGGGCTCCGCGCTCGTGACGGGTGCAGCCGACAAGAATGCGCTCTTCGCGACCTGGCTCGAGACCGAAGCGAAGGCCGCCGTCGCACGCACGCGCGTGCTGATGGAGCAACTCGCGCAGCGCAAGTTCGCCATCGTCGTCGGCCACGTGTGGTTCTCGGACTTTGCGTCGATGGACGACTCGACGCTCAACGTCGAGGTGCCGGGCTACGGCCCGGTGCCGGTTACCGCGACGCTGAAGGATATCCAGGTCGAGAAGTAAACGAGCGACGCCCGGGTTTCATCACCCCGGGCGTCGCTTTCTGGAGCCATTAGAATGCGGACTATGAAAGAGACCAATCCGGTGCTTGCGGTCGCGCACGCCGACTACGCCGACGACCTTGTTGCCATCGACGAGCACGCCGTTGCTCAGTGTGCGCCGGCCGGCCGGCTGCAGAGCATGGGGGCCACGCTGCCGCTTGACTCGCATGCCGCCCGTGCGCTGGCGGGCATTCCGTACTTCATCGCCATGAACAGCATCAACTTCCAGTTTTGGGACGTCGCGGAAACGGGGGCCTTCGTGCGCTACCGGCATGCGGGGCTCGAAGGGGCGATGGCGATGCAGCAGGCGTTCCGCCAGCTGTGGGAGGAAGAAGCGCAGCGGCTCACGCACCTGCCCGGCGCCGAGCACACCAAGGCACTTATCGACGCTTTGCCGCACCGCATCCTGACGGAAGGCGAGGCCAGCATCTTCGGGGACATCCCCGCCGTCAACGCGCGCACCCGCGTCCTGTTCGAGGTCCTCAGCGACTCCAACCGCCTCTATGACGTGTCCGCCGCACTGTACGATGCCCTAGTATTCCGCGGCAGGCTGGGATGGCAGGACGCACGGCTGCTTGCCCGTGCATTCCCACTTGCCTACGGCGACCGTTACCTCAAGAAGGCGCAACTGGTGCTGATGTTCATCGCCGGCCAATGGAGTGCACATGATTCGCAGCTTGTCTGCCGGCTCGACGTCACGGCGGCCGCGGATTACCAACTGCCGAAGATTCTGCGCGCCATGGGCATCCTGCGGTATGCGCCGGAGCTGGCTGCCAGGGTCGATTGCCAGCAGCTCATCGACGCGGAAAGCCGCGAGGAGCGCGCCATCCGCGCAGCCACGGTGCTCGCCTGCGAAAAACTTGCGGCTCGGCTGCAGTGTACCGTCCCAGAGGTGGACTTCTGGTTGTGGGTCAACCGCAACCATGCTCGGGACGCGAGGTTCCACCTCACGCGTACCACGGCGTATTGAACCCCTCTGGCGAAATGAAAGGCTCCCTGACGCAGAGACGTCAGAGAGCTTTGAGGGGTCGAGTTGCAGTAAGAATTATGCGCGCGGGAGCGTATGGTCCTGTCGGTCCGCGTGCTCGCATCGGCATCGCACCCAGAGTGCGAGCGCAGTGAGAAACGCGGAACCGATGGTCACCGCGCCCAATGCCGAATACAGCCCGGTTTCGAGACTCATGGCCTTTCTCCTTTACTTCTCGTTGCGGACCGAGTCCAGCGTGAAGGCCATGGCCTGCAGCGCCGTCCAGGTAACCGCACCGAGCAGCAGCGACAACCCGCTGCCAACATGAACACCCACTGCAGTCGAGGCCGCAGCCGCTCCCCACGACGCACGGCGTAATTCTTTTGCCAGCGCCACGAAAGCTTTCTTATTGAAAAAGAAACGTAACATAGTATACCTCCATACTTCAATGTTTCCAACCGCGTATAGCGCCGGAACCATCGATGCCGGAGGTCGCTGAAAAGAAATGCCCCGGAGACCGGGGCGGAGTGGGGCAGCTCGGTTCAGTTCCTCGCCAGGTACGTCTCGAACGAGTCGAGTGTCTCGCCGGCGTGAACTGCCTCGCGCCAGCGGAGCTTGGCCTCGTCTTCGTTCAGCTGCTGGACGGTTTTCACCTCGGTGACGTGGTCCACCGACACCGCGAGGGACTGCAACAGGTCCATTACCTCGGCGGGTCGGCCCAGGTTGAGATAGCGCTGCAGCCGGCCTGAAATCGTCGCCAGCGTCACGCGCACCTGCAGCGCCTCGAGCGTCGACACCAGCACCGGCGCATCGGCCGCATCCGGTAAGACGTCCTCCAGCTTCAGCTGCGTCAGGTCGGCACGGTCCGACAGGTGCGGCAGCTTGCGCGCGCGGCCTGACGTCAGCGAAATCAGCAGCAGTTCGCGCTCTTCGTTGTACAGCCCGGCCGACGTGCCGTACGGCGTACGCTTGCGGCGGCTCGGCTTGTCCAAGTCGATGGCAACCAGCACGAACAGCTCAGGCAACACTTCACCGGTCTCCCGGTCCGGCAGACGGATGATTTGACCCGGACGGGCGTGGCAGAGCTTGGGCAGGCGGGTATTCACGACGGTGACCATGGTATGTCCTCAAAAGGGTTGTATCACGCCCGGTATAGCGTCGCCGGCGCCGCGCCCTCTGGGATGCACATCGAAACCCAGCCCGCTTAACTTGCCATATATGCTATTTACTGGTATATTTTAATCTCACTCGAAGGGGTCACCATGCAGATGCTGCTCGATGCCATCAAGCTCGCCGACCGTCGCCACGCCAAGCAGGTGCGCCGCGGCTCGGGTGCGCCGTACGTCACCCATCCGATTGCGGTGAGCTACATCGTGGCCGCGTTCAAGCGCTCGAAGCGCCTGGTCGAACTGCTGACGGCCGCCATCGTTCACGACCTAATGGAGGACACCAACACGACGTTCGAAGAACTGGCGCGCAAGTTCTCGCCGTTCGTCGCGGCGCTCGCGCTCGAGTTGAAGAACGATGACGAGGAAATTGCCCGGGTCGGCAAGCTCGAGTACCAGAGCCGCAAGCTCATTGGCATGTCCAGCTACGCGCTGGTCATCAAGCTGGCAGATAGGCTGCACAACGTCTCCGACCATCCGACGAAGAAGATGGTCGTCGACACGCTGGTGCTGATGGAGCGTCTGCGCGCCGGCCGCAAGCTGTCGAAGACGCAGAAGGCGATGGTCGCGGAAATCGAGCGCCTGTGTCTTGAACGCCAGGCTGCGTGAGCCTGAAATAAAACCGCAAGGACCCAGAGATGTCGATTTCAGAAAATACCTATCCGCACAAGCAGGTCATCGTGATTCGCAAGGACCTGAACATGCGTAAGGGAAAAATGGTCGCGCAAGGCGCGCACGCATCGATGGCAGCCATCCTGAGCAGGGCAGTGGAGGTCGGAGACTCCCTCTGCATACCGCTGGACTCCGACATCGGTCCGTGGCTGAGTGGCAGGTTCGCGAAAATCTGCGTCTCCGTTTCGAGCGAAGCTGAGCTGCAGGACGTGTACGAAAAAGGGCGCGCCGCCGGGTTGCCGTGCGCGCTCATCCGGGATTCCGGATTCACCGAGTTTCATGGCGTGCCGACTTTGACGGCAGCCGCTATCGGGCCGGGCCCGATAGCGCAGGTGGACGCGATAACGGGCGAGCTGCCGTTGCTCTGACGCCTGGCACATCGAACAATCCGGCAACACAAAGGCCAGTCATGCAAATCCTGTTGGTAGGCGGCGTGGTCCGCGACAGTCTCATGGGGCATCCGGTGCGCGACCGCGACTACGTGGTCGTGGGCGCCACTCCCGAGCAGATGCTGGCGCAGGGCTATCAACAGGTCGGCGCCGACTTCCCCGTGTTCCTGCATCCGGTAACGCGCGAGGAATACGCGCTCGCGCGCACACAACGCAGTTCTGCCGGTGCCGGCGGCGCGCGTATCGCGCAGGCCGCGCCGGACGTTACCCTCGAGCAGGACCTCGGACGACGGGACCTCACCATCAACGCGATGGCGATGACGGAAACCGGCGAGATTGTCGACCCTTACGGTGGCCAGTCGGACCTGGCCGCGCGCGTGTTGCGCCACGTATGCGACGAGTCATTTGCCGAGGACCCGGTGCGCGTACTGCGGCTCGCGCGATTCGCCGCGCGCTATCGCGACTTCACGGTCGCGCCGGAAACCATGGCGTTCGTCACGAGCATGGTGCAGGCGGGCAAGCTGGACCACCTGGTCGCCGAACGCGTCTGGCAGGAGCTGGCGAAGGGGATGATGGAGCACCAGCCTTCGCGCATGTTCGAACTGCTGCGCGAGATGGGTGTGCTCAAGGTATTGCTGCCCGAGCTGGACGTGCTGTGGGGCATCCCGCAGCCGGCAGACCACCATCCGGAAGTAGACACTGGCGTGCACGTGATGATGGTGCTGGATGCGACCGCAGCTGCCGGCGCAACCCTCGACGTTCGCTTCGCCGCGCTCATGCACGACCTCGGCAAGGGCGTGACGCCGGCCGCGCACTGGCCCAGGCACCACGACCATGAGCGCCTCGGTGTGCCACTCGTGAAAGCTGTTTGCGCCCGCTTGAGGGTGCCGACCGCGTGCCGAGACCTGGCGCTCATCGTCTGCCAGGAGCATACGCTCGTGCATGGCGCCGCGCGCCTGCAGGCGGCCACCATTGTCAGGTTGCTGTCCCGCATGGGGGCATTACGCCGGCCGGAACGGCTGGACGCCGTGCTGCTTGCCTGCGAATGCGATGCGCGCGGCCGGCTCGGTTTCGAGAACCAGACCTATCCCCAGGCTGACCGCCTGCGCGCCGCCCTTGCGGCCATTGGTCAGGTCGAGGCCGGCGACTTCGCGCGGGCGTGCAAGTCGCCCACGCAGATTGCCGAGCGGCTACACGCTGCCCGGGTAAGCGCGGTCAAGCGCGGGCTCGCCCTGTTCACAGCGGCTCCCTCACACGACGGTGTTGGATAGGCACGAGCCGCAAGCAGCGTACGGACGCTATACGTGTGCGTGGAATTCCCCACGTTTCGAGGACACATCATGTGCGCAATGCAAAGTGTTACACCCATCACTACCGTGGTGATGGCGCGTGACCCAGCTCGGTATGACATGGCCGGGCAACGGCTGACCGACACGCTTCACGCTGTCGACCAGACCATCACCCAAGGGCTCGCCAAGCGGCTGCTGCGCTACGCGCGGCAAGAGATGGATGCGGCAGGTTTTGCATCGATGGTGGAAGACTGGACTGTCGAGGTCTACACCATCGACGGCGACGACCGGCCGGCGGAACGTAGTTACTGCGTTCGCTGGAAAAACGCGAAGGGCGGCTACATCGAGGTCATCGGCATCCTGACGAACACGGGTTGGCCCAGCGTCAATCACGGCTTTGCCATCGGTGAGGAGTGACCGTCCATGCCGAATATCGACCCTGATGCGTCGCTTGTTGACGAAAGCACCCCCTCACCGATTAAAAACCTAATACGACGGGCTCGCTTCTTCTTCGCGTGCATTCCGGAGAAGCGGCGCAGGCTGTGGAAGCGGATTCGCTTTGGCAAAATCACGGAACACGTTATTGACCGGATTGAAGGCACGGCATGCGAGGTTGAGTATCGAGGCCGCGGGGGCAAGGTTGTGGGTTTCTGGGCATATGGGTATTTCTGCCCTGACTACCCGTACCGCGGTGATGGGCGCAAATATGGTGGAGGATATGATGAGAGACCGATTCAATAAGTCCAACATGCTCGCAGCGCTCGAGGGCCGCGCGGAGGAACTCCGCAGGCAATACGGGTTTGACCAGAACCTCGGTACGGCGCAACTCAAGGGCAAGCTGGATACGCAGGATGCGGCAGTCGCCTATGGCCAGTTTCGCATTCTGCATGACCTCATTCAGCAGGTCGAAGATGGCTCTCTGATTCGTCGTTACGCGGGGACCGCCGATGGCCACCTCTCATAAACTCGAACACTGTCCGGTCATCACTGGACTCGACGAGCCCGGGCCGGACCGCGAGGCGGGTCAGGTCGCCGTCATACCCGACGACGACTTCGACAGCCCCTCGACGGACTGGGACGCCGGGCACATCCGGTTGTTCGAAGAGTAGGTACAATTCATCACGACTTTGAGGACAAAATCATGCTTTTGCGCAACAAGGAAAAGTGCATCGAGCACCACAAGGAACTCGAGGCAGGACTGAAAGCCACTCAGGAAGTCATCGCACGCAATATCGAGGGCGGCGAGTACGACCTGGCGGGCATCAACTGCGACAAGCTGAAAGCCCAGCTGGAGCAAATCAACCAGTTCACCAATCACATGGCGGACATGGGCTTCTAGCCTGCCTTAACTCAAAAGGCCCCGCATTTGCGGGGCTTTCTTCCTTCGCGAGCGAGCCATGAAGGTGTATCTCGACGACGAACGCCCCACTCCCGAAGGGTGGGTGCGCGTGTACTGGCCTGATGAGGCTATCCGTATGCTCGAGACGGGAGATGTCGAGGAAATCAGCCTTGACCACGACCTTGGTGACGACGAGCGTGGCACCGGGTATGACGTCATCCTCTGGATTGAAGAGGCGGTCGCGCTCCGCAATTTTCGCCCGCCCCGAATCACGGTCCACTCGGCGAATTCGTCGGCAGCGGATAAAATGCGCGCCGGCGTCATCTCTATTGAGCGGCTCGCCTCTCGCTAACAAGAACGCGCACGCACGTGCCATGAGCTACATCGATACCTCTTTCGACCAGCTGTTTGATGCGCGGCCGAGCCTGCCTTGGTGGCCTTGGGTGGGCCGAGACTTTGCGACGTCATCAACGCGCACGCTGGTTGTGGGCGAAAGCATCTATGAGTGGTCCGAGGAGGACAGGGTAACGTTCGAGAAACGTTACGAACAGAAGTCGGGGCTGCGCGAGACGCATCGGCGCCATGCAATGGCTTTTGACCGCAATTCGCCGTACGTCCGCAACATCGAGCGAGCGGTGTTCGGCCGGTCCAGGCCGCAAGAATCGCAGAAGCTTGGCTTCTGGACGTCAGTCGCATATCACAACCTGGTGCTCGAAGCGCTTCCCTCGCGAAAGCGTAAGCATCGGCCGACGCTTGCACACTTTGTCAAAGGCTGGGAGGAAGTGCTCGAGCTGTGTGAGTTGATGGCCGTCGAGCAGATTCTCGTCTACGGCGTCAGCTCGGCCTATGCACTGCGGGAAGTCTGCAAAAGCCGAGTGCTACCCTGCACCGTGCAGAAGACGGGCGCGGCCGTTTCGAATTGCCGTCCACGAATTGGCGTCGTACAGACCAGGGAAAGAAACATAAAGCTCGTGTTTATTCGCCATCCCAGTGAGTATTTCAGCTGGGAGGGCTGGTCACCCATTATCCGGAGCAACCTGGACCTCCCACCGCTGCGCTGATTCAGTTCAGCGTTTGGATGGCCGCGCGCGGGCAGCTATCGCTGCATGCTGGCGCGCTCGTGCATGGAGACCTCGTGTAACGCTTCCCAACTGCCAAGAACAAGGTCCCAGCCGGTTGTCCAGGCTGTCGCGCAAACATCGCATCAGCTACGCGGCAGTCCCACAGCGCCCCTGACGGCAGCTCGCCTTTCCCCACCCTTCATCGAAGCGGTACCTCTCTCCTCTTTACATGCTGCCGAGCGCGGACATCGCCGCGCCGCGGCTCCGGCGCTATACACCATCGGACGCTCTGACCTGCGCGCCATCCGGCGTATGGAGAGTTCGCAGTACCGAAGGTCAACACTCGTTCTGTCATGTTCGGCGGAGTCTGTTGGCAATGCAGGTCCCCATCAAATCGTGGCTCTGCCATACCTGAAAGGACAATCATGAATCTGGAAATCAACGAGGCGACCCTCAAGCCGGTCGCGGAGAAGCTCATTGCACGGCTGAACCAGCTGGGTGTGTTGACGAAGTCCGGACAGCCGCTCGTCGTCGACCTCGGCTACGAAGCAGTGGCCGCGATGCTCGGCAAGCGCAACCAGCACGCCCTTCGGGCGTCGCTGGTCAAGGAAGGTAAGTGCGCCTGCTGTGCCGTGCCCGCTGAAAAGCTCGACGACACGATGCGTGGCATTCTGACCCGGCTGGGTTACTCGGTGGCACTCTCCGACTTCAAGCGGCCGTTCTGGCAGCACGGCGATGACGCTTCAGAGGACTTTGTCTCCGAGGACGAAGCCTGGCAGGCAGCGCTAGCCGACGCCAGGACCCATGGTCGGTATGCCGACGGCTCGGGGGCGCAACCGGACCCACAAGCGGAGATGGCGCAAACCCTCGCGGAGCTGGAGAACCGCTGGGGCGACGAGCATGGCTGGTATGGCCGCGAAGAGTGGCAAACCGACGTTGCCGCCGGCAGTACGCGCCTGGGTTACTGGGAGTGGGTGGCGCATAGCATCGAAGGCAATGGCGGCGAGGAGGAGCACTGCGATGAGTGCGGCGCGCCGCTGGACGGAGAGGGTTGGGACGGCAAGTGCGGCAACTGTGCGGACCGCAACTGCGTGGACAATCACTGCACCGAATGCGGCGAATACACGTGTGAATGCTCATGCGATGAGCCGTCCGCTGCAGACCAGTCGAGTGTGGGCGCAGCCAACGCTGCCAGCGAAGCAATTGATGCTAGTGCGGCTGAACGTGCCTATGAAACATTCCACTTCCAAGAAGAGCTAGGTGACAACATCACGGTTGCCGCATCCAATAGTTGGGAATGTTGCTCGCATGTCGTCGAGGGAAAGGTTGTAAAACGCAGCTACTCCCGAACGGTTTTCATCGAAGATAGCAATAAACCGGACGAGGCTACTCGCAAAATCCGGTTCATCGTCGAAGTCATCGACGGCGTGGCCAAACATCCGCGACTCGTCGCGTAACAATTGCCGTACCTCTCGTCCCCCTGCGCCTGACCGCGTAGGGGGAATTTTTTTCCCCCTCGACCGCCGGTTCGTATTTTTGTTTGCACACTAGCAATTTGTGCGATATGCAACTGGCATAGCAGTCTCACGATTCCGGTGATTAATCCGCGGCTGTCGGCACTGATTATTTCTGCTGCTACGGGCAATCGCTGAGGATTGTTGATTTTTAACACTGTCAGGGTTGTCAGGTCTTATCTCTTATATTGTCTGAATACGGGGTTTCCCCGTATGATTTGCTCGGCTTGTGAGGGCAGGCCAGAACAGGAAAAATCAAAATGGGAGCGCAGGACCTTATCGCATTGTTGAATTCGGGGTTACGCCAGTCTGACCGGCTTGTGAAACTCGATACCCCGGTCGGACCAGATGTGCTGCTGCCGCAAGTCGTGGTGGGCACGGCGCGCTTGGGGCGCAATTTCGAGTATGCAGTCGACGTGGTCTCGCTGCGGGATTCGCTCGAGCTGAAATCACTCATCGCGCAACCCGTCACACTGTGGATTCAGCAGGCCGACAAATCGTACCGGCCGCTGCACGGTTACGTGCATACCGCACGACGACTGGGCAGTGACGGGCAGCTAACCGCCTTTCAGCTCACATTTTCCTCGTGGCTGCATTTTCTGAAATTCCGCAAGGATGCGCGGATTTTCCAGGACAAGACCGTCGAAAGCATTCTCGATGCTGTTTTTGGCAAGCATCCTCAAGCCTACGGCGGATACCGGTTCGAGCTTCAGAAACGCTCACCGTCGCGCTCGTTCTGCGTGCAGTATGAAGACGACTGGAATTTCGTCCACCGGCTCATGGAGTCGGAAGGGTGGTTCTACTATTTCGAGCACGCGGCGGACGGCAAGTCGCACACGCTCGTCATCACCGATGACCTGTATTCGCTCAAATCGCTCCAGCCCGAGCGCGTCGCGTTCTATCGCGCCGGCGTCACGCGCCAGCCTGAAGCGCTCGTGCAGTGGTCAGGCTCCCGCACCCTGCAGAGCACGTCACACACGACGCAGACCTTTGACTACAAGAACCCGGACGCCCTCAAACAGAAATCTTATCCGACCGTCGGGAACCAGGGCGACCTGCCTCAGCAGGCCGAAGTCTACGAATACACGGGCGCATACTCCTATCGGGAGTCTGAGCGCGGCGACTGGCTGACCAGGCTGAAACTCGAGGAGTGGGAGTCGCGCGCGAAGCGGTTCTATGGCGCGGGCAGCCTGGCCAGTCTGGACGTGGGGCGATGGTTCTCGTTGGTCGACCATCCTGAACATGACAGAGATTCGGCCGACGACCGCAAGTTTGTCGCGATAGCCGCCTCCTGGTACATCCGGAACAATCTCCCGGTCGGCGAGAACCGTCGCTATCCGCACAGCCTGGAGACGCGGCTTGCCGAGATTCGCGACGCGCACGAGCAGTCGGCGACTGCGCTCACGCTCAAGGACGCGTCGGGCGCCGAGGGCTTTTTTCTCGTTGAGATTGAGGCCCAGCGCCAGAAAGTCCCGTTCCGTCTGCCGTTCGAGCACCCGAAGCCTGTCATGCACCTCGAGACGGCCACGGTGGTCGCGCCCGCCAACGAAGAGGTCTGGACCGACGCACTGAATCGCATCCTGGTCCGCATGCACTGGGACCGGCGTGAGGGCACCGCGTCGACATGCTGGGTCCGGGTCGCCTTTTCGGACACCGGCGGCGGGTATGGCAGCGTACACGTGCCGCGCGTAGGAGAAGAAGTGACCATCGACTGGGTCGGTGGGGACTGCGACCGGCCAATTGCCACGGGGCGCGTTTACAACGGCGCCACGCAGCCGCGCTGGCACACGAACGGCATCCTGTCCGGCTACCGCTCGAAGGAATACGGCGGCCAGGGCTACAACCAGCTCGTGATGGACGATGCCACCGCGCAGAGCCGGCTGCAACTGTTCTCCTCGCAAGCCAGCTCGATGCTTCACCTGGGATACCTCATCGCCCAGGACGGCAACATCCGCGGCAGCTATCTCGGCAGCGGCTTCGACCTGCGCACAGATGCGTACGGCGCCATTCGCGCCAATCGCGGGCTCTTCCTGACGACGCACCCCAGCTCAGGCGCGGCGCAGCAGCTTGAGGTGCGAGAAGCGCGGCAGCAACTGGACGGCGCGCACGGCCTCATCGAATCACTGTCCGAGGCAAGCACCTTGCACCAGGCCGAGGGACTGAAGGCTGGCCAGGACGCGCTACGTGCCTTCAAGGACGCCACCACGGACCGCGTCGTGAGCCAGGCGAGCGGCGGCCGCACGGCCGGCGGAGGGACGGGCGCGGCCAACCACTTCAAGGAGCCCGTGCTGCTCGTGTCCAGCCCGGCGGGCATCGGGCTCTCAACGCAGCAGTCGGCACACCTGGGCGCCGACGAGCAGGTCAACCTGGTCAGCGGCCAGAGCACGCACCTGGTCGCCGGCAAGTCACTCATCGCGAGTGTGGCCCAGCGCATCAGCCTGTTCGTGCAGAACGCCGGGATGAAGCTGTTCGCCGCGAAGGGCAAGGTGGAGATTCAAGCGCACTCGGACAATATTGAAGTGACCGCACAGAAGACGGTGAAGGTCGTGTCCGCCACCGAGAAGGTTGAGGTTGCCGCCAGCCAGGGCATCCTGTTGACCTCGGGCGGAGCGTACATCCGCCTCCAGGACGGGAACATCGAAATTCATGCGCCAGGCAAGATTGACGTCAAAGGCGCGCAGCATTCGTTCAATGGTCCGACGAGCGGCACCTACGACCTGCCCGCACTGCCAAAGGGCAACCTGCACAACAAGCTCGAGCTGAACCTCACGGACGACAACCTGAAATCGGTACCCTACGCGCCCTACAAGGTGGTGTTTGAGAACGGCACGACGATGGCTGGCAAGCTGGACGGCAGTGGTCACGCGGTTCTCCGTGACGTTCCAGACGGGACTGCAAAGGTCTTTTTCGGTGAGGACGCGCGCCCATTCACGCCGCAGCCTGTTCCTGCACCCAAGGAACTCACGCAACCTGATGTACTCAAGGAACTGCATGCTGCCGGACACGAGGGTATTACGGACGAAAATCTCTATAGCCTGTTCAACAAATTTTCTGGCCGGCCGGACGTGAAATGAACGAAAGCGACCAACAAGCAATAGAAGACGCGGTCAAAGAGATTGGCTGGTCGATGGCAACCAACGCTGTCCCGCTGTTCTACGTCGCGCAGAACGTTTACGACACCACGGAGAGCGTCTGGACCGTATGGAACGCACGCGAATGTGCGGACGAGATGACAAAAATCGAGGCCGGCATCGACCTGGTGTTCGCCGTCGTGGGTTGGGTTCCCGTCGTCGGCGCTGGCGTCAAGCGAACATTTCGTCTAGTCAATCACAAGTCGGAAATCTACGGCCCGCTGCTGTTCGACATTCTGCGTCTGGTGCTCCAGCAAGCCCACATTCAGACCAGCCCGGATGCGCTGATTGACAAGCTGTTCGATGCCACCGGCGTCAAGAAGTACCTGACCGAGGCGCGCGAACACATCCAGAAGTCCTGGCTGTATCGCGAGATGCCGTCCGCAATGCAGGTCACCTTCATGCAGGCGTTAACCTTTGTCGAAACGAACCTGCCGTACTGGCTCGCGCAGTTCGTCCAGCGCAAGCTGCTCCATTGGCGCAAGAAGCAGCCAAATTCATCAGCAGTCAGCACCCTCGAAGAGCATCGGACCACCGAAAAGCCGGGCGCCAAGGGTGAAGAGGCCAAGTCGGGTCATGACCGGCCGGTCCCGACGCCCTCACAAGGCGTGGTCAACGCTAAGCTCGCTGTAACCGATATCACAACTGGCATCACCGGCGTCCTGGGCGAGCACATCGGCGACTACTATTGCTACGAAAAGCTCAAGTGGGGCAACGGCTGGAAGGACCACGACAAGGGGTTAAGTGGCAAATGGAGTGAGCAGCCAGGCCTTCGGGTCATGGGCAAGCTCAATGACAAGGGCAAGCTGAACAAACTCTTCGACCTCAAGGCGCGCGGCCACGGTATCGACGGCGTTTGGCGTGCTGCACCGTTCAGCAACCAGACGAAGGACTTCGCTATCGTCGAAATCAAGGCATCGACGACGACACGAAAGTTGAAGGACCCCAATGCCAAGCATGGTATTGCCAGCAAACTCGGAACCGTGAAGGAAGCCGTCCGACCGCCGGCGAACGAACTGCTCGAACCGCCTGAGGATGTCGGCCCAATGGTGCCCACTAAAGGAGGCGGCAAGCCAGGAGGTGGGGGCAAGCCCGGGGGTGGGGGAGGAAAGCCGTCCGTTGGGGGCAAACCAACTGCTGGTGGTGGTGGAGAGGGCCCGGCACATGGCCAGCAGAAATCGCAGTCCCCATCACCGGAAACTACCTCTGGCTCAACCGATGAAGCTGGCGGGAAAGGCACTGCTAAGGGCGACAAATCTGTCGATAGAGTCCAGATGAGCACCGCCTGGATTCAGCGGAATCTCCCGCAGGCCGTACCCGAACCGTTGGTTTCGGCAATCTTGAGGTCTGGGTATTCCCGACACATTCTGTACGTTCCTTTTTACCTTCCTTCAGCAGCGCAGCACGTTGAAGCATTGGCCGTGGGCAACGAACACGGACATACGGACCACGACCTTCCCTTTACCCACCATTACAAAGAAGGGGAAGTGGCTGAAGCTGTCAAGCTCAAAGCCAGCAGGCTAAAATCGCGGACGTAACTTGAGAGAGTGGACATGAGCGAAGATTTTGATTCTAAGCGGCGACAGCGTTTCCTGGGCGAGGACTACTTCAAGTGGCTGATGGCGTCGTTGAGTGACGACGTTACCTACTGGTTGGAAAATACTGCCCCCACGGGCGAAACCGAAAGTGAGCGTAAAGCGACAACGGCCCTGTACCTCTCATCGTACCGTTATCGTCGTTTCTTGCTGATGTATACGGGTGGCGTGGATATTGGATTATTGCGTGTCGAACTCGACTCAGTCGTCGATGCATTCGCGCAATACACCATGGCAAAGCGTCTTTATGAAAAGGACGCCGAGCAGCCCCCGCTGGCATTTAGCGTTATCGGCGATTATGAGAATGTAATGCAACTAATTGGTTGCTGCTACCTGATGCATCGACGTGACCTGCTGCCCAGAATCGTGGAGATGTTTGACCCAGCCTATCGTGGACAAGACACACTGTACGAGGACCTCTTGTCGTATGAGTTCGCGGGCCGCGTCGACGTAGACAGCTGGTTCCACGACGTTCCTTATCGTCCGCTCGTTTTTTCCCTGTATCGCGAGACGAAAGATGAGTGTGTCAGCGACATCAGCGAATATCTGGAGGCTTGGTACCCTGGTATGGCGGCCGCGCCCTGGCACGACGGCCACCTCGAAGCCCAGAAGAACGGCAAAGGTGCGTATGTCGGCTATTGGGCGATAGAGGCCGCCGCCGCGGCCTACCTGTTGAAAGTAGATGACTCCGCATTCCGAGACCATCTTCTGTACCCGAAGGACCTCGCGGACTTCGCGCGCAACTTCGAAGCACAGAAGGGCAGTGCGCCGGTACTCGAGGACAGGGGGACGAAGACGGTGCGTACCGGTCAAGTTTGCCCGGAGTCCGGCATCTGGAAGGCGCAGGGCCACCACGTTCCTGGTGTGCTGGTACAGCAAGGCGAGCGCATGCCCGAGGTCTTCGCGCCGGACAAGAGCGGAGCATATCGCCCGCAGTCAGCGCTCTGGGAGTTCGAACGCAAGGCCTAAGGGATGGATGATTTTTCGAATCGCAGACGACAACGGTTCATCAGCGAGCAGTACTTCAAGTGGTTTTCGGGCTTTCTCACTTGCTCCATTGACACCTGGACAAAGAATTTGCCAGCCAATGGAACGGAGGATTCGAAGCGTGCAATTGCGGCGTCGCGCCGGGCCAATAACCGGTTTTCGCTGCTGCTGCTTCGATACACGGCGGGCGAGCCTATAGCACCTCTGCGCAATGAGCTTGACCACATACTGACCGACTACGAGGAATACGCAAAATTCCAAAGCAGGGAGTTCGAGAGCCCGAACTGGCCTCCCTTTCTTCTCGGAGAACTCAAAGACTATGAGCGCGCGATGCAGCTCATCGGGCTTTGCTACCTGCTACACCGGCGAGACCTGTTGCCTCGCATCGCAGCATTGGAAGACCCGTCCTACCGGGCCCAAGACACGCTTTACGAGGACCTCCTTGCCTACGGCCTCGAAGGTCGAACCGATGTCGATGCCTGGTTCCATGAGTCTTATCGCGATTGTATCAACAGCGTATACGGGGACTCAGACGACGAGAGCCTGACCGACCTCAATTCCTACCTGGAGAACTGGTACTCATCCATGAGCGGCGTTGACTGGCACGATAGCCACCTCGACCTCTCGGAGGAGCGCAGTCTCTATTTCGGCTACTGGGCTATCGAGGCGGCCGCGCTCGCCTATCTGCTCGAGCTGGACGACGCATCGCTGCACGGACACATCGTCTATCCGAAGGACCTCGTCGAATTTGCACGGACCTTTGAAGACCCTGCAAAATCAGCGGACGTCGCCACGGGTCCGAAGACCGTGCGGACCGGACATGTCTGCCCCGAAACCGGCATCTGGAAGGCGCAGGGCCACCACGTGCCCGGGGTGTTGGTTCAGCAGGGCGAGCGCATGCCCGAGGTCTTCGCACCAGACAAGAGCGGGGCGTACCGTATGCAGTCCGCGCTATGGGAGTTCGAACGCAAGGCTTGACCGTTTCGCGCGTGCAGTAGCATTGCGCGCTACGCTGCTGCCCAGCCTAGCGCTGCAAGCTCGCTCATGACATGTGCGTCAACCAGATGCTGGCTTCCAGGCCTGTAGTGTCTTTCCGCATCGGGTAGCGTCAGCACTTGAGCCGGCGGCGCGCCAAACTGGTCTGCCGTGATATCGGCCACCCAATATTTGGCTGGCCTCGTTACACGCTCCAGCTACGCCGCATGCGCGGCGAGTTGATTTTCGTTCGTCGACACATCTCGGGTCATGATTCTGATTCCATGCGCGGCCGGCGCGGCTTGACGGCCGATTCATCGACAACCGTATCGACCTGGGCTCGCATGACCTCCGGTTCGTACCATCCGGCGAACTTTCCCATCCGCATGGCGACAGTCGGTCGCTTTACTTTTTCCAGGTAAATCATCGCGCCAGCACACATCGACTCCTGTCCGGTCGCGGCATAGCGATTGTTCTCGTCCCAGCTACCGCCGGTCACCGGATGGTGCGCGGTCTTGTGGCAATGAAACGTGCTTTCATCGTCATACATCAATCTCTCAACGATGGCCGTTAGTCGGCCCGGGGCGAGTTCAATCGCTCCTTGCTTTCTGAACGGGCAGTTCTCACAGGGCTTCTTCAGCTTGAAGAACAGCTCAGGGTCGTAGCCGGTGTCGAGAGGCATCACAAAATCTGGCGCTTACGAAGGGAGCCCATTCTACCGCGCAGTCGAGACCTGACGAAGGCCGGTGCAGAGGAGCGTTCTTCTTCGCGGCCCGTCAGCACACCTCTTGAACGCTATACGCGAACAGGAACACCTGTTTATCAAGAGGAAACATTCATGGCATACGCAATTCATGCGGGCGCGCTCGAGCGCGAAATCGCATACCGGCAGGCAACGGGCATGGTGCAGGTCTCGCTGTTCGACCTGGAAGAGAAGGTCTGCGCGCTGGGTTATCGGCTCGACCCGGTTATCCTTGGCCCGAACGAGCGGCAACCCTACCCGAGCTGGGCGCTATATCTGGCACAACTCGACGACGGGCTGGGCTTCGAGCACCAGGCCGCCCGTCGCGATGAGAAGTTCCAGGCACTGACGGACCTGCGCGACACGCATTTCGCCGTCCACAACGGCTACATCTACGAGTTCTAGCAGGTCTCCCTCTCGCTCTCATGCCTTCCCCTACGGGAAGGCATTTTTTTTTACGTCCGCCTGACGCGCGACCGCAATTGTCTCCGCAATCACAGGGGATTTTTATTTTTCTGCGCTTGCGTTTTACGCTTTTTTAGATATACTGTCTGCAAATCCCAAGTCGGATTCCAGTTTTCCTGATAGCCCTGCGGAGGTCTCATGTCCCGTCACGTCCACCCGGGCGCGGTTTCGCGCGCCTCGAAATCCTTGCCCATCGTGGCCCAGCCGGTTCCAGTCCCGGTTAAGAGTCCGTCCGCGGCCGCGCTGCCCGTCGAGTTTGCCGACTGCACGCCCTACGTGGCGGCCGGCGAACTGACCCAGTTGAGCGTCCTCTACGAGCCGGCACGCCGGGCGCTCTGGATGCGCATGCACCCGCAGCCACAGCCGTGCTTCACGACGGAACTCCTGCAGGAAATCCTGCGCGTGTTCGACGCCGTCCGACTGGATGGCACGGTCGACTTCTGTGTGTTTGGCTCCGCGCTGGCCGGCATCTTCAATACGGGAGGCGACCTGGCGCTGTTTGCGTCGGCCATTCGCCGGGACGAGCAGGACGAGCTGCGCAAGTACGCGTACCTGTGCTGCGAGGCCGTGTACGAAGCCTATCGGGGGCTGGGCCGGGACATCATCGGCATCGCGCTGGTCGAAGGTAGCGCACTCGGAGGTGGCTTCGAGGCGGCGCTCGCGCACCAGTACGTGTTCGCACAGAAGGACGCAAAGCTGGGCTTTCCGGAAATCGCCTTCAACCTGTTCCCCGGTATGGGCGCGTATTCATTCGTGTCGCGCCGGACCAACCGCCGGCTCTGCCAGCAGCTCATCACGTCGGGCACCGCCCATACAGCCGAGTGGTGCGCCGAGCAGGGGCTCGTCGATACGGTGTTCGACCCGGGCCAGGGCGTCGCGGTCGTGCGCGCGCACATTGACAGCCTGCGTCCGCGGCTCAACGGCGTGAAGGCGATGTTCCGCGCCCAGCGCCGCGTCGACGGGCTCACGCACGACGAGCTGCTCGACATCACCGACGACTGGGTCGACGCGGCGTTCCGGCTCTCTGACCCGGAGCTGGCCTACATGGAGAAGCTGGTTAAGCTGCAGCGCAAGCGCGTGGGCACCAGCGCCGCGACCGAGTCTGCCCGGACCGCGAGCTGCGCGCATGGCCAGGCGCGGCCTCAGGCGGCGAGCCGGTGCTCGTAGTAGGGCCGGTCGCGGTCATTGAGAATCTCGTACTGAGCGGCCAGGTCTGACGGGTTCGGGTTGAGCCACGCCTCGACGTTCTCCGGCCTGATGGGGACGATGCACCGGT